>WLWH01000414.1_pt1 | contig 35071 bp, 51 predicted proteins | sample 6712741 | NCBI WGS metagenome assembly WLWH01 (sample SAMN12718694, study PRJNA515312) | sponge metagenome | isolation source: marine sponge | host: Mycale hentscheli | place: New Zealand: South Island, Marlborough, Capsize Point | collected 2003-05-01
CCTTTTGTGAACTATTACTTGTTGAGTTATTTGTGTTCACATTTTGTGAGGTATTGTTATTGTTGTTAAAATTTTGATTATTTGTTGTAACGTCAGAACTCGATGTCGAAACATTGTTGTTATTATTAGTGTTAGAAGTTGTTGAACTGTTAACATTAGTGTTGTTATTTTGATTGGTAGAGTTGTTAGTTATCAAAGAAGTGTTGTTAACATTTTGTGTTTGATTAACAGTACTTGTTACAACAGAAGTATTGTTGTTGGTATTGGTTGCGGTTGAGTTGGACGTTGAATTAATTGTCGTATTATTCGTATTGAGATTTGTATTTGTTGAACTACTAGTAGACTGATTTACATTGGTATTATTATTGGTATTGGTATTATTACTAGTGACAGTCGATGTCGTCGTAGTTGTATTCGTTATGTTTGAGTCCTCAGCTAGTAGTGTGTAAGAAACTAAAATTAGAGAACAAAATATAATACAGATGTCGCGTAACACAGTTTTTGATAACATGTTTCATCTCCATTGCCTCCCGGTTAGTTTCTATTTTTCTCCCTTTGCACGTCTATTCTTTCTTGCGCTACTTCGGTTCTTTCGTCAATATTTTTTTCTTGCAACCTTAATCTTTCTTGATCTACAGCAGTATCATTATCGTCTGATCGAATATCATGTATTAATCTTTGTTGGAACTCTTGCCCTTTTCTTTCCATATCAGCTTCTTTAAGAGCTAACTCTTGTTGTCTTAATTGAACTAAAGGATCAATCTGCATATCATCTTCTACTGTTTGTGCAAATAACTCTGTCATTTCAGCAACATCTAACGCTACTTCCTCTGCCATCTTATCTTGAATTTGTTGTTGCACTTCAGGAGGTACTTGACCTTGATATTGTTGTTGCATTTGCTGGAACTCAGGACTGTTTTGTAACTCAGCTGTTGCTATTGCTTGTGCCTTAAATGAGAAATGTTGATAGATATGTCCTTGTATATTAGCAGCTAACTGTGGATTTGTAGCAATAGTCGGTGTGGCTAAGGCAGCCATATGTGCCTTAATGTGAGCATCGTGATCTTGTGGAGCAAAAGCCTGCAATTGACCGCCTTGTAAGGCCGCAGCGTTTTCGAGTGCAGGGTCAATTGGTTGGGGTTGTTGAGGAGGAGGTAGGATCTGCTCCACATTCTTCACGCCTATCGCTTCATACATACGGCGATACGCTTCATATAAACCTGTTTGTCCATGTATCTGAGGATTTGATTGCACAATCTGTAGTTGAGTTTGTGCAGTTGCAATCCTTTGAGCCAGAGAAAAAATGTTAGGATCACTAACAGGTATAATATCTACTCTTTGATCAAAATCTGTTTGCTTTACTTCGGTTTGCCCTTTGTTAGTCATATAAGGATAGCTTGGAGGTAAATAATCACGGAATAATTCACCTAGTAATTTAAATTCTATTTTTTGTGCATAATGTAATCTTTTGTGTATAGCAGACATAACACGAGTGCCATGTTCTAGATTAGCTAATGTTGTTCCTACAGGAGCATTCTTATCCATTTGTTGATAAGGATGATCTGCAATTGCTGCAAAATTTCTACCACTTTCTTCTAATAATCTTAAAAGATTAAATAAAGTTCCAGAAGGTTCTTTAAATGGTAATGGAATAAGAGAGTTTTGTAATGATCCACCTGGGGCATCTACATCTCTAAACTCACCAGGTTGTAATGGAACGTCGTCATCTCTAATTCGTATTCCTCTAGCCTTAAAACCAGCAGGTAAATTAGCAAGTGTACCAGCATCAATAAGCTGACGTAAGATAGATGTAGCAGAAGAAGAAACACCACCAATAATGTGTGGCAATCCAAAGCCGTAAAAACCTAAACCGGGGAGAAATTTGTAATGAACAAAATATTGCTTAGGTTTGTGAGAAGAATCTCCTTCTGCGTAATTACGAGTAATAGATAAAATTGTGCCGTTCATGGCATCTAAAGTAATAATATAAGGAAGTTTAATTCCTGTTGGCTCTTTAGCCTCGTTTGTGTGTTCAAAGCCTTCTAGATCTAGTAAAGCGTGAACTTCATAAAGTTCATAAACGTCGTCATCTGTGGCTACTTTTTCTATACCTTCCTGTCTAGCAATCTCTTCTTCTACACTACTTGTGTTAACATACCCTCCGCCACCAGAAAGGTCTACATCTCTGTAAACACCAGCTAGTTGCATTTTACGAATATCGTTTCCGCCCATAGTAAGTTGTTGAGTAATACGTTGCGCTGATAAAAGGTCGGTAGTGTTGTAAGGAACAATTAATTTTTCAGCATGTACAAATCTTGCACAAGGTCTTCCCATATTAGAATCATAATAAACTTTTTTAAAGGCTGACCCACTTAAAGGAAGGTAGTAGAGAAGTTGATCTAATTCAGGATCATACTCTTCCATTTCGCACGTAATTTCATAATTCATAAATTCTTGAACACGATCAGCTTGGGCTTGAACTTCTGGGGTAGGATCTCCTAACACCATAGTTTTTACGGGACCACCGGCTGGTAATAATTCTTTGTAAGCCATTGCTTGGAATTTAGTTGCGCTTTCCGCAAGCATAGGATGAATAACACTTGAGGCACCTTGGAAAGGCTCAGACCTTTCTGGATCTAGAGAGCCAAGAAGTTTAACTCCTTTTTCGTATGTTTCTTCCCATCCTTTTCTTGATGATTTATCTTCCTCTATTCCGCCAAGAAGATCGTTGGAGATATTCATCAATTCTGTATCTTCCATATATTCAGCTAAATTACCGTCAAATGGAACGAGATTAATTTCTTCTGTTTCTTCAATGGCTCCAAACTCAATATTACCTTCTTGATCCATTAAGCCACCAGCTTCAATCATTTCTACGATTTCAGCAGGAACCTCTCCGTTGGATAAAGGTTGTTCAAGTTCTAATGGATTTTCTTCAGGACCCCCTGGCCCAAAAGGATTTTCAACACTTGCCATTAATTAATCTCCGACTTTGGTATTTCAAGCACATCAGCAGCCATAATAACTACAATAGCCGATAAAGCTGACATCCTAAAATTCTCATGATAATCACAGCTTATCGGACTTTTACAAGCACACTTATGATCAGCATTACCAAAACAAATAGCTCTTGATACTGCTTCTTCTAATGTTACTACTTTATAATCTAAAAAGTCTGTGATGTCCATTTTCTAGAATGTTCCAGAAAATTTACCACCTCTAGTAGCTGCGCCCATGCCTCTCATAGTGCCTGCGCCGTTGCCTTTAGGTACTTTAACTGTTTTAGATTCAGCAAAAACTTCTCCGCCCTCAGAAAAGCGTTTAGCTCTTTTGGCTTCTCTATCTCTATCAGACATAGTTCTTCCAGCATTTTGATCTAACTCGTAACTTGCTCTGTCATATTCAAAATCTCTGTTAGCAGCACGAGAATTATTTTCATAATCTCTTGCTAATTTTCTTCTGTCAGAATCGGATACTGTTCTTGCACCTTCTTCTAACAAATCATCCACAGAACCGCCTCTAGCATATCCTGTAATCATAGACTTTCCAGTACGATCGGCTTCGGCCTGCGCTGCTGCATAACCTTCGTCATCATATGAAAAATTCTTTTTTCCAACTCTTGGCATTTACTTCTCCTTTAATAATATTCAAATTGACGGGGACCGGATTCTTCATCCTCATAATCTTCAGGATGCCGAACAAGACCACCTTCTCTAAAACGCAGTATAGCCTGAGTTGTTGAATCTACCAAGTCATCATTGTCACCATTAGGAAATGATGCGCATTCTTCGACAACTTCCTCAGCCCATTCTGTGTCAGGACACCATACTAAACCAGCCTCAAACATAGGCGCAGAAGCATTTGCTCTTGCTATTTTGTCTTGACCGGAGCGACGACCCCCTGGACTAAAATTAATAACAGGTATTCCCATATTTCTCAACTCTTGTGATAAAGGTAATCCAGAAGCTTTAGCTTCGACAAGAACCATATCAGGTTCGTAATCATTATAATGGTCTTGAGCCTTACGTTTAAGGGTTGGAAACTCCCATCGTCCTTTCTCACTGTTAAGTAAAATAATATTAGGTCCTGTATCCTCATCAGGATAAAAAATACCCCACGTTGTTATGGCGCTATAGTCAGCTCTTTCTGATTTAAGAAACGCTGTATCATAGGATTGTAGTACATACTCACATCTCGGAGGATCATCATCTTCCCATTTCTTCCACCATTCTCTTTTTAAAATTGACGCTGCGTCACTGGTTGGTTTCTGTAACCACTGTGCAGACCATTTAGAAACAGGCAAAGAAGACTTAACGCCTTCTAACTCATCACGGGACCAGAAACCAGGCCAAAGAACACTATCATCTTCGAATATAGCAGGAAATTCTATAACTTCCCATTGATCCGCACCTTTTCGTGACTGCATCTTTAGAACTTCAGCTGTTAAATCTTTCGTAGACCAACGTGTCATAACAATAACAATAGATCCACCTGGCTGTAATCTTTGTCTTGGACCAGACGTGTACCATTCATAACATGCTTCAAAGGATGTTGCTGATAAAGCATCTTGCTCAGAGTGTGGATCATCAATAATTAACAAGTCCGCACCACGTCCTGTTATCGCCGCGCCGACGCCGGCGGCGAAATACTCCCCACCATCGACCGTATTCCAACGACCAGCAGCTTGACTTTCTGGTGATATCTTAACTTCAGGAAAAGATTCTTGAAAGGGCGGGCTATTAACAACAGCTTTACATTTACGACCAAATCCTGTCGCAAGTTCTGTTGTATGTGTTGCTTGAATTATTTTTAACTTAGGATTACGTCCCATCATCCACGCTGGAAAATAAACACTCGCAAATTCAGACTTTGTATGACGAGGTGGCATATTAACAATAAGCCTTTTAGACTTACCATGTGCAACAGCTTCTAGTTGTTTTGCAAATATTTTATGATGTTCGCCTTCTATAAAGTCTGGCCACATATGTTTAACAAAAGGCATGAACTCATCTTGTCTTTTCTTTTGTGTTTCTAAACCACCAAGACGTTTTTTAAGCTTTAAAGCATAACGGGCCTCCTCTCCAGAAAGCCCGTCCGCTAATTTATCCCAATCGAATTGAGACATCACTCCTAACCTTGACTAAGAAACAATAACGCTAATAATACTAGACCTATAAGTATGCCAAGATATTTCTTGTTATTAGAAACTGGTGGTTGTACATATGCTTCATTCTCCGGTGTCCCTGGATCATCGGCAATATACGTTCCGTTAGCCTTACGCGCTCTTTTTTTAAGCGGAGACTTCTTAGTTGTTTTCTTTGTAGTCTTCTTTTTTTCTTTTACCATTATTTACTCCCTCTTATACTTTTCATTGCCCGTCCACCGAACCAGAAAGAAATTACGGTCGAAAATAAAATTGCCGTTTCCTGGTCCCAGCTATTTAATATAGCTTCACTTACATCAGATCCCTCTTGGACGGCAACATAAACTCCAAGCCCTTTTATTGTAGCAAAAAGAGCAAAGAAGAAATATGTAATAACAGGACGAACCGATGCCTGAATAGCAGATATAAAAGGAGATTTATTGTTCTTTGCAATCTCAGAAGCATGTTCGTATATTGAACGTGTTTCTTCTATGTCTGCCTCTGCATCTAACTCTTGAACTTTAAGTTTGCTCAAGGTGTCAGCATACTTAGCTTTCGCTTCCAACATTTTTAACTCATGTTTGTTAGACTGTCCTTTTTCAAAGAACCCTAAAATAGAAGGTAAAAAGCTTGTTCCAAATCCGAGGACGGAACCTAAAAGTGATAACATGATTAATTCTTAGTTTATAATGATTATAAACAAAAGTAGACCAATGACGGCACCTAATGCAGCGTCAATATAGTTCCAACTATGATCTTTCACATAGTTAATAATTGTTTTTAATTGTTCCATAACTGTCTCCTAGTTTGTTGTTTTATTTTTTGTCTGAATATGTATATCAACTTCTTGTGATTCTGGAATATTTGCATTAATTGAAATATTACTAGTAGAACATGAAATACAAAATACACTGACAACAAATATAGCAATAATATTTTTCATTGTTTTCCTCTCTTAAAATGGCAGCCTAATATTAGAAACAATACCGCTCATATAGTCTTGCGCTGCCTGTCTATCTATACTACTTGTAAATGGACTTCTCAACGTAGCGGCTGCATCCATCATTCCTGTTTGTGTATCACCGTAAGAAAAATTAACAGGTGTTGGTGGTCTTGGTGGTAATGGTGGCTCCTGAATTACTTGTATTGGAGGTCTTTTAGAAGTTTGCATCTCTCCATAATATACAGGATCCATCGGAGGTGGTGGTATTCTTCTTGGGTCACCATGTATCGGGGGAGGAGGGGAATCTGTTTGTTGATTTATAGGTGGTGGCAATGGGTCACCATGCATCGGCGGAAAAATTTTAGGACCGCTAGGAGCTATACCACCTTCTCCTAATTCTCCTGCTTCTGCTTGTGATGCTTGTAAATTAGTATTAATAATATCAGACATGCTCATTGAGCCTGTTCCTGTTTGATTTGTTGGTCTAGGATCATCAAACTCCATAACCTGCTCCCCTGCATCATAATCAAACCCCTCTAACTCTGGTCCAAAATATTGCTTCTGTTCTTGAAAAATACTTGTTGGTGGTTCTTCTTGAACACCGTAGTCTATCACAGCTTCGTCAAAACCAATTCGTGGTGCTGTATAAGGATCACCCACCATATCAGGTGCATTCATTTTTGCCATAATGTTGCTTGGTACTAAGTCTGGTTGTAGGTTGGCTACTATCTCAACAGTATCTTTTACATTAAGTCCCATTTCTTGACCTACAACAATTAAATCTCGAAGAGGCACAAAGCCACCTGTTACCAATGCAATGAAATCTCTAATGTCTGCTTGTGTTGCCATTTTACTATCCGAATATTGTTGCTGGAATACTAGCACGCCTTTGCGCTATTTGACCAGCTTTTTGTCCACGACGTCTAGAGTTCAACAATGTGTCCTCAAATTGACGGCGCTTGGTTGATGGAATGCGCACTTGAGATAGTGGTGTTGTTACATTACCTCGCATCGCTTGTTGCTGTTGTGCTTGCATTGATTTTTGTAAGTTATTAGCGTTTAAGTTTGCTGCATTTGCTGTAGTTTGCAAAGCAGAAAGTTGTTGCTGTTGTTGGTTAGGCATGTTGCCCATGTTTGTTCTAGGATCGGTCATCATAGTTGCAATGCCTTGTGGTTTTTGTGGTTGTGGCATCACCGCACCGCCCATGTTGTAGCCACGCGGGCGCACCGCGCCGCCGTGTGCTAGGCCTTCGCCTGGCTCTAAAGAATCTAAAATTTCCTGCATTTTTTTTCTTTGTTCCATTTCATACAGTTGACGAGCAAATGTGTCATCACCGTATGTAGTGTCCGATCCGTCAGCAGGATCTTGTTGTGTGCGTTGATTAATATCATCAAACATTTCTGACATTGCAGTATCATCTTCATCCATCATGCGCAGAAGCTCTTGGTCCATACGTCTTATTTTTTCTTCTTGTGTTTCAGGAAATATATTTTGACTTGGTAATGTTTGAGGTCTTGCAGGAGAAGATTTTCTTCTTTTTCTTTGTTTTCTCATAAACTCATCAGGTCCACCTTTACCTGGCATTTGTTCACCATAAGGTCCGGGATCTCCAATGTTATAAACTGAGCCACCGTCTCTAAAGTTAACACCTCTTCCCTTCAGCACATCTGCGTAAGTTACATCGCCATCATTGTTTAGATCTGGAAAACTTTTGGCCTCACCGCCGTCTTTGTATCTTTGAAAGTAAACATCGGGAACGCGTCTTCTTACTGTGCCACCATTAGCAAAATCATTATCTTTTTCTATTAAACTTTCTATGCCCTCTTCCTCTACTACAGGCTCTTCATCTTCTTTATTCATATTGTAAAGCAAAGTTCCAACACCTACTGGTATAGAACCGGCACCTGCTAAAAAAGCTTTCATGTGAGGATTACTCATAACCATACGCAGTGCGCTTTGGTTCATACCAGCCATTGGCATGCCAGAACCTGAAGTGGCTGCTCTTAAACCTGCGGCGTTTGATCTTTTGGCTGCTAATTTTGCCGCTTCTTTAGTGGTAAGTTTTATACCTTGTTGTGCTGCTATTCTCATTACCGCCGCTGTTGCTGGCGCTAAACCTATAAGAGGTGCTGGCATAAGATGTAAACTCCTTTTTATATTTTTTTTGATATATTTTTTTTATCAAAATATCAATTCTTATAGGATTAACACGTTTTTTAATTATTGCGCAAGCTGTTTGTCAAAAAAGGACCTTTAGCGATTCTAACTCCATTTTGTAAATTGGTGTGATTATTTGGCAGAAACACTACTAAGCGGGGACTATAACGCGTCCTTCTCCGCTTAGTAGCTCCCCCCCGTGGGGTGGCTTTGCCCTCTGAGGCGCCCTGAGAAGCTCACAGGGTACCTGTAGACCCTCTCTCCATTGTAAACCAAAAGGCACCGCGTAAAAATAAAACTGCGTCTGTGTGAGCCTTAGATTTTGTCAAGTAAAAAATTAATTATTTTTATCATTATATAAACAAAATAAAGTAGACATTATTATCTTTATATGCATATAATTAGTTATTGAAGGGGGGCAATTTCGCTCCCTAATTATAGGACGAAAATCATGAATATGAACATTCACAAAGTGAGTAAAATAGAAGTAACAAAGATGAGGAATATGCACGAAGGTGATGAAGATATAACGCCTTCATACATTCGCTCTATTGTAATTACATGGCACAAGTATAGTGATGTAGATAGTAAAGAAACATTCGAACTTTCTTTATATGGTAGCGATGACGTTAAAAATCTTGAAGAAGCTTTACAAATAAAATTATAAGGGAATTGGGGGAGCTAATAACTCCCCCTCTTAATATTATGACTGTAATACAATTATCAGAAGTTAAGAAAAAAGAGTTCAAGGGTTACACTCCAGATAGATTAGAAGAAATTCTACAATCAAATAAAGAATTGTCTCAAACTATCCATCACCACATTATGTTTGCTCAAAATATGCAAGAGGTTGGTCGATATGAAGAGGCACAAGTTCAGTGGAATTTTGTAACACAATTATTAACCGCTTTAGGGAAAAAAGAATAACTCGTCCTATGAGTGGGAAAGCGCCCCTTCGGGGGCGTTTTTTTTTGGTTTTTTTTATGTATATAAAACCCTAACCCTAACCCTAACCCTAGCAAGTTTCATTTATATCTGGCGCCCCTAACCCGAACCCGAACCCCGACCCGAACCCCCGCGGGGATTAATAACCCCGACCCCGACCCCGACGCGCGCGCGGTTTTAGTTCACGAACTTAAACCCGAACTAGAACCCGAGAACCTAAACCGCCTCGTTTTTATTTTCGCCCGAGGGCGGGCGGGCGGGTTTTGGTTTAGACATTTAATTAATATGATTAAAGCGGGTTTTAATAATATGTACTTATATAGGAAATAATTAAAAAGAATATAAAACACAATAAAAAGATATTATATATCTTTTAGTATTGTAAACCGCGTTAAAATAATATAATATAAACGTAATAAAAGAATTTTATTAACTTAATTTTAAAGGGTTTAAAATGGTAGAATATAAACAAGGAAAAGAAATAATAAATACTTTTAACCATATAGAAGAAATACTGTTTTATTTATATGATAACGAAAAAAAAGATTATGAAGAAAATATAAATTATTTTCATGATTTACATAAAACGCACATTTTTAAAAATCTTTTTGTTTTAAGAAATAAAGAAAAAATTCAAAAACTAGTAAATAATTTTGATGATTATGACGACCATTTATTAATAAAAATTAGCGATTGTCAAGATTGGGGCGTCTCTGGAAATGATATTTTTGACGATTTAGGCGACTATACAAAAGAACTTTCAGAAGAGAACCCGCACCAATTTATAGTTTTAAAAGTAAAAGAAATTTTAAAGGGGTTGTATAAATGAAAAAACCAAATGGATATATAATTTATAAAGGTAAATCTTTGTTAGATGGAAAGCCAATTGTAGTTATTGCGTTGGCAAAGTCACGAAATACTAAAACTGGCAATATGGTGCAATCTTACATATTAAGAGAAGACATCGACCCGCGTACAGCTAATAAAACGGGCGAGGATTTTTCAATTTGTGGTAATTGTCCTTTAAAGGGTGAACCGCACAACGACCCTAAAAGAGCCACCGCAAAGAACCGCGCTTGTTACGTTAACTTAGGGCAAGGGGTTTTAATAACATACCAACAATATAAAAAAGGCGCGTATCCAATGGCGACAAGCGACCAAATAAGAGAACTAGGGCGCGGGCGTGTTGTTAGATTGGGGACATATGGCGACCCCGCAAGCGTACCGCGTAAAATATGGGATGTATTATTGGATGATTGCGTCCATCATACGGGCTATAGTCACCAACATTCAATGAAAGATAGCTATGAAAATATAACTATGAAGAGTGTTGAGACAATAGAGCAAGCCTTTAAATCATGGGCGCAAGGCGTCCGAACATTTAGAACAATTAACAATGTAAATGAAATTGTTAAAGGTCAAGAAATACTTTGCCCTGCGTCAAAAGAAGCGGGACGGGTTAAAACTTGCGCAACGTGTCAATTATGTAGCGGTAGCAAGTACAATAAAACCAATTCAAAAGGCGTTATAAAAAATAACGTAGCAATAGTATTACATTAAACGGGGTTAAAATGAGACTAACAAAAGAACAAAATTATAAAATAAATATAATAACGTTAAAACTTCTATTAGTGCCGTTTATTATATGTTTATTAATTTCAATTATGGGGGCGTTGATATGAGTATAAGATTTACCGATTGGATTATTGAAGAACAAGAAAAACAAATTGATTTAAGGGTTGAAGCATACCTAAAAAAGAACCCGAACATAACACCCGAACAAGCAGAAGAATATATTAGAGATAAAATAGAGCAGGAAAATTATGTTACATAAAAATGACAGCGTTAGGATATCCCGAAAAAATCCATATGAATTGTTTTCTATTAAATATCGATTGGAAGCAATCCCGAACCCGAATGAATTAGAGACCCGAACATTAAGAACTATTAATGATGAAATTAATACCCGAGTAAAGGATGGAATATTATGAACGTATATGAGGATGCCTTAGAAAAATATAATAGCGGATTGTTTTTACAGCTAGAGGGGTCATATGGAAGATATTTTGTTGATACCTTTATTGAAAGCGGAATTATTAAAATGATAAATGAACAAGGAAACACAATTATAGATGGTTACAATAAACCTATTATTTTAAGAAAAGCTAGTATTGATTATGATAGAATTAATGAGTTATGGGATGATAATCCCGAGTTTATGGAAGAATTAGAGGGGGAAGAATAATGAGTAAATTAGAATTTATGAGTTTATGCAATAAATATCTTATTGATGTTAATATTGCTTTAGAAAATGACAACATAAGAAAAGCATTAATCAACAAAGATAATGAAAAAATAAAAGAATTATTATTAAACGAATTTTAAAAAGAGAGGTAAAAAATGAGTGAGTATATACCAAGCCAAGAAGCAATCAAAAGAGTTTTAAAGAATGAAAATTCTGAGGAATATGATGTTGGTTATTATATGGGGGTACAATCTATGAAGTATCATGAATGGGCTAAAGATATTTTATGGGAATATACTGACAAGCATGATTACGAAGAGATACAAAAAAAATTAGAGGGGTTAGAGGAATGAATAGAAAAATAACAGGTTGGAATATAAGTGTTACATGGGAAGATGATGAAAAACAAGATGTTTATAATATTCCAGATTATGTAGCTAGTGTTATAGATGAATGGTTTAATAAAATAGAAGAAAAAGGTCAAGGATTTGAAGACGAAGAATAAATAATTAACTTGGTTGGGTGCTAGCCGTGAGAGTCGGTGGTGGAATCCTTAATAAAGGGGAATACCCATTAAATTTTTCCCAAAGATATCTAACAAAGCCAAGTTATAAAGAATTATCTCAGCTGAGATACCTAGTAGTAAGGACACGAAGATATTGTCGGTAAGTGTTTAAAAAGATACCGAATCAGGTCGCCCCTGATATGCAATTTACTTACTACTAGGAGGTATACAAAGACAGATGGTAAAATGTAATACTGCAGAACGATTTGTTTTTGGGTAGAGAGAGAGTTGGCATTGTATAGGGAAAGAAATTTCCCCCAAATGGGAAAGCCATTAAATTGTGTCCTAAAAAATAGCTCTCTTTCGCTAGTTAGAATTTGGTCTTACTGATGCTAGTCCTAGGCAATTTGTAAGCGTAAGTTGAGTTGAAAGCGTTGCGTGGCAAACTCAAGCCAGACAGAGTAGTGGGGGCGATTCAATCTCGCGAGCAAGAGGTTATCAGTCCCCTACTACTCGCACTATTTAAACATAAAGGGAGAAGAATAATGGATAAAGGTTGGCAGACATTTATAGAAGAGGTTTACGAGATAGCCTTTGGAGACAACGCTTTTAACAGAGGGTTTGACGCAGAGGAAGTGTTAGTACAGTTGAGAGAATTTTCAGACAATGCCCTTAAATGGGAAGAACATACAGGAGAGCAATAATGACAATACAAGAATTAATTGATGAATTGGAATATTCAATAAAAGAATTGGGGTTTAATCCTGAAGCATTAATTTTAATAGATATTATAGAAAATGTTGATGGATTAACAGAGCAAACTTCAGAAGTATTAGTTGATAATGATAGTGTTTGTAAAGATTTACTTTCTATTAATGCTTACATAAAAGAGGAGAAGAATAATGGCTAAAAAATTAATTGAAGGCAAGACCAGGAAAAGCAAAGGCAAGAAAATGTCGCATACAGGAGGCAATAGTAGACCGTTGAATTTAATGTATAATGATGTGACCCGAACGTGGCATAAAATACCCGAATAAGAGGTTGCAATAGAACCCGAACAGTATAAAAAGAGGTTAAATTTTAATCTCTTTTTTTATTGGAAATCCCGAATGTCTTACTTCTTAAATGCTTCAGTCTTTATCGTCTGGATTGAGTGCCTGGCCCGAATCGTCTAACTCATCACCCGAACCCGACTCAGTAATATCTTCAAATGCCTCTGGCGGTAACACGACAGTATTTTTAGAAGCTTCTTCTGAGAGCCTGGATAATTCAGCCCGAATCTCATCTTCACTCATAGCATCAATACTTCCCGTCCTTACTTCAGATTTAGATACAAGTAATCCCGCAGCCTTGAGCCTCAGCTCCTCAGCCTTGAGAGCCGCCGTCCAGGATCCATCCTCCATGGCCCGATCCCGAATGTATTTTAAATCCCGAAAGCTTCTATCTAGAGTTACTTTATATCTATGTGATATCTCTTTACGTCTATCTTCAATACATGCCACCACATGAGGTTTACGCATGAGCTGATGGCCCGACAAAGATGGATACTTGTACCCGGCAAGCCGGGCCGACTCTGTCTGCGACAGGTCGTCCGTCCCACAGAATAAATCTACGAACTTCTTCTGCATCTCATTCAGCTTACTCTGAGCTGATTCCGGATCAGTAATAAGTAAATCTAAATTAGCTTTATTTGTTTTTGCAGTCATGTTGTCTCCGTTTTATTTACTTTATAGATAGGGGGCGTTCATACGCCCCTCTGTATATATAATATACATGAACCATGAACGAACTCCAAAAAAAATATTATCTTTGTTTTTCAATAACTTAATCCACGTAAACCGTTCATAAACCTCTTCCATGAACTATGAACGAAATAATATTGTTTTACCTTATATTTCAATAACTTAAAAGGACGTTTCGTTCATAGCGACCCTTCGTTCATACATATGAACCATGTTTCATGAACCATTTTCTCTCAAAACTAAACACTTCCATTTTATTTATTTACTTGACCTAAACTAAATAGTCTATTAATTTAAACTTAATGGTTTACATATAGGAGTACTATGCAAGCATTAAATGTTAAATACGATTCGAGAGAATCTGTTTTACCGATGGAGTTTATATTAGAAAAACATCCAAGTCAAAATGGTTATGATCATTATGTAACGATGCGACAAGGATTTCCAACTCCAGCTTGGTGGCCAATGAAGACCTGTCATATTACACAAAATACACGCCCAGAGAAGATTAAGATTAACTGGGAAAAAGATAGTGTAATGGGACAAGCAGACTTCATTCATTGGATAGACACATCCCTGGCACATGACAAACCTTTTGGTTGTGCTGAGGATGATACAGATAGTCTAGAGCGTAGTCCTTTAACATCTAAATCAATGGCCTGGGTTGCACACTTACCTTCCGTAGTTAAAGGAAGTTATGGTCATTATTATGAGACGTTAATAGACGAATAGAAGAAAATAAGAGTAGGTGTAAAAGAGAGTACAAGACACCTGTCTGTCTAAATAAGGGAGAATACAATGGACGAACAAACTAAGTTTATGATGGTACTGTGGTTGGTACTTATCGGATTTATATCAATAGAGTTAATAATAATACTAACAATATAGGGAGACATACTATGCCATCACGATCGGTAAAACTAAAAGAAGGTTACATAGAAGACCTTATGAATAACTATGACGACTGTACTGAATTACATCAGTTAGCAGAAAAAATAAAAATGCACATTAATACATTAAAAAGAATGAATAAGGGTATTCCAATTGCTGTAAATTCTATTAAGAAAATTGCAGACTACTTTGGTATCCAGGAGCGTTATATAGAAAATTCTATACTTACAGAAGAAGAAGCCAGAGAATTTTTAAAAAAACAAGTTAAAAAATACGACATACCACAGATTATGACACAAGCGCATGTAGAGATGTGGGATGACGAAGGTGTTATTATTAATAGAGAAATGGGAGGAATATAATGAATAAAAGCAAAGTAAAGACAATTTCTGCTAAGTGGAAAAAGAATTTTAAACTTAGAAGTAATGTTGAATATGATAATAATTTAAAGGATCTAAAAATTTTTAAAGAAGATAGGCATTTAGATTATTCTCATTTACCTAAAGACCAACGTTATGCTGTGCAAAGGTTAGTAGAAGTTTTAGAAGAAAATAAAAACTTACTCATTGACCCAGAGCAAACAGTATATGATTTTGCCATACAGCTAAAAAGATCATGTATCAAAAACGCGAGGTCATTCAAATGATATGGTTAAACACTTTAGTACTATTAGTTAGCGTAAGCCACGTGCCGGCTGCGCCGACCCCGTTGCCAGAGCCATGCCCCTCCTACATGATAGGAACCGGTTACGACATGGACGGTAATCTTAAAGTTATACAGGTAGAGGAGATGTGGTGTGCTGGAAGAGATACTGAAACAAGCGAGTGAGATAGATCCTGGGGCTACCCTAGAAGCGGCTCATCACAGTTTTCAATGGTTTATTATTAAGTTTACGTTCTGGTTCTTTGCCATACTGATAAGCCTTGTTGTTTTCTTGGAATATAAAGAAAGGAAAAAGAATGACCAACATAACTAAAGCCGAAAGAGAGTTTATGAAAAAGAAAAAGGATCTACCTTCTTGTATAGAATTAGGCCCTAATGACATCCTTGCAACCATAACAAAAGAATATTTATTAATTACACTTAATGGCCAATCGTATCGACGTCCTCTTAACTTACATCAGTTACTAGGTCTTAACGTTGCTACAGCCAAAGCACTAGCTGAAAAAATAAGGGAGACAGCACATGACGAAAAAGAATAAAGTAGAAGCTTTTATATATCATGCAGAATTAGAGAGAGTTGTCGATGGTGATACTATTGACGTTACTCTTGATCTTGGTTTTAATGTTAAACTTCATAAACAACGATGCCGTTTAGCCGGCATTGATACACCTGAATCCAGGACTAGAGACCTAGCAGAAAAAGCTTTAGGAAAAAAAGCATCCGCAAGGCTTAAAGAATTATGCGCACAAAAACTAAAGATTAAATCACTTGGCAAAGGAAAGTATGGAAGGATCTTAGCTATACCTTATACCGAAGATGGCCAGGATATTTGTCAGATACTTGTTAGCGAGGGTCACGCCGTTGAATACTCCGGTGGGAAAAAAACAAAAGTGTGGGGCGATTATTAGGCCCGAACGCCTAGCAATAAAAAAATTTAAAGTCAATATAGTTTTTATGTAAAAAGAAGGACAGATTATGAAGGTATTAAGTAAAATACACGCAGAATTAGAGAATATGGGTTACGTTGAGGACATCGTTGAGGAAGGTTTTCAATGGACAAAGGAGGTAAACGACGTAAGGGTAACATTAAACGCAGCGAGCAAAGGAATGGTTAAACAATATTTTCATTCTATTCCTGTTACCCTTCGTCTCTACGACGCAAACAGCCAGGTTGAATTTAATTTTGATAATTTAGATACAGCTCTCAAGGTTGCCACAGGCGTCTTTCGATCCTTCGAAGCATTTCATAGCCCATCTATCTCTTAGGAGGTTAATATGAGGAAGGCTCTTTTCGAGTAACACCCATTACCGTGCAATAAGGCTAAACATTATAACGGCTCTTGTTACGCTGTTGTTTTATTTGTCTTTAGACCATGATGTGAGTCTTCTTAGTAAAGACTATTCTTTGTGTTGTGGCACCAGGAGAAAGCGTTCTATTGAATTAACAAAGGAGGAAGAATATGGATTGGAGTTTTTTTAGATTTTATATTTTAACAATGGGAGTAACAGGGGGAATATTATTTTTAATTAGTTTAACCACTACATATTGACGAACATAGCAATCCATACTACATATAGTAGTTAGTGGACGAAGGACTCTTAAATATACTTATTTGTCTCCCAAGATTTAAGTATTGACCTAATTCACGATTGCAGCCACATCGACCCCTACGAACTCTCTGTAGGGGTCACTTTTTTTAAACACTCTTCCCACGTTTTTTGAAACATGCCCTCTTCTTTAAAATAATTAAGACGAAAGTGTTTTGTTTTTGACATACCTTTCTTTGGTATGACGTCAAAGATAGCTTTTCTAATATCTGATGCTACAAAGCATACAATGTCTGCACTGTCGCGCCCCAGGCCGCGCTTCGCGCTTCCTGTTGACGTGCTAAACGTGTAGCGTTTGTTATTTTTATTATGAGGAGATGGATAGGCGCTCTTAACTTGGATCCTTAGCGCTCTATTTTTTATATTAACAATAAGATCACAACCAGGCGCGTCTACAAGCGAAGTTGGATAACCCAGAGACTCTAACTCCAGGGCTACAAATAATTCACCGACGCGACCAAGTTGTTTTTGGTTCGTTATTTTTTTATTTAACGTCACGCATAAAAATTAACAGCGTTTGATGTGTAAGTCTAGTAACTTACTATCGTACGTCGTCTGCGAAATCATGAGGTCTTTGTCTTGCCCCACGAAAATCTTTTCTTAATTTTTCCATTCTCTTTGCTAACTCAGGAACCGTTAGGTTGTACTCGCCTTCTTTAGGGTCTGCAAATTGATCCCAGGTATCAAAAATTTTTTCTAAAAATTCTTCAAGTTCAAGATTCGTCATCATTTTCTCCTTCAATAGTTATGTCCATTGGTAGTTCAAATTGTCCATCCGGTTCGTGCGTAATACCTTCAGGACCTGTTGTTACAATGATAGGGGTTTGTTCTCCTATCCACGCACCTAACACATTAAATGATATATAATCCATTGCTTCCTCTTCATCGACATCATTAGCATCCATAAAGACCTTGATCATTTTTTGCAGATCATAAACAATAATATCATCTTGTCCGCATCGTTCACCGATGCCTATTATAGCTTCATTAAAGCCATCCCATTTTAACATTTTCACCTCAATTCATTGTTTCTTTTTTAAATTTTATATCTTTAATACTTGCTTCTATTCTTGGGCTATCATCTTTTGTTACAAATCTTTGGCATACTTCATCTATCTCTTTTAAAAAATAATATATGTTTAAGTTCTTTGGATTAAAATCTGTGGACACAGTAGCCCAGTCTATATCTTTTTCATTTAAGTCTATATCTAAATTTACGCTATATTTTATTTTCATTTTATGCTCCTGGCTCAAACTCTCCATCACCGGAGGCAAATGGTCCATCGGGAACATCTAACCACACGCGTGATTTTAATCCTGGAGCCGAAGCTTTTACTATCTTCTTTTGATCTATTAAATTTTGAACCATTCTCTCCAGATGGTTAATACCTTTCTCTTGTAGTACGTCGCTTAGACGCTCTTTATGATGGCCTATGCCATTTGCTTTGCCTGTTTGAGTGAAAGGTTTACCCTCCAGAGCAGCACTTTTAATGCAGAATATAAGATCATCAAGTTCAAAATCTGTCCCACGTTTAGATAGAAGTACGTCGTCTGTTCGTCCTTCTAACAATCCGTTATGAGAATTACGCACAAAGGTTCGTATCTCTCTGTTGGCTGGCCCATTGCTTTTTACAACAGCACCATTAACAATACGATTACGCCTGTATTCAATATTTAATGTTTTACATAAATGTTTCATTTCGCCTTCTGGCGGAACCCAGAGAGCCATAGCAAACCGTAATCCATCAACAATAGCAGATGTACCTCTAATTAAATTACGTGCATGTTCCGGAGTTACAACAGGATTCTTTATGTCTATCTTTGTCATGTGATGTACAAGAAGCCACGTAGCGTTGGTTTCCGTCGCTAAGGCTGCAAAGTAGCCCGTCACAAACGCACCCGCCGCGGGGTCGCTGTTTATATCCGCATAAACAAAGCTTGCGAGTGGATCTATGACTACAAGTGCAAGGTCTTTTATTTTTTTTATCTGCGAGCAAATCTCTTCCCATTGTTCTGTTATTGCCGGTCCATCCCTGGTAGTAGTAACAATTGGCTTAACACCGCCATAGTTTGGAAAAGGCAATACTTTTAAATCATGTTCTGACTTAGTAAATCTTTTACCTTGATGATCTATTAAGTCAATACGTCTATGTATTTCGTCAGCTTCGTCCTCTGCTGTTAAAATAACGCAGGAACCATTCTGTAATAATGTAGAGTCAAAAGCTCTATCGTATCCTTGCTCACCATAAGCTAATTTTAATCCCAGGTCGAGTGTCAACATTCCTTTTCCGGTGTCGCCAGAAGCAGCAATGATTCCGGCAACACCACGGGGCAATGTTTCATCCAGAAGGTATTCATATTGTGGTGCTTGACCTTTTTTATAATGGGAAACTGATAGACTATCATCTAAAAGATTGATAATCTTAACATCAGAATCTCTCTTATAAAGGTAAGACTCAATATCGAACCCTTCAGCTAGAGCATCAGCAGAATCCCATCCCTTTGGTTTTCCATTTACAGGTTGTAGTACGCGAACACTTTTGCAAATGGTTACCAAGTGAGACGCTGCCGCTGTTCCATACTTCAAACCAGACTCATCATTGTCTGGCCATATGATAACACTGCGCCCTTCTAAGGGTGACCAATCGGTCTTGGAGACGGGGGCATTTGATCCAGCCATGGCTGTAGTAGCCGTAATACCAACTTCCCTCAGAGAGTCCACACATTTTTCTCCCTCTACTAACAAGATGTTAGTATCGAGATCACATTTATCAATGTTATCTTGATTATAGAGGGGTCTAACTTGTGGAAATTTTTTCTCTCCAGACGGAAGCACAGGATAAAATGTCTTGTCTCCTCCCTTAAACTCTTTACGAACAACGGTACATAAAACCTCATTGTTCCTATCTTTGTATATATATTGAATTGTATTAAGCACCTCGCGCGCCGCCTTCGCGACGCTTGGCGTATTTATCGGAGTGTTTTTTAATGGTACGCGGATGCTCATAAAGTCTGATATTTCTTCTACAGCTTCACCAAAAGAACAACCATGTTGATGCTGCCAAAGATCAATAAAATCTCCAAACATTCTAGACCCATTAAACTCACCGCCCAGACCAGGGTTTTCCCGGTTAAGACTAAAAGAACATGAATCACCAAAAGATCCATCTAAGTCACCACATACAAATTCAGAGCCTCTTACGCGTCCCTGGGGTAATAAATGCTGAAGTATATGAGATAGTCTTGGGAAACACTCGTCTTTAAATCTAGAAAGATCAAAGTCTTTTTTCTCTTTGACAAGATTTACAGTGTTAAAGTTAACGGTCATGTTCTGTCTCCCAACAGTGGCTTTGAAAATCACAGAACCTACATAAATAATGATCAGGTTGTTGTGCTATTCTTGGCAACCTTTCTTTTGCCTCTACAGCTTTAATGACTAATACTGCTTTGTCAATACACCTTTGCGCTAACTCAGAATCAAAAGGTACTAACTCATGATAAAGTTCTTGTGTGTTTTTATTAACAACAGAAAAAACAGCCGGGTGTTCTGTTAAGTTCATATAGTATTGATATACAGCTATTTGCGAGCTGTACGTTACGTTGTGTTGTGCGACACCCTTTGATTTAAAGGCTTTAAAATTTCTATCGTTAGCGCTTTTACATTCCCACAGTGCAGGGTATCCCATATCTACCTGACCATGCATTATAATACCATCGACATGTCCTTTAATATTTCCGTTAGCAGATTCAAAGGCAAACTGTTGACCTCTTTTATCTCTGGTTTTAATACCAAAGCCACCATTTTTTAGCCACAATATTAGCATGTCTTCATAAGTGTGACCGGCTTGAAATATTCGTAACGTATCTCCGGTAAGAGGCTTTTGTTTATCTCTTGGTGTAGCCTCTAAATGATATTGTAATTTTCGTACACACGGAGTCCCTATGTTAGATCCTCCAATATAACCTCTTACAGGTTGTTCTCTTTCTTTTGATTCCAAAGCATCGTTTATGTATTTATTAAACCTATCTGATACATCGCCGTTGTTTGGCACTGGATTAAAATTCCACATTGTTTCCCCCTAAAAAGGTATATCGTCATCAAACTCAACTTCCCCTTTTTTCATTTTAGGAGGTTCCTTTTCTGGGGTTTCATATTTATCGGAAAACCATTGGTCTAGTTTTGGTTTATTAAATTGTGCAAAGGCTTGGCCTTCGTGAGATCTAAAAATTCTATAAAAATTATATATAATGCTATACAATTCATCCTTACTTAAATCTTTAAAACTTTTAGACCATCCTAGAGTATCTAAAAATTCTACTACTTCTTTCATAGATTGATCTAATGTTAAGGGTACGTGGCCCATATCCGTTGGCGCCCCTGCGGGGCTGCTATCTTTCCAGTCGTGCATGTTTATTTTATCCTTCTGTAAACATAAGGCACTACAGAACCACACCATTGTTTTTTTATATGTATCAGTTCTACCATAAGCGTGAAAACCAATATTTAAACATGTGTGACAACTCCTATAACCCTTACTTGTTGTGTTAATTTTTTTTAAGGAAGCCACCAAGTTATTGTGATGACTTCCTTTTTTAAAAAAATCAGATTGCGACATCTTCAGAACGCAAGATCCTTTACTTGTCGTCTCAATATTTGTCCTACATATTGAGGAGAAACTTCAAGCTTTTTTGCTATATGCGCATTTTTTAATCCATCCTGTTTTAATGAAATAATTCTTTCAGGAAGGTCGCTATGCTTCTTACGACCTCTGGCATCACTAAACAACCTAGAGTTAGATTCTAGATCATTTAGTAAAGTATCGTGGACCTCAATAAGTTGACTAATAGCCTTGCTCATTTTCGTAAGATCATTTTTTCTCATAGTAACCTCTAATTATTGATTCAACCAATCAGGGCGATCGGAAGTAACGGGTTGAGCCGCTGGCGCGGCCGGTGCTGGTTCAGCAACCTTATCCGTATCAGGTGAAAAAGCAGGCGATGCTATAGGTGTAGCCGGAGCTACAGGTGCTACAGGTTCCGCAGGTGCATTAGGAGTTAATCCAAATATAGATGCGTGTTTGTAATATTCCTCACCATTTTTAGCAGTTAAAGCATAACTTAATTTATTAGAAGAATCCCAATACTCAGGAGGATTAGTGCCTTCTTTCTGATTACCCTTTTGTATTTTTATAGCACCTACAAATTGTATACCATCTAAAAAACCCCAATCTTTATGCGCTGACATATCACGTTTAGCCATAGCTTCTGGAGAATCGTCATTTGGATTAATACCAAGTGCTGATTCAATTATAGAACGAAGCGCCTTCATCGTAATATTTTTTGCTGGATTTTCAGGATTAGGAGTAAACACAGTAAAATTGTCAAAGAATCTTCTACCCTTATGTTCACCATTTAACAATTCAAAGTTCAACACTAAATACTGAGTCTTACCATCTCTTTTTGATAAATTAAGATAAGGCACACCAGGTACAATTCTTTCAGGCTTATCACCATCAGACGGATCAATAAGATGTATTTTCATAGCACCCATTGTTTTGTCTGGAATTAAGTCTGGTGCTTTTCTTTCATTAAAATTATCTTGTTCTGCGTTGTTAAAATTCATAACCATTATTTGTCTCCTTTGATTTTTTTCTGTGTTATTTTATTTAATAAATTACCTAAGTGTGGTTCTTCGATTTGACTAAGAAGACCAGACCTATCCTTACATGGATAATCCCAAGGGTTATCTGTATGGCACACAAACATTCTTTGTTTGTTGGTAGGTTGTTCTGGATCGAGATTATTAGTAGGCTTCCAAACATAACTAATCATTTCATCTACAATACCAGGTATCGCTAACTTAGCTCCAGAACCATCCATCTGGATAGAGTACGATTCTTTTTGCGTAACATCATCCTTATAGGAATCAAGTAAGCCCACAAAAATAACATTTTTATTTTTTACATGTTGTAAATGTGTAGCCCACTGAATAAGTTCTGTTTTAAGTTTGCCATATATTTTAAGTGTATTAGGTGTACCGCCTTTTGTTTCTGCATCCGGCTGTTGCTCACACCAAGAAAAACATAATCTTGATGCTACACTTATAGAATCGACAAATAAATTGTCGTATGTATTATTAATTTCTTTAAGATTTGGAAATCTTTTTAAGGCACTATTGTAGTGTGCTTGACCATAGGATAAGTTTTCACTAACAATCGATACGTTAGGTCCTCCTAATAACACAGCAATGTCTTTACAGTCTTGCCATGTTTCCGTTTCAAGCGTCACACCTTTAAAATTTCTAACAGACAAATCTCCTGCTTCGATATTTACGAAGAGAGTTTTCTCTTGATCTAAAGTTAAAAGTTGTGATGTCTTACCAATACCAGATTCGCCAAGTAACATTACTTTAGCTCCAAAATCTGATCCTAGTCTTTCTTCGGCTGATATTATTCTCATTATTTGTCTCCCATTGAAAATTTTAATTTATAAGTAGGGCTACTAGGCTCTACTGTTCTTGCTTTTTGTAAAGTTTTTTGTATGTCAGGGGGAGCAGACTTGTACTTCGTCTCGCTCACCGTCCATTTAACTTGAGCATAGTGATTCGCGGCTTCTTTGCCTTGAGTCTTTGCTATTGAGTCAAGACCTTTAATTAATTTGTCTTGATCCCATGTTATCTTTGGAGTGATGGATGCTTCAACTTTGCATCCGTCTGATATGTCGAAGGTTCGAGTACCTGTATCGACTCCGTCAGATTGCAGCCTTGCATATAAACGTTGTCCTAGAGTCTTATCTAAAACACCCCTGATCTTTTGGCCTTGTTTAGTGATGACTTGTCTCAAGTGAGTACATTGATTCAAGGCATCGAGGGCCTCATTCTCTGTCATGCTAGAAATGTCGAGGTCACTAGCCTCTATTATGTTTAGTTCTTTCATACTATTATCCTATTATCTATGGTTATCTAAAAAGTGGGCATTCTTTATCCCAAGATGTGTATGCCACATGTAAACTAATATGACAAGTAAAAAAACAATTATTTTTAAATTATATTGTAAACCTAAAAATTATCGTTATAGTGTAACGACTTATGGAGATTAATATGACAACCAAAAAAGAAAAAAATTATTCAACTGCAAGAATTTATATTGAAGATTTGGCACGATTAAGATTGATTGCAAAACACACAGGCAAGACTCAAATAAGTACTTTACATGATCTTGTTAAAGAAAAATGGAATGACGATTTTATGGAAGAAGAAGATGTTACTGTGTCAGCTAGTGGTATTAAATCTGTAATGCCTCAGCCTAGTCTTTAACTTAGACCGGTAAAGGCCCTACAAAATCTGGGTCACTACTGTCAACATATTGTGTATTTTCTTGAACAAATGCAGCATCTTCAGGATTAAGAAGTCCCATTTCAATTAAAGCCATTTCTTCGTCAGCTGTTAAATACTGTCTGTCATCATAACTAACGGCTAATTGAGGAAGTATACCACCACTACCACCCATGCCTTTTGCTGATCTGGTTAATGCATCAATTGCATAATCCTCTAATCCTAAGTCGGCATATCTTTGTTCTAAAGCTTCGCCAGATGGTGCTGCGCCAACGGCATTACTTAAATTAACTACTGTTTCACCATTTGCTACAGCTTTCTGTGCAGCTAAAGTTAAGTTCTTTGTTAAGTCTTCTACAATTTTTTCGCCTGATTGTGGCTCGTATCTATATGTAAGTACTTGCCCTTCAACACCTGACATAAGATTTAAATCACCTTCATCAGGATTATAAGTAAGCCTATCCATGTAAGTAGAATCCTCTTCTTGATTACCAATACTTACATACATATCATCTCTGTTACCAAGGCCCACTTCTATATCACCTTCAAAAGTTACACCATATGTTTCGGCTATATCATTAGCGATAGGTGTCATGGCTGTTGCGATAGTGTCAGCTGTTTCAACATTTTGATCGTTTTGTTTGTCACCACCCATACCGTAAGAAATAACTTCACCACTTCCTAAATCTAAATTAGCAATGCCTGTTTCATTAGAAGGTTCTTGTTGTGCTTCTAACAATCCTGCTACAACTGCTGCACCAGCTACATAAGGATTAAACGCTCCAGCAAGACCTAGTCCTCCTGATATGGCTCCTAAACCAGCACTAAATGATGGATCATCTATAAAGTCTGCTAAATTTGTAACAGCACTTATACCACTTAATACTTGGCCAGGGCTTACTCCAATACCTAAAGCATCTTTGTTGCCCATAAATGTACCAAACTTATTAAAGATATTGCCTCCGCCATCTGTAAGAAGTTCTTCAGCAGGCAAGTCACTTGCTATTATATTTTGTGCTTGTTGTCCGCCCATCTCAATAAATTCAGCTTCAGTAACATGTCTGCCTAAATCATAACTATAAGCGTGCTTATCAGGACCTAACAAACCTATACTTGAGGTCTGAAATCCTGACAGTACATTTTCAGCATTATCTACTGCTGAAGCAAAATCAATTAATTCTGTTCCAGTTTTAACTCCAGAAAAAGCAGAAGAAAGGGCGCTTTCATCTACTAATTTTGTAGCGCTTCCTAAAAGATCAGTTCCACCCGCACTACTTGCAAAAGAACCAAGATTTGCGCCAGAAGAAGCTACATCAAAAACATTAAACTTGTCTGTGCTAAACCTGTCGGTATTAAAAATATCGTCGTCTGATGATAAAGATCTACTACCATCTTCATATACTTCTTCAGCTGGTTTACCATCTTCACCATATATGCCTGTTTCATCATCCAAGCGGCTTTGGTTTATTTCTTCTAAAGTTGAAGGACTTCCTGTTTCATCCCAATTCTCAAATTCTTTTAAAGCATCATAATTATCAATAGCATTAGCGTCAGTTCCGTATAATTTTTTAGTAAATGTAGTTCCAGCAGCATCACCAGCTGTTTCAATTGCGGATCCGTCAATACCCACAAGATTACTATAGTCAGCCAAACTAAGACTTCCTGAAGCAAGACTATCAATAATATCAAAAGCATCGGTAGCATTAAAACCAGCATCTCTTAACTCTTGCATCTTTTTTATTGTGTCAGGATCACCTTCTTCAAATCTATCAGATCCAACAGCGCCCCCTCTAATTACTCCATCTAAATCAGTAAAGTCTGATGCACCAATGACATCGCCATTTGCATCAGTAACAAGCCCTTCGTCTGGATTTAAATTATCTAAATCCTCTTTAAATTTTACTGCAATGTCTGTTTCAACTACAGGATCTACTATAGAATCTATTTTAGTAGTCATGGTATCGTTAAACTGATTTTGCAAATCTATTTGATTGGCATCTATTATATCTTGATTGTCATTTCTAATTTTACGGTCTTTTATTCTATCAAGAATAGTTTCTTTGCCTGTTAAAGCATTGTAGCCTTCAGTAATTCCTAAACCAACAACGCCAGATAAAATAATATTTTTAAGTTGATCAGATGAGCTAGGTGTATTGTCTGGAAGTTCTAAATCAACTGCTCCTCCGCCGCCAATGACGCCTCCGCCTCCAATAACACCACCACCGTTGTTACCACCACCGTTGTTACCGCCACCGTTGTTGCCTCCGGTATTATTACCTCCACCGTTATTACCGCCGCCGGCTCCGCCGTCGTTACCGCTACCGCCACCAAAGGTTGGGTCGCCTAAGTTAGGATTTCCTGAACCTAGTCCGGGTCGTGATACACTTCCTTGAAAGGTTTGATTAAAAGTATTAGTACCAGAACCACCAAAGAATTGATCAGGGTTCATAGTAACATCAAAGATATCAATCGCAGGATTTTGTACAGTTTGACCTGTCATAAAATTAGTAGCAGGACGTCTTATAAAACGAGCATTCGTAGGTGTTTGGTAAGGCCCATAACCGCTTGAATATAATCCTCCAATACCTCTTGTGTTATCTGCCATTAAGCTTGTCCTCTTGCTCTAAGTAATGCTTGCATAGTTGGGTTGTTACCAGCCGCTCCAAGCGCAATATCTCTTTCTACATTTCCTATATTAGCAGACATTTGCTGCGCAGGTCCATCTAAAGATATTTGTTGTGGAGTTGGTATAGTTCGTCTTGGCGCTGATACTGAAAATCTTTCCGCATCCTCGTCGATAGATGGACGTCGTGTTACTTCTTCTTCTACCTCTACTTCTTTTTCTGATTCTTTAGGTGTAGCTAAAGATCTTGAGGTTTCTTCAACAGTATCTACAACAGCTTCTCCACCGCTTCTTAAAGCTTGGTTTAAACTTTGAATAAAAGCATCTCTTATAACAACTCTTCCTTTGTTCATTTGTGCTAAACTTTCAGGAGGTGTAAGTAATATTTTCATAACTTTAGGATTTTGAAGCGTTCTTGCCATAACGAGAGATCTAGCTATTTTACTTAGTCCATTCCATGCTTGATTTCTATTTCCTGATAACAGTCCTTGTGATGCATTTACTTTAGCTGAGGCCGCCTGTAATCCAACACCTTGAGCTACTTTAGCGCCACCTAAAGAAGAAACTAAATCCGCTTCTTCACTTAAAAGGTTTAAAGCATCTAAAAAACCACTTGGTTGTTTTCCATTTATTTTCATTTTTGTAAAATCTAAACCTGGACTAAATATTTTGTCTAATTCACTAGAGCTAAAACCAGCTATTTTTCCACCGTCAGATATTATTTGTTTTAATTTTCTACCATCTAACACATTAAAAACAGAGTCTGTACCATTTGCTGAAGCTTTATTAATAAATTTAGCTAAAATTAAATCTCTTAAATTATTTCTAAATCTTTCAAATTCTTCGGCTTCGGGACTTCCTATTTCTTTTAATTTATTTATATGTTTATCAGCTGCTCTAAAATACTCAACTTGTTCTCCTGGGCTTCTTCCTGCAACATAACGTAAGGCTTGAGTTCCAGTTTGATTTTCTGCTATATCACTCATTTTTGCTGATTGCGGTCCTGTAAAAGCTTCTGTTAGTTCTTCACCCTCTTTTAATTTAGATATTAATTGATCTATATCTTTACTCCCGGCGTTAGGATTAGGGGTGTTTACAAAAAGATCATCTGCTAAAAAAGAAAAATCATTTATTTGTTTGTCACTAATTTTTCTGTTTAATTTTGTAACACTTTCAATAAGTTCTGCACCTTTTCCTTCTGGAAAAAGCATTTCAAAAAATGTTTTATTTTCAAATTCTGGATCAATAAATCCTCCTTCAGCCGTTCCTTCTTTTAATCCTTTTGCTACTCTAGGTTTAGAATTAAAATTATCTATGTACTGAGCAAATTTTTGTACATTAAATTTTCCATCAACTTTAGATTTTTCAATAGCATTTTGTAAAAACTTTTTTTGAAACAATTCAATAGATTTGTTTTCTATTTCTGGAAGAGTGTCTGTCATTGTCCTTCCAAACGAATTAAAATTTTCTAATCTTTCTTGACTTTTTTGTATAATATTTTTTATAGCTACCTCATCTTGTGTAACCACTCCTCCAGGAGTTTGCATTTTAACTGTAACTTCCTCCACAAGTTGCTCTGGGTTTTTACCTAATCTGTTAGCTAAACTTTCTAACGTAGCCGCCTCTCCTTTTGTAAATTTAGGTGGCTCTACTAAATTACCTTGTATATTTTTAAGTCCTTCACTTCCTTTAGCTTTTCTTAAAGCAGATAAAAATTTAGCCATCTGAGTTGGGCTATCAAGTAAAACGTTTACATAATCACCTGGATTTGCTTTTTTATCAGCAATACTTCTTACTATCGATCTTATAGAGGCGTCATCCTGATGTTCCATAAAATTTTTGTAATTAGTTTGAGCAACATCTAAGTCATCTACAGATTTTTCCATAATTTCAAAAGCTTCTTGAAGTTGTTTATTTTTACCTCTTCTGCTTTTACTTCTTAAAGAGCTGTTTATATCTCTAATTTTATTACCTGCAATACTAATATCATCATCTAAAGCTTCTCTAAGCTTTCCTAAACCAAATGTTGAAGTATCTCCTGTAATAGCTTTTTCCGCATCAAAGCTATTAATATATGATCGAATGGCATTTGCTTGTCTTAAAGTTAAATTTGAAATGCCTCCTTTTTCAGGATCTGGTTCTAGTATTTTTTTAACTATACCATTTTTAATATCTGATAATTCAGCACCAGACTGATCTAAGGTTTCTTGTAATAACATTTTAAAGTTTGTAGGCGCTATAAAAGCTGGACCAACAGGACCACCAGTTGGACTAACGCTAGTTTTAAAGAAAGCTTTTTGATTAAGTTCTCCTAAAACTTCTTCAAGATTTATTGAATTTAATATTGAGTTAGCTCTTCCCATATCTAGATCAATTGCTTCAAAAGTATCGTCCATAGTTTTATGAAATGCTTGCTGAACTTCACTTAATTGTTTTGCTGCTTGAGAAGGGTCTAGTCCTTCTGTTTGTACCTTTTGTAAAATATTATCATAAGCTGAAGTAAGGTAATTTTTTATATCATCTCTAGCAACTTCAACCATTTCGTTACCAATGTTAATTTTACCTTTTTCCCATGCTTCAACCATTTTACCTAATTCATCTACATCTAAATATTCTTCTCTTCCTCCAAATAGATTTTTTGTAACCCTGTCTTCTAAAACTTTTGCATTATCATCTATTCTTCCTGGAAAAATACTTTCAAATACTTTTATGTTAACACCTAGTATTGGTCTGTTTTGTAGTCCTTCAGCAGTTAGGTCGGGAGTATATCCTGAATCTACTAAATCTTTTAATTTTTCCGATCTTTTTATACCTTCTTCAGAAGTTCCTCTTCCTAAAATAACATCATCTATAATACCGGTTTCAGCGCCTCCTGTTTTTTTAACTAACCTCCTAATACCATTAAACAAAATTCCTCCAGCTAACTCTCCTGTGCCTGCTAAAACCCCTTCTAAAGCAGCTCTTGTTGCTATATCTGTTGCGTCTTCATCGGAAACTCCACGCGCTGCTTGTTGTGCTTCATCACCTAAAGAAAATAACCCAGCTCCTATTCCAGCTCCCGCACTAGCAGCTAATAATGGTGCGGCAACAGGCGCTAACGTTATTGCTCCAATTGTGCCTAAAATAGACCCTAATATTGGAAGGCCTGCTTCACCAACAAAATCAGTAACGTCGGTCCAGCTTAATCCTTCTTCATCAATAGCTATTTTACCTTCACCGGTGTTACCTAGTTTTTGCCTTCCTTGAGTTGTTAATATAAATCTTCCGCCCTTATCGGTATCCCAAAACTCTCCACGAGGGCCAAGTTTTTTATCCAGATATAACTCTCTTTCTCTATCATTGTTTAAATTAGAAAATGCTAAACGAAATCCTTGATTTTTTATCCCACTAGAGTAGTCAACATCTTTATCATACGCTTCTCTGTCAGGAGACATTGATATAAAAGAATCCTGATATTCTTCAGGTTCTGATGAAGGACCAAGGCTTGATTGTAATTTTGATGATTCTAAAAAAGAATCAGCGTTCGATGTGTTGTTGCTAATGTATTGTCTAATTGCTAAAGATTCTTCTTGAGTTGGCTCTTCACCTTCAATCATAAATTCACGAGATCCTTGACCTGGTATTTTAACTTGAATTTGCCCCATTTACTTACTCATATTGTCCGGTTTTTTTATTAAGAACTAAAGGTTTTTGAGTATTTTCTTGCCTCCCTAAAACATTTACTTGATAATCTTTTAACGCAGCATCTATTGAGGGATGTTCTGATGCAGCGTTTCTAATAAATCTATCATGTTCAGCTACAGTTCCTTTTAACTTATCTTTAACTTGATTTAATTTAATTTGTAATTCAGCTAAAGTTGTAAATGCCCCAGGCTCACCAAGAGCTTCAGCTACCATTTTTCTTTCATTATCAGATATTGTTTTACCGCCTTCTCCTAATAAATCTCTAGCATATTGTAATCGAAGAAATTCAACAACAGCTTTTTGACTAGTTTGTTGACCGGCAGGTAAGCCAGAGCCAAATAAAGCTGAAGCGTTTTCTAAGAATCTTTTTATTGTGGCTGGAGTACCAGTTGCTCCATCTGAGTTTTTAATTAACCAATCAATTTTTCCTATTCCATCTTGAGCAGATTTTAGCCCTCTATAGACTTCATTAACTACCATAGAAGCGGATCCTTCTGCTGGTAAAGATTCTCTTGATCCGGGAGTTTTACTTACATATTTTTGTAACACTAAATCTGCTTCTCCAAGCTTACCTAGTTTAAAATCAGTAAGAGCGCCATATTTAGGAGCAGCATCTAATTCCATTCTTTTCTTAGCAAGTGCGCCACCTATCTCTCTTTCATCGGCTTCTATTTTTTGCTGTACTCCCTCGGCGGCGGCCGCTCCGCGAGCCTCCGCTACACCAAATCCACCAACTTGCCCTGGTGCAATTTGTCCATACATTGCTGCAACCTGTCCTGCTCTTTCAGCTTCAGGAGAATAAGAACCTTGATCTCTTATAGCTATTTCATCAGCAAATAATTCAAAGTCTGTTCTTTCTTTAGCTGGTTGCTCAGGTGGTTCTGTATTTTCTTGAGTATTTTCATTATCTTCAGATTCTGTTGATACTTTTTTAGGATCCTCACTACCTTCTCTTGATTCTGCAATATTTTTTTGAATTTCTACTAAGTTAGTAGAGCCAAACAATTCAGCATCTTCTGCTGTGACTTTGTCAGACTCTAAATATTTTGTTAAATCATTTAAGTTTCCATCAAACTTTTCCATAACAGCTTTATATCTTTCAGGATTTGCTTGGAAATAACGAGCTAAATCTCTACTTTCTCCACCTAAAGTATTACGCCCTAGTCCTAATATACCTAATGAAGAAAAATCTGCAACCGTCTTATCGGAGGCAGCTCCTCTTGCGTTTATACCTCTTCTAGGTAATGTAGTAACTAAATTTTCTATTAAATCCATATTGTAAAAATCATCAGGTCTATTTCTTTTTGGAGAAGGTTTAACAAAAATTGGTCTGTCTAATTCATCAAACTTTATTATTTCTTCTTTTATAATATTCCCAGAAGGTCTTACTTTGCTTGTTCCAACGCGTCCACCTGTATTAAAACCTTGAACAGGTCCGCCTTTAGAGAAACGGAATCTCATTCCAGCTTTTACACCAGAACCGCTTTGCGGATCATCTGTATACGCTTCTAAAGATGCTGGGCCTCTAGAATATTTTAAAGATTTTTTACCAGAATTTCTATTTTCTATAAGATCTAAAATACCTTTTTTAGTTCTAAAACTAGCACCTCTAGAATTTTTATCAGAATAAAGTGGACCAAGGTCAATACGCTCGTCTTTTGCTCTTCTTAAAAGATCTATTATTCTATTATTATTTACAGAACCGCCAGACCTCATCATCATAGTTCTATTTTTCCAATTTGACATTATACAGAACCTCCGCCAAATGGTCCTATTCCGGCAATACCTGATCCAAAGCCATAACTATCACCTTGATTTGGTAAAGGTGTATTAATTGAATAAGTGTTGTTTGGTAGGCTTCCTGTTACGCCAGACATATATCCTAGCAATTGGAAAGGTAACGATTGTTCTGCATAAAGATTAGATTGTCGTGTATCTAATAAACTTTGATTGTAATCTCTTAACGACTGACCATAGGTTCTTGCTTGACTTAAATCACTTCCATACATATTTTGAGCTGCTTGACCTAAACCTGTAAAGTCTCCCGCTAAACTACTTAAACCTGTTCCTACTTGCCCATATCCTCCAGCTGTATTTGTAACTTGTTGTGCCATGTTTGCGTAAGTACTACCAAGACCGGATATACCTTGCGCGGCTGCTTGATCAGCTTGACGTTGATTTTGAAAATTAGTGTTGTATAAATTAGATAAAGAATTGGCTAAAGTTTCTGTTGTGTTGTCTTGTATGTTAGCTCTTTCTAAACCATAACGAGATCCACCTAGCGCGTTAGATCCAGCGGCAGACCTAGCTAATTTTGTTAACTGAGTAGCTTCTTGCTCCCTTAATCTTTCTGTTAACCTATCAGCCACTTGTTCTGTAAAAGGATTTCGATCTGTCATTCCTTGGTAAAGAGGTAAAGCACTTTGCACTAAATCCATTCCTTCACGTGTTCCTAAAATACCTTCCGTTATAAAAGGTGTTTGTTCTCTTTGTAATGCTCCAGCTTCACCGTATAAATTTCTTGCGTCTTGTAGATAAGGTTGAAATTGTCCTATACCTGCGCCTGCGGCTTGGTAAGCTGACTCTTCTAAACCTGTTAACGGAGCCATATTTCTAGTAACAGCGTCTTGACTAAACGGACGACCTACATATTCCATTTCAGGTAATGGATTGCCTAAAGAATCTTTTCGTGTTGTGCTGTAAATAATATTACCAGACTCATCTAGTTTAGGCTGTGTACCACTTACTAAATTCATAGACTCTTGAACAAGAAAATTTAATAACTCCCTTTTAATAGGGTCCATGTAAGACTGAGTTGATTGACCTATCTCTGCCATTACATTCTCCTTTCAAGGTTGTTCATCAGATCATACATTTTGCGTGTACCTTTTTCTCTTGAACCATTTCCCATATTTCTTACGGCTTCGGCAGTCATAACAAATTCACCATCTGATAATCTTGCCGGTATTGAATCACTTGTTCCCGTTCCTGGGCCGTTAGCTGCACCGCCAGATTGTAAATCTGCTATACCTCCGGAAGCATAACGTCTAGCTCTCATGTTTCTAGAAAATCCAGACCTAGCCGGATTTAAAGTTTCTTGTCTAAACTGATTTCTTAATCTTTTATCTCTATCTTCAGCTTCTTGCTGAAAATCTCTTTTTTTATAATAATCAGGGTTAATAGCTTCGGCGATTAATTTACTAAACATTGTTTTGTCATAAGCTCCACCACCTAATCTGTCAGTAAAATATCCTATTCCCTCTCCAAAACCTGGTGCTTTTTTAGATGCTTTTGTTAAAACACTTTGTACGCCCATAGGGTTTATATAAACTTGTTTTCCAGTATCAGGATTAGTTATAATTCTACCTCCACCCTCAAATGTTTGTTCAGTAAATTCTGTTCCCATTGGGCCTTGTTGTTGCACAGATGCAATGCCTGTTGCTGGGGCAGAACCACCAAATAAACCAGCAGGGTCATAGTTTGTGACTTCAGCCACCTCGCTACCACCTGATATTTTTGTTTGATTAGCTGGACTAAAAGATGCGTTTTGGAATGAACCACCATAACCATCTTGATCTTGATTAAATGGATCAGGATTCATAGGAGGAGGACCGCTTAATGCTGGTTTGTTACCATATATTTTTACATAATCTTCGTAAGACCCTCCTTGACTTCCAAAAAGATTTTTATAATTATTAAATTGTTTTTCAGAAAGATTGCCAGACTCAAAATTACTTACATATTGTTGTTTTTGAGTAGGAGTTAATTGATTGTACTGTTGTAATAAACTTTTAGGTGTTGGTTTTGATGAAGATCCTTTAGACGTTCCGTCTATAGTTCTGCCTAAATTGCTAAGTAAAAAGTTTCTTGCAAAATCATCACTGTTTCCACCAAACAAAGACATAACACCGGCTGTTCCTAAAGATTTGGCAAGATTTTCAGGTCTTATAAATTCGCTTCCATATCTTCCTACTTCGGTAAATAAATCTGTAATCCAGCTCATGAAATCCTCACGTTATCTGCAATAATGATACAATAACATCTAGCGCAGTGCCTGTACCAGCATTAATTATTAATTTATCACCTGCTTCCAGGTTGATAACTTCTCCGTTTTGAAGAACTCTTTCTTGCGTTGTTGCAGCAACTGAACTTGTATCCCATATGCCTGTTACGGTTGCCGAGCTATCAAAAACACTCACAGTAGAGTTAACAGCGCCAGCAGTAGTATTATATATATTTACTACTTTAATGATAGCTTGTCCACCGATTGGGCAAACATAAATATCTGTATTACCAGAACTTAAACCACTTTTAACGATATTTAGGTAAGCACTAGCCATTAACCAATAAACCAAGAGAAACTTTCAGATGATTCTCTTCCTTCTGACGGTGTCTGTATGCTGTTAAAAATCCTTTGAATATCGCCAATAAGTCTACGAAAATAAGATTGTTCGTAAGCACTTCCGGGTAATGATAAGGTAGTTTTTGTAAGGACTTGATCAGGTACTTGTGTCATCTTCTTCCATCCGCTCTCATATCTAAGCGTACTCCACCAAGACGCCATTGTTGTCCTAATGCATTTGTTTC
>WLWH01000415.1_pt1 | contig 35059 bp, 52 predicted proteins | sample 6712741 | NCBI WGS metagenome assembly WLWH01 (sample SAMN12718694, study PRJNA515312) | sponge metagenome | isolation source: marine sponge | host: Mycale hentscheli | place: New Zealand: South Island, Marlborough, Capsize Point | collected 2003-05-01
GCTCCATCTGCAATATATGCACTATCTGTTACATTATTCGGATTAGTGTAAAGCACGAATTTTCTTCTACCTGCCATTTGTTTTTGTTTTAAGTTATATAGTAAATATAAGAAGAATCTTTTAATAAAAAAAATATTATGACATCTTTTTTTAAATACTTTCGGAGCGAACTTACACTGGCATAGGCCTTTAAAGGGCGGTTCTAAACTGCACACCTAAAAAAAGGAAACCTTTCGATTTCCTTTTAAAAAATCAACTCTATAAAATTAACTGTCAATCACCTGATTAACCCATTTTATTATTTTATTTGCAATAAACTCAGCATCCATATCTAATAAATCGTGATCGTGCATGAAGTTATAAACAAACATCGGCGTGTAGTGAAAATCTAATTTTTCTTCCATCAAAATTTCGATAACACCACTAACTTTAATTGTTTCTGAATCTGTCATGTTATATTGTTTTAAGTTATAATTAAATATAAGTATAATATTTGATAATCAAAAATCAAGTTAAACTTTTTTTGCATTTATTTCGGAGCGGGTTGGAAAATGCAACCACGCTCTTTGGCAAGAGTTTTTTCGCTCCTGGCATCAAAGATAAAAAAGGCCGACTGTGAAGCCGACCTCTTTCTAACTTAAAACCCGGGCTATGCCAAGCCCGCACATTTTACAATAGCTCGAACAATATCATCTTTATCCTTAGCGTCTAATACCATTCCAAAGCTACACTTCTTCCAAAAATCATTATACCAAAACTTTTGAATACTAAATCCTATATTTGTAGTATACTTAGGTGAAATATAAACATCGTGGTTTTTACACTCTTGTAAAAGAGTCATATCATCCCACTTATAAGGAACATACAATTGACCCTGACAGTTATAGGGATCTGGTCCATCTTTTCCTTTTCTTCCAAAATAAACTGTATTGGTATCTCCAGTGATTGAAGCCCATCCGCCATCAGGTCCTACCTTGTTATCCTCATCATCTAAATGATCCGCTACGGAGTTAACATAGTATATCGCAATCTTTCCGTACTGACCGTTAATGTCTACATCTAAAATGCAATCACCACCTCCATAGCTTGATTTTCCTCCTTGGCAGATCTTTTGGAGCAAGTCTCCTTGTGCCTGAGACAGGTCACTTCCACTCCCTATATCTGTGAGGAACCTATGTAATGTATCTAATTGTTTCTTTGTCATTAGTCGTTTATTATTAAAAGGTTATATCCTTGATGGCTTTTAAATCTCCAACCTGCTATGTCTCCTTCAGTATCATAGTCTTTCTTGTCTAAATTGACAAATATAGACCCCATTGTTTTAGGATTCCAAACTATTAAAGATTTAGGAACTCCGTTAATACCAATTTCTGATGCCTCTCCGGTAAACGTATTTGTTTGAGGATTCCAACTAAGCAACTCGGTACTTATCCATCCGTTAAATTCTTGATTCATTATTATGTTTTAAGTTATATAGTAAATATACAAAAAATAATTTAAAAATAAAAATGTTAGGATAAAAAAGTAAGGAACCGGTTTTACGAGGTAGGACACCTTGACATCCGGCTCCCGAGCGATTTCTACGAGGTAGGACACCTTGACATCCGGCTCCGGGCTACAGTACTAAAAAAGGCCCCGAATTTACGGGGCCCCTAACCTAACCTAACCTAAACTAATGTCTTTTAAAACTCAAAACTTGCGGTGTGACCGTAGTTTCCTGTAAATAAATTAAATAATACAATTCCGATTCCACTAAACGCTAATATTCCTAAACCAATTACCCATAGTTGAAATATTCCAATAATTAAATTCTTTTTCATGTCTTTAAGTTTTAATTTGTTATATAGTAAATATACAAATAATCTTTTAATTAAAAAAATTCTGGTAAAGTTTTTTAAAAATAAATCTGGAGTAAAAGTTTAAGCGGTAACCTTGACCATTACGGCTCAAGTCACTTGCCTATTTTCCAATTTTTAAAGGCCAATTTAATTTCATCATTAACCTCATCTTCATCGTCACCAGTTTCATTCTTTTCTTTAGGAATAAATTCCTTAAATATCCTATTAAGTCTATTCCATTGTATTTTTGAAATGACTTTAGAATCGAGCGCCTTCTTTAAGGTCTTAGGTATTTTATCCCAATCTTCAAGGTCTACCCAAAGCATACACTGTTCTCCAACTTCTTCAAAACTTTTTTCAGTTCCAATAAACGCAGTAGAACAACACTTACCGAGCTTGCCTTTGGACTTCTGGCTCGAGCCTGATCTTAAAGATCTTAAAGTACCAAACCCAGTTCGTTGAGTTAATAGTTTCGCCTGCTCTGCATCTTCTCTTGAAAGTACTTGAATTGTATTACCTGTTTTATGTTCTACTATATCAACACATCCATATCGCTCAACGTCAGAACATTTAACACACACCTTATACCCAAGGTTTATTCTAGCCTTGGGTATTTTAGTATTACATCCTTTACAAATCATTTAGCTGGAATAGGAAGATATGTCTTTAATAGGTATGACATAGTTAATACTAGCCCAAAGGTAAATAGGGTTGATAATACTACAAAGGCAACTCTGAACCTAGTGTCTCTATGGATTACTTTATACAAGTTAGTTAGTTTTTTCATACTATAAATATAAGAATAATTATTTAAAATAAAAAATATTCTATCATTTTTTAGGATTTTATTTAGGAGCGAAGGGCGTGTATTTAAGCCTGGCAAAATGGTGAAGCTGCCGCAGAAACCACACACCTCAGCGAAGTTTGGTTGTTTAATTTTAATTTAAATATAACAATAATTTTTGGGATATAAAAATCAGGTAGGATATAGGTACTGAACCACAGCAACCCGATACCTACCGTGCTAACCTGGCTCCTGGCCTATTTCTTTTACCCTGTTATAGATTTCATTTAGCACAGTAATCTGCCCAGTCCAGATCTCAAGGTTAAGATTCCAATCTTCGTCTCCCTGGTCGCCGGCATCTAGATCATCTTGTATGAGCTTTCTCTGTTGATGTATTTCTTCTAGTATCTTTTCTATTTTAGTCATAGGAATGATTTTATATAGTACTATACCGGTGTAAACTGGCTCAGGTTTTGTAAAAATAAAAAAAGGGGCATAAACCCCTTTTTATAAAACTAGTAATTAGATAATTTCTTATTCAGAAATAGTTAATTTACAGAAAATCTATATGAATTTATTAAAAAATTCTATTAAAGAGGAAAATACAATGATTGGGCTTTGTCACAGGTGTTACGAATCCAACATCGAAACTGAACTAGTCGAGGGTTCTGCACTATGCCTAAAATGTAAGGTAGTTGGCGAACTAAAAGATGACTAAGAGTTGGGGGTTATGACCAAATTATACCATACCTGTGACGACTGTAAGGACATCATCTGTCCACGGTGCGAAACTACCATGAACAAGTTTACCGCCTGTCACATGATCTGTCCGAACTGCGGAGCTCATTTAGACTGTTCTGATAAAGGAAGTTATTGGTAATTTTCCCTATACTCTTGGTATCGCTAAGGTATTACCGCTAAACCTGATTGGGTTAGATTACCCCCATATATAAATGTTTCACTCAGGCTCGAAAGAGTTATAACATGGTGTATTATTGGTTAGGCATGGCTGGAGTCAAGGGCGAAAAAAGAGATCAATCGCAATATGAAACACATAATTGGTGTCATAAGTGCAGTATGTGGAGAGAGGGTAAGCCACTCAGATGCCCTGATTGTAATCATATTACACGTTCTCATTCTAGATTCAGGACTCATGGCAAGAAGCATTATTCTGCCGAAAAACAAGGTCGATATTAGATCTTCTCTTTGTCGTAGTGTTTCTTGTATGCCTCAGTAGTTTCACAGAACTGACACATATTTGTAAACGAAGGTCTTCCGCATTTTTCACATTGGTGGATTTCTCTCAAGTAGTCCTTCCCGCTGAAAGACTTTACAAGTCCACCGATAAAATTTCTGATACTTTGAATAATCATATAATACGACTATAGTTTCTAGTATATAGAGTTTACAAAACGTTTATATAATAGTTAGCATTATATATCATAGGTATATACCATTCCGGAATAGGTTGGTAAAGAACGTAGATACGTCATACCAGCCGAAGACTATTTTTTAAACAGCACCATCAAATACAATGTGGTTCTTTCTGCATAGTATTCTGCTATTATTTTCCCGAGCATAAATCACGGTACTGGAGTTTACAAGCAACTCAGCAACGTCTTTGCAGCTTTCACAGTTTTCATCCATGAAATATAAAAGTCAATCCGCTATATAAATGTAGGTAAATAAAAATAAAAAGAGGGGGTTATCCCTATTCGTTTCTCATAGCATTTTTAACAAAAGCGTTTTCCTCAATCATTTCTTGTGCGATTGGCTGTGCTAATGCTTCTTCAAATGCCTTGTCTTCAACAGTTGCGTATCTAAAGTTGTTGTTCAAGTAGTCGTGGTACTTTCCTAACAATGCACTTTGATAATGTATCTTGCCATCTGTTCCAAACATCACTTCATTTTGACGTTTGACTTGATCCATAGTCAATCCATCATACAACACTTCACAACCATGTTGTGCCTTGTGTGTATCAGGGAAAGCGTTTGAGTCACAGATTGCTGACATATCTACTGCTTTTGATGTTGCAGTATAGTCCTCGAATGGAACTGCTTGAATACCCTCGTATTCTACAAGTAGACTGAATTGAACATCATCATCCCCTGTAGGCATATTGGAATATCCTTCCCCAACTACCTTTTTCAAGGCGTGTTGAGCTCGACATTCCTCTATTGCTCTTACAATTTCTCCAAGTTCTCCGTCATACTTTACATTGTTTACTGACCATAAGTTGAACTCTGAAATCTCAAACTCTCTTGCAGCTTGGAACGGTGCTGTTTGCTTATCCATTCCTTGTTGGCAAGTGTCAAGTTCTTTGAGCAAATTCATGTAAACTGAATCTGTTGCAGTTGCAATACCCCTTGCAAGTTTGTTTTCTATCTCTAGGATTACTAACTCGTTAGGTGTAAGTTTTGCTTTTTCCTCTGCTATAGCTGTCAAGGCTTCCTCATTGAGTCTATCAATTTCTTGTTGATAACGTTCTGCTGAGATTAAATCTCTAATCTCTTGCATACTTTCAAATGTAGGCTCTGGTATCATTCCCTGCCAAACACAATGGAACTCTACTGCAAGTTCATCAAATGAACAACTTTGTCCGTGACTGTCGAACGGTACTTCAACTGTTGCTGTTTCTGCATATACAGCGCTAAATGCTCCTACTGATAATAGGGCGAGTAGTGCTAATATCTTTGTCGTCATTGGATAGTGAGATATGTATGGTTATTATAAGTCTTTCTAAAAAAATAAAAATATAGTATTTATATAAATATATCTATTAGCCTGAAGGACAGGCACTCCAAGAGCAACTCATACAAGTGTGACAGCCACCGGAATTAACTACCATTCCGCCATCTTCGCATTGTGGACATTCCATAACATTGTAATAACAAATTGACACAATATAAACTTTGCAAAAGGACTTTGATAAAATTAACTTTATAACGTACTCTTATAAAATTCCAATGACCTTAAGAGAGTCAGAGAGTTCATGCGTGTTGGAGATGTAAACTCTTTAACACACTTCCCCTCTTGGTTGAGATACATCAAGAGGGATATATATTATATAAGTGTATATATTGTATATCAATATAATCATATATCAAGTAGTTTGATTAATGTTTCTGCCAAGGTTTTCCAATAATCTCTTTCTGTTTTTAACGATTGTATCTCTGCTTTTAATTCTGCAATAGTATTATTAGATACATTAGGTTGTGTATTTATTGGTTCAAATGTTTCACTTGTTCCACTTGATGTTGAATTAAAAATTATCCCGATATCATCAGAACAAGGACTATTACACCAAGTATGATCACCTGTAACTTCAGGTGTAGGATGTGTAGGATGTGTAGGATGTGTAGGATGTGTAGGATGTGTAGGATGTGTAGGATGTGTAGGATGTGTAGGATGTGTAGGCTGTGTAGGCTGTGTAGGCTGTGTAGGTGGTACATAAACGGGGGTAGGTTTTACCAATGTAACTGTACTCATATATGTATCAGGAAGTGACATATCTCTTAGATAATAAGTGTTAGGTGCATTGAAATAATATACAGGTAGTTCAAAAGTTTCTTGACTGTCTACCTCAACTGTTCCCGGAAATGATCCACTAAATGATATTGTGTTTGTTCCGTTGTTATAAAGTGTGAAATTACCCCCCTCTAACAGGGTAATGTTAAAGGGATAATCATAGACATCAACATGACTTGGTGCTTCGGCATAAGCAGTTAATACCAAAGGTACTAATGCTAACATGATTATTACAGGTAGTTTCATATTACATTAATATATCTTTAGTAATATAAATCTATCTAAAGAAAGAAAAAAATGGGATCAACTAAAACAATCGTTGATTCCACAGGTAGGACATTGTTTGCACATATTAACTAGTGTATCACAGTTGATACACGGGCTAGTGTCCGCAGAAGACATAATATTAATATAGTGCTTATCATATATAAATTTTCGTGGTGTGTGCAAATACGCCAATTCCGCCAAAACCGGCAGGATAACTTGTGGCTCTCACGCCACTATATTGAATCTTCTCTACTTTCTTCCTCTTGTTCCTTTTGCCATTCTATTTCGGACTTGTGCATTACTTCTAGTTTCTTTCGTAAAGTTACATCATCTTCACTCATTTCTTTCTTCCCAAAATAATCACTCATTATACTTAGCATACGAGCCAAGTCTTTTGCACCTATTTCAACATACGACATATTTGTGATTTAAGTTTGTAGTATATAAACTAAATTGTCAATCTGACGACTGTTTTTTCTTTCTTGGTTTTTTCTTTGTAATCTTTTTAATTTTGTCCAATGTTCCCCCGCTTGTAGTTACCTCTATGCCTACGTCTTCTAATTGGGGTGAGGCATTGTATTCAGAAATTACCTGATTAAAATCTCCTGACTCTATAATTAATTTAATTGAACGTGAGTCTAATGTTATATAAGGACATTGATCCAACAGTTTTTGTAAACCGTCTTCCAATATGGTATTTCTTGATCCCATATATAAACTAAATTACAGTATTATTTAACTTTTTTCGTTTTTGATATAATATGGCTTCATCTCTGTGCTGAAGAATTTTGCATTGGTCACAGTATCGTCTAGTCATTGTTCCTCTGCCAACACCATAATCCCCATTATATTCAAATAATTCTTTGCACCTTACACACCCTCTAGTTATCATTTCTTTTTAGTTCCTATACAGTTCCACCCCAAATCACATTTGGAACATAACAAAACTACGTCTAAAAAATATACATCAGGGTATCCCTCATCTTCTCTTTCAGAAGCTTCCGCTTGTTCTGTGGTTGCACCACATGAAGGACAATAATTCATAATGATAAGTTTAAATATGTGCCTACATATTAATGTTTATGACTACAAAAGATCCACATGAAGATCAATGGAGAAAATTGTTTGAATTATATACCCAAAAGTCTACTTCAAAAGGAGATATATATGATAGACGGGCAGATGCTTGTAGAACACTCCTAGATAAGTATTGCTAAATTTAAATAGAGCAATACACTTATTAAGTTACAATGATTTCAAATGACGAATTTCACCGTTCTATAACTGATCAGATTAATAATATATTTAGGGTTATGAATAAACTTCACACAGAAACTACAGATGAAATAGAGGATTTAAAGAAAGAAGTCAATGATCTAAAGTCTTCATATAATAGTCATGTGGCAGTTTCAGATGCAATTAAAGAAATAAAGACTAAACATAAAATGTCACAAAAGCAAAAAATTGCTATAGTGTTTGGTGTAGTTCCAATAATTTTAACAATATATACATTATTTATGAATCGTTAATAATCCATTCATTTAAAGTCCAAAACGCCTGTTCAACAAACCATTCTTCCTGTTCAATGTTTGATAATAAACTCATACCACACATTGACAATGCTTGGTGCATACTTTCTTCAACAGAGGTGTTGATTATATCTTCCTGACTAATATGATGATGTAATGTTATCCATGTTTGTCTAGATTCTTCATAGCATACTCCCTTTTCGTCAGAATCTTCCCGATTTATGAATCTAAAATTCTGCGGTTTCCATTTTTTCATAAAAAACAGAGGATTTACAATAATTTAAAGATTGTAGATCACGACTATGATCATGATCATACTATACTTATATACTATGAGCCTAAAAACTATGATCATATACTCATATAAAGTATGATCATATAGTCATATTTTAAAAAATTTAAAATATTTAGCTCATTAAATTAATTTTTTAAGCGACTCGTCTAATATAAGTCTTATGTAGATACTTTAGTCTTTTTTCAAGAAAGTATGATCATGATCATGATCATAGGAGTCTTTATAACAAAGTCTACATTGTTATTATCATGGTAGTAATAAATCCGCATATTAAAAAACAATTAAAAGATTTAAAAAAAATACCTTACAACTCAATTAAAAGTGCTTCAGCAGTAATTGTAGATATGCCGATAGGTCAGATGAAATCACATGATTTGGCTAGAGCATTATATGTTACAACAAATGCTTTTACTGAACTTACACACAAACAACAAATCATAGTTAAGGTGATTAAACAATCTCAAGAAGATATAAAAAAAGCCATTGAAAATAAAGACTTTACTAAAGAAGAATTAATTGATGAGATTAAGAAGATTGCTCTCGATCCTGCTGATGAAACACATTCTTCAGATTCCGATTCTTCTCAGGAAAAGGAATAGCAACACCCTTTCTTGCTATGTAGTAAGTGCCTTTTCTATTTCGTTTTCCATGATATGCACCAATGGCATAGTTATAATCAATGTCAAATTGTTCAACAATTACTTTAGGCTCATCATCTGATATGGTGTAAACTGTAGCAGTTGCCATAGAGTTAAATAGTGTTTGTGATATTAAAGAATTGTGGATATAACTAAACTGAAAGGTATTGGAGATGGAACAGCAAAGAAATTTGAAAAGAATGGAATTACTACAGTAGAGCAATTATTTGTTATTCCCCCACCCAAAGTTGCAGAAATGTTAGGAATAGATAATACTTCTGCTATGGAATTATTTAAGAAAGCCCGAGATAAGTATGACGATTCACCCGTATTTCAATCAGGTCTAGATGCTAAAAAAGAAGATGAGGTTTTGGAAAAAATTTCAACTGGCACAAAAGCACTAGATAAATTATTTACAGGTGGAATAGAATGTGGTGCTACAACTGAAATATATGGGGAGTTCGGTTGTGGCAAAACACAATTCTGTCACACTATGGCAGTAAGAGTTCAATTACCAAAAGACAAAGGCGGTCTTGAAGGCAAGTGTGTTTGGATAGATTCAGAGGGAACATTTGAGCCAACAAGAATAGAAAGTATTGCAAAATCATTAGAGTTAGATGGAAGCGAAACACTTGAAAATATAATCAGAGCAAAGGCATATAATTCAGCAGATCAATATTTAATTTTACAGGAACTTGAGAAACTATTAGTTGAAGATAAAGAAATAAAGTTAATTGTAATCGATAGTGCCACAGGATTGTTTAGACAGGACTTTAGTGGCAGAGCTATGCTATCTGAAAGACAAAAATATATGGATGAGTTTTTGACTATGGCTTCCAATATGGCTAACTTTCATAATATAGCAATTATATGGACTAATCAGGTAATGATTAATCCCGGAGTTTTCTATGGAGATCCTGTAACAGCAATAGGGGGAACAGTTCTTGCACACAAGTCAACATACAGGGTATATTTCAAAAAATCAGGTGCATACAGAATGGGTAAAATGGTAGACAGTCCTAAACACGGTCAAATTGAAGTAATGTTTGGTCTAAGTGAGGCAGGAGTAGTTGATCAAGAGGTTGCAGAGGAATTAGAGAAGAAAAGAAAGGCAGATAAGGCAAAAGCAAAGAAAGCAGAAAAAGAAGAAACTGTTATATAAGGTATGCTAAAGAATATATACATTGAAATGTGAAGTTTGTAAAAAAGGTGACTTAATACACACAGATTTTGTCTATGAAGGGAAAGATTTGTTGGTTTGTAGTAACGAAGATTGTCAAGAAGAATACGTTTAAAATCTTTAAATAGTTTGACACACTTTGGTACAATATGGGGTTTTTTGGTAAGATTAGGGATAATATAGATCCTAGAAACTACCGTGTGGTAGAAAAAGACGACTATAATCGTGTTACCCAAGACCATTATGATATGAGAAAAGCTATAAATGACGAGTATTTACACTCAAATTCTAGAGCTAGTACACCATATCCGTTTCTAGATACACCAGATGGCAGTAAAATTCCAATGTGGCGTATGTCACCAAACAGAATGTATGAATTAGCAGATTATGTAGGAGATTTAAGAGCAGTTATTGAAACTATACAAAGAGAAATGTTTAGGAACGGTTTGCAAGTATTACCACGATTTGAACACAAATGTCTTGTTTGTTTGAAGGAATACGAGCAAAAACCACTCAAAGACTATGTTCCAATAAGTGATATGGGTAACAAAGGTAAAAAAGAAAAATTACAATGTAGTGCTTGTGGTAATGACAACCCTCGTAAATGGTCAAAACCAGATCCAAAAAATAGACAGGTATTACAAACACTTTTAGATAAAAGAGTAAATAACAACCAGCAATCTCTTAAACTTGTTGCAAGACAGGCAGAAAGAGATTTAGATATTATAGATGGTTGCTATGTTTTAGTGTCAAGACAATGGAAATTAAAGACATTTGCCAATCCTGATCCTGAAACAGGTGCAACAAAACAGGCACTTTCCAGCATACATGAGAGTAAAATAGATGAAATTATTAGAATACACCCTATCCAATGCAGTATAATTGCAAGTGATGAAGCAACTTTGGGAGTAGGTGCAGATGGAAAACCACGATATATATGCCCACAATATGAGCATAGAGATTCCATATTAGAAACACCTGTATGTCCTAAATGTGGATGTGAATGTTTTAACGCATTTTTAGAAACCAATAGTGTTCCTTACGGTGTTCCACTTAGTAGTCCTAAAAAAATGTATTATGCACAAAAAGAAATAGTTTGGATTCCGGGAAAATATTATCCTGATGTATTGTATGGTAATTCACCAATTCAATCAGTATGGAAAAAAGTTCTATCCCTTATGTTCCAAGATGAATATATGTGGAAATACTTTGACAAGGATAGACCACCAAAATCTTTGCTTGTGATGGGAAGTAGAAATGCAGAATCAGTACAATCATTCATGGAAAAGCAACGTCAAGGTGCAAGACAAGATCCATATATGCCTAGACCAATTCTTCTTAATACGGAAAACGTAGGTCAATCACTTGAATATATCGACCTTACTCCAAACTTTAAAGAGTTAGAATTGAGTGATCTTAGAAAAGAATTAAGACAAATTATCTCAACTGTGTATGGTGTTCAACCTTTGTTCTATGGTGAACAGGCTAAAGCAGGTCTAGGAAACGAGGCACTTCAAGTTACGCTTACAAACAGAACTATCAAATGGTTTCAAAGATTCTTGAATGAAAATTTCTTTAATGAAATTACTGACATAATGGAAATATATGATTGGAAAATTGAATTGGTAACAAGTGAAGAAATTGATGAACTCAGAGAAGAACAAGTCAGAGGACAAAAAATTGACAATACAGTCAAGTTATATGGAATGGGCTTTGACGTAGCATTTGACGGTGAGAACAATATACTCATATCACAATTCCCAAATCCTGAAAAACAACAGGCTATGATGGGTGGCGGAGTAGGTCAAAATGAGGGAGAAGGAAACAATGACAAAACAAAATCATCTGCACCAAAAGCAGAAGGAGAAGCACAGAAATTTGACGGTGAACCAAAGATTGCAAGACCAAGTGATGAAGGCGGTACTGGCGATGGAAGCCCTGCAAGTGGAACGGGAACAACATTGAGTAACAAAGGTATGACTAAAAAACAATGGGATAAGTTTCTAAAAACTTTAGAAGAATGAACGAAGATACTGAACTAGCAAAAAATATTATATCATATATGGCTAATATGCCTCATCTAACTGCCTATGACATTGTAAAACATTTTGAATCTCTTGGTGTATCGCCTGAGAAAGTCTTATATATATTGAAAGAATTGGATAATTAAAATGGGAGATTCAGGTAAAAGATTTGGGTGGACAGAAGATGGATTAGATGCAAAAGACAGAATCCAAAAAAATGATTTAAAAGAACGTGCAGGTAAGGAAAATCAGCACACAAGAAACCTAAGAGAAAGAGTTCAAGAAGATGAACATACTAAAATTAACAATTATAGTGAGGGATATTGTTACGGTTGCAGTAAGGTAGACAAAGTTATATCAACTCTGATATATATGTGCGGGGAATGTATGGAAAAACGTGGAACAGAGGGATTGATGTGTTTGCTTACAAAAAAACACAATTATGAACTATGTGACATACACGCAGGATGGGAATTTGATGATGTATGGCAAATCAACTGTTCAATGTGTGACTCTTGTATGCGTAGATTACATAAAGTTCACAATGCTTATAGAGCAAAAGGGGGTAGAAAAAATGCTCCTGATGAAATTATGAAAAGAAAATACTATGCAAGAAATCCCGGAGAAGAATTTGGTACAGGAATAACTAGAGATCAAACAAGAGATCAATCATTCAGATTGGGCTAATTCTTTTTCTTTTTGGTCTATTTGTAACTCTAATTCTGCAATTTTACTTAGTTGTTCAGCAGTTGATGGCTCATCAAAATCTTCTTCCCAATGAAATTTAATCTTTTGCGTGTTGTAATCTATGATCAAATGTATTGAGTTATTTCCAAAATCATAATACCATTCTCCCATTATTGTCATTTTTTTTGCAGGTAACGCTGTTCCATAATAGATACATTTTTTGGCAAATGTTGGTTTAGTCCACGGTAATATTGACTTTCTTACCTCAACTCTTTTCTCTTTTGGGTTGTAAAAAAAGTTAGTTCTAGACACATGGACAGGCTCTTTTTTAAATCTAGTAGCATTTGTAGTGCCTACTCCCGGATGTATATGCACATATCGCTTCTGTAAATTAACATTGTCTTGCATATATTGCATATCAGTATAGAACCAAAATGAACGATTTTCGGGTATATCTATTGATTTAACCTCTAATCTACTATTAATTGAGCCTGAAAATGGATTTCTTTTATTAAATGTATAGACATTATCATACACATAAAAGTCCATAACTTAGTCTTAATCAACACCTTTATATAATCGTTTCTTTGCCCTTTTATTATGTCAATCATAAAAAGACAAGATATTGCAATATCAGTAGTTGCACTTTCATTGTTCTCAGCAATACTATTTGTTGGCTGGGGAGCAGTAAAAGGGCTATTATTTGATTCAACCGTGCAAATGTCATCAGAACAATATGGAGCAATCTTTACCTTTGTATTTGGTATTTTGATTGGTTCAGCACTTACATACCTAGGTATTCGTGCAGGACAAAACGGTTCTACGACCATCTCACAGTCATAGAACAACCCAATTTTTATATACTATAACACTTTTTTTATATACATGACAGAATATGTTGAATTTTCTGATTTTGTAACAAAAGGCTTAACTGTTGATACAGCAGATCAACGCAGAATATTCAAAGGTCATATAACTGCTGAAATTATAGATAGGCAACAAGAGTTCATTTTTGTCAAAGAAGTTATGAAAATTATGGAAGCATTTATGGAAGTAAATCCAGTTATATCAGATTATCACAGCAATAGAATGGTCGGCAAGGTATTGAGTTATGAACAATCAGAATACAAAGGCGTTGCAACCGTGTTAATTACAGGGGAAGTTTATAAAAAAGACGGTATTACATTGTATGACAAAATTTGGGATAAGGTTGTAAAAGGAGAATATTCAGGACTATCTATGGGCGGTGCAAGTAAAGAAAGAGAGCCAATTCAAAAAGATGGCAAAATGGCATTGGAATTAAGAAAATTAGAGTTATATGAAATTGCATTATGTGACACACCAGCAAACCCATTTGCAGTAGTAGAATCTGTAAACAAGTTTGCTAAAGCAAATGGAATAGAAAGAATGGTAAAAGATTTCAACGGTAGAGAACAGATAAGATGTACTAGTTTAGGTTGTAAATTTGAGAAATTTGACGTAGAACAATTCATTGATAAGTCAAATGGGGAAGATATTAACGTTGATGTAGATGTTGATAATACCCAAACCAATTCAGATACTAAATCTGAAAAAGAAAATGGAATGGAACAATTTGACAAACCAGAAGAAGTGGGAAAATTAAACAACCAAAGTTTAGTTAATAGAGCTGCTGAAACAAGAGCAGATAACGTAGGGGAATCTACAGGAAGTCCAAAAGAAACAACTGATTTAATTAACAGTATTCCAAAAATACCTGCTCATGTTAAAAAAGATCACATACCAAGTACACCTAAAGATGATGATTATTTGGAAGAAGCACAAAACAAACAGGATAAAATTAACGGTAAAGAAATTACAAAAGATCAACCAATAGGCGATATAAATGCCAAAGGAGAGTTCCCTATGAAACCAAGACAAAAACCAAATACAATGACAGATTCTAACGATAACGTAAACAAATTTAGTCAACCAAGTGCATTAGCAGGAGCTAAAAAACAGTCAAAAGTAGAAGGTAATATGGTACATGAAGTAAGTGAAAGACGAGTAAAAGATGTTACTAAAAATGATCCATGTTGGGAAGGATATGAACAAGCAGGAATGAAAGAAAAAGATGGTAAACAAGTTCCAAACTGTATTACTAAAGCAGATAATCCTGTTAATTTGATACTCAAATTTGGGATTACAGTTGTAAAAGAGGCATTAGAAGAAGCAGAAACCATACAATATCTAAAAACATTACATAAAAAGTATCAACAATAGGTTTACAATTCTTTCTAGTTTTAACAATTATATTTATATACTATAAAAAATTTGTAATATTACAACATGACTACAGAAGAACAAACCACAGAAACACAAGTTTCTGAAGTTCAAAAATCAGATGATGTTGACACTTCAGTCACATCTATTCTTGCACAATTAGTCAAAGCACAAGAATCTAGAATCGATTCTTTCGAGAAAAGATTTGATGGTCTTGAAACTTTGATTAAAGAACACAACAAGAACCCTGTTGATCAAGGTGTAGAGGATGATACTCAAGCTCCGGCTGTATCAAGTCCTAACGATGTCGGTGATCCTGACAAATTAGGAAATACCTATGCACCATCTCCAAAAGATCAAGCTTCTATTGTTCCACCTCAAAAAGGTGAGTCACCAAAAACCGATGCTCCTAGTCTAACTATGGGTAAGGCAGATGATGAAGACAAAAAAGAAGAAGATAAAGAGGAAGTTGAGAAAACAGAAGATCACGATGAAGACAAAAAAGAAGATGTTAAAAAATCTGAAAGTTCTGAATACGAAATTGTAAAAACGGTTAGACCACTTTTGAAATCAAGAGGGGAAGAAGAAACAACCACACCAACAGGATACCAAATCCTTAAAGCTATCTCTAGCGGTTGGAATGGTCAAACTTCAAGTGCAGAAGATGCACTCGTTATAGCATATAACAAACTAGAATCAGGAGAGTTCGGTAACGGACTTCCGGGTGGATACTAAAATGTCTACTTATCTAGGACTACGTTCTATTGATGAACTAGTAAATTATACCTATAACAGAACTCCTGACGAGATTTTAAAAGCAGGTTTCAGTACAACAGATCCCGGAACAGGTGGCAACTATAACCCACTATTCGGTGCTATGGCATGGGCAAACTTCAATATGGAAGCAAACATATTTGCAGCTCTACCAAAGTACGTTTGGGATTTCTCTGGATGGCGTATCTTCCAATCCAAAGCTCCAAATCTCGCAACTGTCGCAGGTGCAAGAGATGGACTCGGTGGAACTATAGAAGGTGGAGCTATCGCTGGTGCAGTAAAGCCAGTAGTCCAAGAGATTACCTGTAAACCAAAAACCTTACAATATGTATTCGAAGCCTCTGAGTTATTGGAACAATTAGTAGACAATTCTAGAGATGATAACTACGGTAGCCTCGCACAACAAAGAGTTTACGCAAGTGATCAATTCAAAGAAAGAGTCAATCAAATGCTTACTGCAATTCCTACTGACGTAGTTGCAACCAACGCACTTGAAAGACTAAACCTTGAATCTTTAGATGTCATTGTTGCTTCACACGCTGAACAACAATTCGAAGCACACGCAAATCTTACCGACCTTTATAACCCTTGGAAGGGTGCTAACGGTGCAGGTGTAGATAGAAATGCAGGTGCCGGTACTTGGGATTCCACGGTAAAATCACCTTCAGGTACTCTAGGTACAGCAGATGTCTTGACAGATGCAGTATTAAGAGATACACTTGCAGATATTAGAATTGCCGCTGGAAAAGAGCCAACTGTAATGATTGGTGGACAGGACACATACTCCGAAGTTCAATCAATCTACATGAACGCTTACCGTATCCAAAACACAGCCGACTTGAGAACAGAATTTAGTGTTGGTGTCAACGGTGTTGATACCTTTACTGGAACAGGTGCAGGATTACATATATCCACAATATATGGACTTCCATTCATTCCTTCAAAGGATACCACCCAATCAGCAGAGGGATCAGTAGATGACTTGTTCATCTTAAACACTAGTGCAGATAAAAATGCTCCAAACAAACCATTGTTAGGTATGCAAGTACTCAAACCAATAGTTTATTACGAAGCAGGAAAACGACAACAAGGTTATCCATTCATTAACGAAGCTTTCACAGATAGAGCTTTGTATAATATGCTTGGTGAAACAACTTGTAGAAACTTCAAAGCACAAGCCAAGATTAGAGATATTGCTTCAGGAATCTAGATAAAACACAAACCTTTTTTTTATTTTTTTATTTAATTTCAAAAAATTTTCTATATGGAATAAGAATTATATATCTATATATAATAATATTTATATGTTAGTAATATGAAAAGTGATTAATATGGCAGTAACTATTACAACAAACGCTAAATATCAGCATTTAAATGCAGATAGATCCCATACCATTAAACCGGGCGGGGTAGGCGTAGAAAAAGAGATGGTTTGTGATATTGCAATTACTGGAACAGGACAATTTGCAAGTGGTTTAGTTACTTGTGATTTTACACAAGTAGGCTTTAAACAAGTCTATTCATGTATTATTGAACAAACTAATGACTTTGCATTGAATACTTATCAGTTCGTAGAAGCAGCTAATTCAGCTGCCGCTACAGCAAAAATCAACGGTAGAGTAAGAACTACAAGTGCAAATGTAGCTGCAAACAATACCTGTACTATGACCGTCATTATTCGTGGTGTGTAAGGGAAACCTTATATAACACTTCTTTTTTATATTCTATATTATGGCACGAAATGCTCGTAAATTAGTAACTGCTGATGGAGTAGTAGTTAATAGAGCAGGTAAATTAAAATCTATAATCCCTGCAACAACAGGAACAGGTAGTGTTATATTTTATAATGGTGCAAATAATGCCGCACCAGAAATATATAGACTTGTAGCAGGAACAGGAGTTCATATCAATTTAGAATTAAACTTTACAAAACTTTTTGCTGATGTCACAGGCGCTGTAAGCCTTAATGTACTTTACGAATAATTTAAATATCATTAACTCAAGGCTTATATATGGTTAGGACACCTACTTATTGTACTGCTACTAATATATCTGACTGGCTTAGAATACCTATTAACCCTAATACTGATCCAAATACTTCAATGATTAATGAAAATATAATGGACAACGAGGACAGAATTGACAGATTAACAGGTCATACATGGCTTTCAGAAAAACAAGTAACAGAGGAATTTAGTGTAAACAAGTTATATGATTGGGGTAGAGGTATGCCTTTGTTTCCAAGAAAAAGAAATCTTAAAACTTTTGATTCTACAAAAGGCGATAAATTTGAAATTTGGGATGGCGGTGATTGGACAGATCAAACACCAACAAGTAACGGTGTAAATCAAGATCAAATTATATATTTTCAAGAAATTAAGGGTATTATTTACTTAAGAGGATATTTGTTTACAATACTTAGAACAAATAGATTCAGGGTAACTTACAGATATGGGGGAGATAATGAGGGCATTAAAGACGTTGCAGAACCAATACCAAGAGATATTCAAAAAGCCTGTAAACTAATGACCTGTCTTGATATATTGTCAACTGATTTCCAAATGTCACAAATTGCTTACGGTGGGGAAGGTAACATTGATAAAAATAAAGTAATGGACAGATGGCAAAAAGAAATTGACCAAATAATATGGAGTAGAAGCGAAATAATTTCTACATGGTAATATGGTTCTTCCAATAATAGCAGCTGTTGTAGCTAGAGGCGGCATGATGGCAGTAAGAATGGCTTCAATGGCAGCTCGAGCTGCAAGTCAAGCAGCTAAATCAGGTAAACAAGCAGGTAAAAAAGCAAATCAAAAAGCTAAACAAGCAGGTAGAGCATACCAACAATCAGGAAATCAACAACAAGAATTTAGAGATGAAACTAATTTTAAAGAACAAACTATTTTTCAAACAAAAAAAGATAAAGAAGAAGCACATCAATCTAATTTAAAAGAACTTAACAGAATGACAGATGATATACAAAAAGAACTAATACAAAAAATACAAAAACAAATTGGAATGGATGACATAACATTTACTGGAAATCTTAGAAAAAATATAAAAGGTGGGTTTTGGGGTTCTTTTAAAACTGTTGAGGCAGATACTCCTTATGCCTATTTTGTAGAATTTGGTCTTCCACCGGGAAAATGGGTTAATTTTGATGCACTCAGGTTATGGGTAGAAGGAAAATTAGGAATAAGTGAAGAAGAAGAATTAAACGCTGTAACATGGAAAATACTAAGAAAAATCAATAGTAATGGTATTAAGCCAAAAAGATTTATGAAAAAAGGAATAAAAGCCCTTATTTCTAAACGAGGTGTTATATCAACAAGAGGTAATTCAAGTGCAAAAAGTCAAAAAAGTGCTATTGGAAAGTTCTTTACTAAAGTTGCTAAATTAGGTAAAACAATTAATAAATACATAAAGAAAGCAGATAAGTTCATGGGAAAGGTAGGTAATATTAAATGACAGATGGATTTATAGGCTTAAATTTTGCTAATGATATAATCACATTACTTAATGGTAAGTGGAACTCTAGTGGTGGAGCAAAACCCCTATTTCAAACACAATGGAATATGAAAAATGTGGGGTTAGGAAGTAGAAATTATAATCAAGTAATTATAAGCATAGATGCTGAAAATCCACAAATATATAGTATGATGCAAGGTGATGCCACAGATGCTACCAAATTTACTTATGATTGGCTTCACGATGTTTCCATATCTATAGACGTTAGAACTAGTGAATCAGAATTAAGGGTAATGCAATTAGTTAATGAAATAATGAGAATATTAAAAACTAACGTTGTTCCTACCATAAATAATCGTACATATATACAAATGTTACCAGAAGGCATAACTTCATTGAATGAAGAATACAGAAACTTATATCGTTACCTCATAAGCGTAAGTGCCATAAAATTGAATCCATAATTCTTAAATACTATCTAATAAGTGTTTATACATGGTTAGTAGTGCTAGTAGTGCATACGTTATTAGATCCTTTGAAAATACGTTTAAAGCAGGTGGCACAGTTGAACATTCTTTAGGTTTTGATGCAAAAATATCAGGACTTGAATGGGCTAATAGTCAAGTTTCACTTCCTCAGTTATATACGCCTGAAGTAGAAGCATTTCTTTATGGTAAAAATGCTGGTTCTTGTACTATTGAATATACTTTAGGAAATGCTTATTTTTTGACAGGTTTATTTAACAACCCTGTAACACAAGATAATACAACTAATAATACACAAGTAAAAAGAATTTGGAAAAGTGATCCAACTCTTAATGCAAATATAAGAACAGCAAAATCACAGCATTTAGAATTTGGAGCTGCTTTAACAGGGGAAAATGTTGTAAGAAATGCTAAAGGATGTATAGTTGAAAGTGTTAATTTAAAAACATCTATTGATAATCCAGTTTCCGTTACAGAAAGTTTTGTATGGGGAAAAGAAGATGCAATTAGTACAAGTTTAGATTCAACAGTACCAAACAATGCTTCTTTTACTGCTATGAATTTTGTTCATTCAACTGTAGAAATGCCTAATGGATCAACTTTATCTAAAGTACAAGATTTAGACTTGACAATAAATAGAAATCAAAAATTATTATATTCACTCGGAAGTGCAGATGCATCAGCTGCATATCCTCAGTTATTAGAAATGACAGGTAAAGTTACTTTGGCATTTGAGAACGCTGATATTTTAGATATTGTAGTTGCTAGAGGGGAAATAGCAAGTTTTGAAATTACAATTACAAATGGTTTAACTAATGCAGCTCAAAGAAGTTTGACCTTATTGTTTTCAGGAGTTGGTCTTTCAAAACATGGAACACCTACAGTTGCTCCCGGTGATTTAATAACTCAAGAATTTGACTTCACCTGTAGAAGTATAGTTGCCACAGCTATTGATGCAACTGCAATATTTAACTGGACATAGATAGACTTATATAATTATTAAAATAATATTATTTAGATGGAATTACATACAATAAAATTGCCAATAAACGGTAAAGAAATTGATGTTCAATTTGCAGATGATATTCCGTGGGGAGAATTTCAAACAATAGTTAAAGAATCAACTAACGCTGGTGCATTAGATTTTAATCAGTTTGCAGATAGATTATTACGAATTGCAGTTAAAAGTGAATCATTTGATTTCTTAAATCAAACAGAGGTAAAGAAGGTCGGAGCAAAGGAGATGACCGCCATTATTGGAAAGATGCTAGAGATACTCCCTTTAGAGATTTATATGAACAATCTCGGGATGGGAAGTGGGGGAAGCTTGGACAAGATTCTAGACCAGAAGCCATAATAGATTATGTTTACGCTGTATGTGCATTGTTATTTAAATGGGATAAAGAGCAGGTTGACAGGCAACCTACTCAATATTTAATGAATACAATACTTATAAACATCGAATTAATAAGTAACTTATTCGATAATCTTGGAGTACAGGAAACATGGCTGAGCAATACACCCTTAAAGTCGTAATAGACGACTCAAAGATACGGGAATTAGAAAGTCGCCTAAATAAACTAGGCGGCGGTTCTAGTGGTAGTTCTACTACATCTGGCGGCGGTTCTGGTATTTCTGGAATGTTAGGTAAATTAGGTAGCGGCGGCGGTGCAGGTGGAACATCTGGATTAATGAAAAATTTAGCTAAATTAGGTGCTATAGCTGTAGGTATAATAGGAATACAAAAAATGGTTAGTAAAATATCTGGTTTAGTAGTTCAAGCATCACCAATGTTACAAGGAATGATGAAATTATTTAACACATCTGTATTAATGATATTTAGACCTTTAGGAGATTTTATAGGGTTTTTCTTAAGACCAATAATGATATTTTTATTAAGAAATGTAGCATTACCGTTATATCAATTATTAGCTCCACCTTTAAGACAATGGGGATCTAGTTTAGGAAATACTTTGGTAGGATTTTTAAGTGATCCATTTGGTACACTTACACAATGGTGGCTAACTTGGAATTGGTTTGATGGAATAGGTCTTAATAAAATTCAAGCTGGTTTAACTCTTATTGAAGATGTTCTTAAAATATTTAATATTGATCTTAGTGGTGTAAGTTTAGCATTATCAGAATCATTTACAACTGCTTTAGATAATATAACCACAGGATTGACAGAAGCATTTGATGGAATAACAGGTTTCTTTACAGATTCATGGGCTTTTGTAACATCAACATTACAACCTGCATGGGATGGGTTAACAGGTTTCTTCCAATCTATTATAGATACTTTTTCTGGTTTTATAGATTGGTTACATGATACTTTTGGATGGTTACTTGGTGGTGGTGATGATAGTGGAAGCACAACTGAAATACAAAATGCTCCGGGAAGTGATAGAGGAAATAGATCATCTAGTTCTAACACTAATAATATGTCATCATCAGGTTATGCTAATTCAGGTACTAATTTTTGGATATTAAATTCTGATGGTTCACAAAATCCGGGAAGTATTAATGATATATCACCAGAAGTACAAGACACAATACAAAGATCAGGCAGAAATACGAGGTTTTCATAATGGCAGGATATAGAATAGAAGTTAGAAAATTAAATACTGCTGGAACGGTTATTATAACTTATCAAATACCTGTATTTGATAATTTTAATTTTAGTATTAATTCCCCTGTATCACCAACACCGTTACCAGAAGAAGATTCATCAGAACAAATATTGGTAAAAGTAGAAGGTAACTCTACTACGGTAAATTTGACATGGAAAATGATAAATTATACAACTGATCAAATAACAGGTTCAGGAATTAGCGGTAATACAAGAACAATTTGGGAACAAATGTTAGCATTAAAAAATACATTTAGACCACAAAGTATAGATGATGCTTTTATACTTGCAGTAGTAGATACAGGTACAAGTGCAGATGTTATTACATGGAGTGGAACTATAAACTCAATGGTATGCTCACTTACTTCAACTACCCCCGTATCTGCTACTGGAACAATCAAGTTTATTGAAGGTAGTGTGGTTTCATTATATAATACTGATGGTTCAAAGAAACCTACAAACTTTCAAGCTGATACAGGTAGTAGTTCAGGTCAAATTGATTTAACATGGTCATTACCAACAGATACAGGAACAGGATCTCCGTCAATTACAGGTTACAGAATACAGTATAGATTAAATAACGGATTAGATTGGACATCAGTTGATTATACAGGTAGTGCAACAAGTAAAACTATAAGCGGTCTATCATCTGGTACTTCATATCTTGTAAGAGTTGCTATGGTCACAGGCACTAATACAATAGGTGATTATTCTAGGGTATTAGTAGAAACAAGTGGTGCATAATAATGCCTATAGCAAAAGCAGTAATTGAAAAAATTGCTACCAATGGAACCGTATCTGCAAGAAGGGATCAAAAAATAACTTCTTCAACTGTTTCACGTTTTGGAACAAGAACTGTAGATCAAGGTTATTTTAGTTTTCCTAGAGGAACAGATATTGACTTAAATTATAATCTAAAATATATACAAGATATTATAGACGTTAGTGACCTATCAGCAATATATAATTTTCAATTAACTGTCAATGATGAAAGCGGTTATGAAATGAATCCAAGTGCAGATTTATCAATTAGTAGGTTTGTTAATCCAAACGATTCATTAAACAATAAAAAATTTCAATCTCAATATTGTTTAAAATTTACAAAGTCAAGTTCAACTGATTTTTATGAAATACCAGATAATACAAGGCTAGACATGACAAAGCAATTTGACTTATATCTATACTGTGATTGGAATAATAGTTTGGGAAGCTATACAACAAGTAATGAAAAAGCTATAATATTTAGCAAGTATGATACAACTCATGGTGGAATAGAGGTAGGTTTTATCTATAAATCAAGTGGAGATAAAAGATTATTTGTCAGAGCTTTAGCATCTTCAGGCTCACCTGTTGAACGTGAAGGAACTTCTCAAGGATTTCCTAATGGCACACCTGTATTAATTAGAATTAAACGTAATGAAAATAATGTAGTTTCATGTTACTTAAACGGTGTTTTAGAAGTTCAATTTACTGATACAACTGCATACGGTCAAACTGAAAATATAAGAATTGGAGCTCATAAACATCCTAGTTCTGTAACTGAAAAATGGGGTGGCTGTATATATCAAATGAGATTATATACGGGTACATATCTTTCAGATGAAGAATCAGAAATTATACAGTTAAGTTCACCACAACCAATGACAATGAAACTTGCGGGTAAAGTTTGGAAAATTAATGACAATACAAACCCAAAGAAAGTCCATGTAAGAGGTGATGGAAGAATGTTGCTTGATACATTTTTAAATGCTGATGTTTTATCTGGTACTTCCACTTCCCCTGTAAACAGAACTAAAAACGTATATGATGCAAACCAAGATAATGACTTGATAATTAAAGATATAATTACAAATGTAAACAGCGATTTTCAATTTAAAGAACCAACAACAGTTGCAAATTCTACTCATGTTGGAAAGTTTATTGCAACAGGTTCTTTTGTTCAATGTACTGAATTATTATTATTAGAGTCAGGATCTATTCTGTTTACAAATAACAAAATCGTAACTGTAGAAGATGAAGACGGTGTTTCTACACCATATAAATTTGAACAAGGTAATGTATCATCAACTCCGGGATATATAATTACAAAATCAGGTAAAGACGATTCACTTTTAGTAAACGCAGTTGAACTTGTAGGTAGATTAAATAATAAATATATTGAAGATCCATTTACTTCAGGAACTAATACGGTTGAAACTTTGCTTGGAACACCTGTAGATGTAAAAGTTGAATCACCAATAGGAACAACCCTTGTAGAAAATGTTGGATTTACAGTTGATTATGTTGCTAATACTGTTACTATAACAGGTAGTCATTCAGCAGGTAAAATATCTTATAATTATGAAGATTTAGATTCTAATAAATCATTATATTTTAAAAATAATACAACAGGTGCATCTAGTCAAACAAAGTATGGATTAAGAAATAAGAGAATATTTACTCCACAATATACAGTTAAGGAAGATATGGATCAAGCATCACAAAAAATAATAAGTAACAATAGTGAGGTTCTTGAAAGATATGAAGTTAAAGCTCCTACCCATGTAAATAACATAAGAGAAAATCATAGGGTAATTGTTAAAAATTCTAAAAAGGGAATAGACACAACTAGTGATACTACAGAATCCATAGTAAAATCAATTTCTTGGACATTTCCAAATGTAAGCACAGTAATTCAACTCGGTGAACATAGGTTTAACGCATTTGATTTAGAAAAAGATAATATGTCAGGACTTTCACAGGCTTCTGGTAATACATACAAAACACACAATGGTTAAAAATTTTTTCTTTTAACTTTTAATTTGTTAGCCCAATCTATAAGATCAGGTGGCATAGTTAAATCTTTTAAATGTGCTTCAATTTTTTCTAATAATTCGTTTGTTCTATCTAATTGTTCTGGTATTTTATCAATGTTTTGAAACATATAAATACTTGATCCACTTCTAATAAATAAATGTTTAGTCATGTAAAACATAAGATTGATAGACCATTTGTAGAAACAGCACATACGAAAGAAGGTCATTTTTATAAAACAGAATCAGGTAAAACTTATCCAAGCATAACAACAGTATTAAAAGTATTAGACACTAAAGAATGGTATCCGTTTTGGGTGGCTAAAGTTGCAAGAGATGAGGAAATAACAGAGGCACAAGCAGAAATCAGGTGCAAGGAAATTGGGGGAAACAGTATGGAAATGGGAAACATAGTTCACAAACTTGCAGAAGAATATCTAAGTAATGAAACTGTAAATGAGCCAAGTTCTAAGATAGAAGAAATAGATCCAATGGATTTGTTTGTACCATTATCGTTACATTTGATGGAACACGTTGACAAAGTTCATGGATTAGAAGTTCCAATATATAGTGATGATCTACAACTTGCAGGAACAGCAGATTGTGTAGGAGAATATGATGGAGTATTAAGCATAGTTGATTTTAAGAACAGTAGGAAACCAAAGACAAAATCACAATGCAAAAGCAAGGATTATTTTATACAACTATGTGCATACGGTAAGATGTGGGAGTTCTGCACAGGTCAAAAGATAGAACAGGGCGTTATATTGGTTATATCATGGGATGGAAAAGTCAAGCCATTTAAAGTAAACCTATCTGAATATGAAGCAGATCTTTACAAAAAACTTGTGCTAGTAGAGCAGAAACAAGCCTTAAATAGTATTTAAAAAAGTATATATATGGTCAAACTAATCGAGAAAAAAGATGAAATAACGGGGGAAAAAGAGTTAGTTATTGATAAAAGGACACTACCAAAAAAAGTACCTGCCAATGTTAAGAGCCTAAACTATGCTAGAAACCTGCCACCAGAGTGTAACGGGTGTCAGTTTAGACCACAAGAGTTAGGTGGCAACGGTATATGTCCAAAATTTGAAGCAGATTCATTGTGTGTAATTAGAAAAGATATTGCTAAACTGATTGACAGTACAGGGGGTAGAACTCTTGACTTAATGGAAGCAGAATTTCATAACAACTTTGAAAAACTAGCGTTCTTTGAAAGCATGGAAGATCAAAATAGTGAACTTAATCCTGAAGTTACCAAGCGTATAAACTCACTTACAAATTTGGGTAAGGTAATTAATGAAATTAAAACAAAAAGAGAAACTGTAGAAATCACACAAACAGAGTCATTAAGTGACAACCAAAAACATGAGATAGCAAAGACAGTCAAACTAAGTAGGGAACTACTAGATGAGTCTTAGACAGTTACCACCCGTAGAGTATGTAAAAGATCCCGTAGAGTATGCAAAGATCCTAGTTAATTCATTTAAACATTGTTCCTACTTTGTGGATAAATTTTTAGGATTTGATGTGTTTGAATATAACAAGGCTTTCCTTGATTGCTATGACAGGTTCGTTGTATATAGAACAGGAAGACAGGTCGGCAAGTCTACTAATGCCGCTTTAAAGGCAATACACTTTGCGTTCTTTGCACCATTGTTTGCAAGTAACATAGACACGGGGGTGGCAAACGTTGTAATTGCTTCACTATCTAAAGATCAAGCACACTTGATTTTATCCAAGATTAGTGAGTTTATACACATGAGTCCTACACTTAGTAAAAAAGTAACAAGGGAAATCAAGACAGAAATTACTATTGAATGGTATGACGGAACGGGGAAAACTAATTTTATTGTAAGACCAATAGGAGATACAGGAGATTCACTTAGAGGATTTACCGTACACTATGCAATACTGGATGAGGCAGCTTATATTCCTCAAGTTGTCTTTGATGCCTTTTTGCCAAGTACGGTTACAACCAAACCACACATACTATTAACAAGTACACCAAAGGGAAAGTCAGGGCAGTTTTTTAAATCATGTATGGACTCTCACACATTATATGAGCATGGTAAGCCCAAACCAATAGAAGGACATCAAGACAAACAAAAGTATCCGTGGACTCAATTTCATGTAACTACATTTGACAACCCACTTGCGGCTAGTGATCCACAGGTTCTTAAACTTATCAGGGGAACTACAAAAGCTGCTGAACGACAGGAAATATATGGGGAATTTCTTGACGGTGGTAACAGTCTTATACCTTACAATTTGTTACAAGAGGCACTTACCCCTGTTGAAAGACCAAAGTTTGAGTATTATGATGCAGGTGTGGATACGAGTGGCAAAGGTGCAGATGAAACTGTAATCACTATTGCGGGAGTTAGAGATGGTGTAATATATCCTGTAGAAATATATACTGAACTAACCACGGAGCAACCAAAACTTGCCAAAAAGATTTCAGAATATAATCGTATATATGGACTAAGAAGAATATATATTGACGAAACAGGAATGGGTGACACATTGATGGACTTGTGCAGAGAGGTAGATCCTGACATGAACTTGTATGGAATCAATTTTAAATCTGATAAAACCAACTTATATATCAATTTGGAACGTTTGTTTGAAGAAATAAATCCAAAAGGCTCGGGAAGACTAATTAATCTTTCATTACTAGAAGACTATGGAAGGGATAAACTAGTAGAACAGTTGTCATATATGTATTGGGATCATGGTAAATTCAAGGATCAACAGCCAAAAGTCCGTAGTGAACACGCTGACGACTATAGTGACAGTCTTGCTTTAGTCGTATTTGGACAACAAAAAGTTGATTTTATAAGAGATATACCTGATCTTTGGAGTCCTGAAAGCACAGGCGAGTATATAGGGTGGTAGAATCTAAAACTTTAAATACCTACTATATATAATTTAAATATGCCATCTAATCCTGATAAAGCTGATTCTGATAAAGATGCTGAGGAATGGATTACGGTAGGTGGCAAGAAAATGCGTATAGATGCAGGAGAAGATAAAGAAGATCTAACTAGAGAACCTATGCCTAGTGCAAGAGGTGCTAAAGAAGCTAATACAAAAGAAGCACAAAAAGTATATAAAAAGAGATTTGAATTAATAAAGTCAATATTTAAACCAAGAGATGAGGTAGTTTTTGCAGAATATAACAAGTCAGGAATTATAGCAGGATTGAATGGGGATAAACTGAATATAATGTCAGAAGGCAGAATGTATCCAGTTCACAAAAATAATGTTTTTAAAAAATCAGAACTTTTAGGCGATAGACATTGGGATACAATGACCAATGTAGACAGAGTACAAATTTTAAAATCTTTTAACTTACCAACATTTTACAACAAACAAAATTGGGGAAACCTTTCTATGGAAATACGAGAAGCATTATTAAAAAATGCAAGTCCAGCTGGAACAACCACAAGTGATGCTGGTATTCATAATCCAATATATAATCCTGTCAATGAAGAAAAATCAGTTTCTAACACAATAGATGATGAGATTAAAAGACAAGAAAACTCTCCTAACCATGAAGAATATGAAGATGGTAAATCTAAGAAAAAAGAATCTGTAGATTAGAATGAAAAAGCGTGACAAAGTTTTACGTTGTAAATGCCCATGCAATAGAGAACTCCCATCACGATACAAAGGAAGACAAAAAATATTTTATGATTCCCCCGTATGCAGAAAAATTTGGCACAGTTTTACAGAAGAAGAACAACAAGCACGTTTAAAAGAAATGGAAGAAGCAACTTCATAAAAAAAAGGAGTTATCCTTTAGTTGCGTATGTACTTTTTGGTTCACAATTAATTGCATGATTGGTTTCGTATTCTCTTAATATTCTTTCAAGAACTACTTGATCACTTTCATATCCTTTTCGTTTCTGATCAGGCTGTGCATATTTACGCAATCTCATTTTTTGTGATTTTAATATACTAATAGGTGTTGTAATTCTATTAGGATTTGCTGGTCTTGCCATAGTAAAATAATTAAATTGAATGACATATATAAGTCTTTGTTTAGAGTAAACGTTTATATTATAGAATAATAATTATATTGTTATGTCGGATTTCAACAAATTTGGACAAAAATCAGGAGATTCCATAAATCTATCTGAAATCGGTGATAAAGTATTCACCATAACCGCAGTTGAGGATTCACCATATACAAAAGATGGCGAAGAAACTCCGGGAGTAAAGATTTCAACATCTGAAAAATGGGAAAAGGAAGATGGTACAAAAGTATCTAAAATCCATACAACCAGAAGGGCAATAGTCAGTAAGCTCGTAGATGAAGATTTAAGGAAAGCACTTGCAAACGGTGAAACGTTTAAAGTGAAATGTCCTGCGGAAAAGGTCAAATCCAAAAAAGGTGGTATGCCCTATTTCGATCTCGTAGCTGCTGAATAAGCACTACACCCTTCTTTTTTTATTACCATACATTTATATTATCGATTGGTAAATCTATTACATGACCAATGAAGCTATGGTTGACATAATGAGAAATCTGAAAACAGAATGGATAATTCTTAAAGATGAGAGCAAAGCCAAAATTGATAGAAGACAATCATGCAAACAGATTATAAAACTATCAGAAAAGGCAAAAGAACTAGATCCTAAGTTTGAGATGATTGACATGAACAATACTCAGTATGCAGAATTTGTGCCTACCACATATAAAGTCGCAAGTAATGTAAATTGGGGAGATGAAGTTGAGCCTAATGAAGCAGAACAAGCTGCATTAGATAAATTAGAAAGACTAGAATCATTAGCAGTTCAAAGAATCAGAAAGAAATTACCCAAAGAATCAGATGACTCACAAAAATTTGGAATGATTGTATCTGCTTATACAGATAAACTTATAAGAATATACACATTCCAAAATTCCTAATTTTTCCTAAAGTTTATATTTAACTAAATATTTTAATAACAGTACATGATAAGTAAAAAAGTTACAATTAACTTAGAAAAAAAAGATGATATATTTCACTTAGAACCATTGTCGGATATTCATGTCGGACACATGGGATTTGACAAAGAACTTTATAAAAAAAGAGTAAGAGCAATTACCAATAGTGACAACAGATATACTTTATTTTTAGGGGATCAGTTTGATGCAATCACTACCTATGATAAACGATTTAATCCTGACATGAGTTTAATTCACGATGTAGACAACCAAAGGGAACTGTGGCAAAAACTGTCAAATCCATTATTAAAAGAACATTTATCAAGATTGACACCTTATGAAGGTCAAGAAGAAGTTTGGGATGAACAGGCAAGAAAGGCAATATATGAGCCAAAGAAAATGTGGAAAATTAAAAAAGGAATGAATGAAAAAGTTTGGGGGTTGCTTCATGGCAACCACGAATACAATATAAAAGAAGCAACAAGGGCATATTTGGAAAATACAATGTGTACTCCTAACGGACTTACGTTTTTGGGAAGCAGAGCAGTTATAGGATTGGAAGTAAGACATAACGGTAAGATATTAAACCAATGGTTAATTTCTGCAATTCATGGAAGTGGCGGCGGTAAACCAGAACCACAGATGGAAAAACAGCGTAGAAATCATTACATGGATGTATTTATTTCCGGTCACTTGCATCAGAAAAGATATACGCCAACAGGTGCAGTAGGATTTGATTTCAAGAAAGGACTTGCAACAAAGATAGGAGTACATTCCATAAATGCGGGAACTTTTTGTGATGCACTAATAGAAGGAAAAGACGGATATATGGACAGAAAAGCAGAAGCAGAACACACAATGCTAGGAACTGCAACGTTAACTTTCAACGCAGAACAGGACAAAATAACAGGTCACGTTTAGTTTGGCTGATATAATTAAAAATGATCCAAGAGTAATCAATGATTTTTCTGTAAGAGGTAAGGAAACCCCGTTACAAAACAAAATAAGACAGTTTGTTATAGAAAATCCCAACTGCACAGTAGCCGATATATGCAAGGGTATGAACTGGAAAGATGATTCCGGTGTCAGGAGAGCAATAAGAAGAATGGTTGAAGGTCATAAAATAATACAAAGATTTAATATAGTATAGTAACATAGCATATATGTTGAAATTTCCTCAAAATATATCCCAAGAGGCACGGATATGGTTTAACAGGGCTTTCATATATTTTCATTTATGCGATAATGCGGGTAAGTTTTGTGGGGAATTTAACTGGATAAGAAAGGAAATAGGACTAATAAAAAGACCTAAACCAAAGCCAAAGCAGGATAATATTTAAATACTAATAAATAGTTAGACTTATCATGGCAATAGCAGCTTCTGATATTAAACTTAGAATTTCTGGTGCAAACGCTTCAGCAACAGATCCAAATGGCTCTTATGGCGGTGCTATGAGTACAGTATCAGGCGGTATTATCGTTACTAATGTTCTTAATAACGACATGGATGATATTACTTCAGCAGAAGCCTCATCTGGTATTACTATATATCACAACTATTATTACAAAAATGAACACGGTTCACTTACATATATTTCTCCTAAATTTTACATTGATACACAAACCAACTCTGGTGATACCAGCGTTGAAATGGCTCTAGTTGCAGAAGCCAAAAACGTTGCAACAACAAGACTTGCAAATGAAACAACTGCACCTTCAGGAATTACATTTTCAACCCCTGCAAATTATGCAGGTGGAATTGCAATCGGTAGTCTAGATTCAGGAGATTACAGAGGAATTTGGGTAAAATATATTGTAGGTTCAAGTGCTTCAGCAGTATTGGACTCTTATACATTAGGAATACAAGGAGATAGTAACCCATAGTCATGCCTTCATTTACTAAAGATACTTCAAAAGATGTACTTAAAAAACAAGCAGAAGAAGATGTTGCTAGAATTAAAAAGACAACACAATATGATGGCGATGGCAGAGAATATACTTGGAATGAAGATATTGGATTCTTTGAAAGTGAAGCAGATGATGCAGGTAAAAAATGGGTAAAAGGAATTGACTCAAGTGTTCCGGGATTTTGGTTTAATTGTCCTCTAATAGTAGGATCAAATAGTAAGGGATACGATATTGTGTGTTCATGTCCACATTTCGTTTTCATATATCAAGATGGTGAGAAACTGACTTGCAGAAAATGTAATAAGGAAAGCACCATAAAACTCGTAATTCCTGAAGGGGAATAACGAGGTAAAAATACATGACTGATCTAACAGCACTAACAGAAATTACAGCACCAACAACAGATGACTTAGTATATGTTGTAGATGCACCAACAGGAGCAAAGAATCCTAGAAAGTGTAGTATTGCAAATTTTCACGCAGTTAATGATGCAAGAACAAAGACTTTAACAAATACAACCATAGATGCTGAAGGTACAGGTAACTCTATTACTAACATTGATAACGCAAATATTAAGGCAAGTGCAGGTATAGTATTATCTAAATTAGCAGTAGATCCATTGGCAAGAGCAAACCATACAGGAACTCAAGTACATACAACAATTTCAGATTTTGATACAGGTGTTCAAGCAAACAGATTAGATCAAATGGCAGCTCCAACAGGTGCAGTTGCATTAAATTCACAAAAAATTACAGGCTTGGCAAACGGTGTAGCCGCTACAGATGCCGCAACAAAAGGTCAGTTAGATACAGCAGTAGCCTCAGATATTACACTTAAAGGTGCTTATAATGCAAATACAAACAGTCCAAACTTGGACAGTAGTCCATCAGCAGGTACTATACTTAAAGGAGATCACTATGTTGTATCTGTAGCAGGAACATTTTATTCAGAAGCCTTACAAGAAGGCGATAGCCTTATTTCAGAAGTAGACAATCCTTCAGCAGTAACAGATTGGATTATAACTAACAGTCAAATAGTAACTCCAATAGTAACTGCAAACATAGCAGATGAAGCAGTTACAGAAGGTAAATTATATATTTCAAATGCTGGAAATAACGGGGAATTTCTTTCCAAACAATCTGGTAACAACGGTGGCTTAACTTGGGCAACAGTACCAGCAGGATATAACGCACCAACAATCGGTAGTACCGCTATTGCTTCAGGTGCAACAGTTGCTTCACTTGCAGGATTAACTAGTCTAACAGCAACAGGTGCATTAACGGGTGGCTCTGTAGTTGCAGATAATTTAACCATTGATGCAAATAAAATAGAAGCTACAAACACAAACGGAAATATACAATTAGACTCAAACGGTACAGGTGTCATTGAGGTCTTAGGAAATACAAATGACGGTGCAATTACGTTAAACTGTACTGCAAACTCACACGGACAAACCATAAAATCACAACCACATTCTGCATCAGCAACCAACACAATGTTATTGCCATTAGGTGCAAATTCCACTTTAGTATCAGAAGTATCTACACAAACATTAACAAACAAAACATTAGGAACAGGCACAGCTGTTACACTTGGAAGTGATGCAACACTCGATATATATTATCGTTCAAGTACCGGAGCATTGGCACGTTTGGCAAAAGGTTCTGCTGGTGAAGCATTAAAAATAAACGCAGCTAACAACGCATTAGAATGGGGAACAGCAGGTGGCGGAGATGAAGCAACCCCAATATTACAAGCAGTTGGTTATTCAGCAGCTAACCAAAGCCCAGCAACAGAAGGCAGTTCAGCAGTATCAATTTTTGCTAAAACAATAGATTCCAACAATCAGGGATTATATGTAAGACTAAAGAAAAACGGTGGCTATCAGGATGTCCAAATTGCATAGGTGGAATGATTGAATGACAATTACATATCACTCAGGTAGAAGAATACAGGCAACACAAGCAGATTTTGATGGCATACCTGCAATTTCAGGTGGCTGGAAAGAACTTGGAAGAACCTCAAATTCATCATTACCTGATGTTACAAGTTTAGCAGATAAGAGATATCTTATGTTTTTGAATTTTCAAGAGTCTAATAATTCAAGACCTGTAGTTTCAATGAGAATAAATGGCGACACAGGTAGCAATTATGCTTTAAGGGGTAATGCTAACGCAGGATCAGATTATACTACTACGAGTATAACATCACTTAAAACAATAGGTGGACAACCTCAAGGAGATACAACTACAGTTCCTTATTTTACAGTTGGATATATTGCAAATTTAGCAGGTAAAGAAAAACTAATAAATTGTCATAATACGTTGTCTTATCAATTAGGAGCAGGTTCTTCTGAGCCTCTTGAACGCAAAGAATTTGTTGGTAAATGGGCTAACACATCAGAGGCAGTAGACCAATTAAGTATAATAAATCATCTAAGTAGTGGTAGTTTTAACACTAATGGGGAATTAATTGTACTTGGTTGGGATCCAACAGATACTCATACTACAAACTTTTGGGAAGAATTGGCTAGTGGAGATCAAACAAGTGTCACAAGTTCATCAACAGGTACTATTACAGCTAAGAAATATTTATGGATTCAAGTATATTTAGAACCAAGTAGTAGTACACGTTTAGATATTAATTTCAACAACGACACAGGACAACAATACCTGTATTGGAGTGTCGGTACCTTTGGGGACGCAACTAAGAACTCCTCCTGGGGTGGTCCGGCCAGCAACATTATCTTTGGCGGAACCCAGGCCGCTATGTCTACTGACATGGTTGCGAAGCCTGCTATTTCTTACCTAGGAAGCGTCACTACGGGCACCAACTACCTAATCGCGAACGGTGGGCCTCCCGCAGATAACGGGGACATTCATGTTTATGTTTGGAGAGTCACCGACACCGGCACAGATGCTGGTGTTGAGTCGTGGTACGCAGGATTAAAGCTCCCAGACCGTGTTTCCTCCAGCGCGGACAGTGACCCCCGCCTAGCTATAGGAGCATTGGCTGCCTCCAACTTTGACGCTGAGGGTGCGCAGATGCTGGAAAT
>WLWH01000419.1_pt1 | contig 34970 bp, 50 predicted proteins | sample 6712741 | NCBI WGS metagenome assembly WLWH01 (sample SAMN12718694, study PRJNA515312) | sponge metagenome | isolation source: marine sponge | host: Mycale hentscheli | place: New Zealand: South Island, Marlborough, Capsize Point | collected 2003-05-01
CCGTCATCGGTCGCGATACTGCTACCGTTGATAACGTTGGCGATGGCATACCGACCACCGATAAACTTAAGCCAGCCATACTCGCCCTCCGTTAGCAAGTATTTGAACACTCCCCGCTCCGTCCAGTGCTCCGGATATGTAGGACAATCTCGATCCCAATCGGTTAACAGTTCCTCAGAGGTTAGAACGTGTTCCCCGTGTTTCCTCTCCGTCTCTTTTTCTAACATAGAGATAAGCCTATCTGACATCTGCTCTACCTGTAGTTCCATCGTCCTTTTGTAGGACCGTTCAATCCTTCGGCGTTCCTTGTTTGCTTCATCCGTCACGTCAAAAGGGTCAATCCTACAATAAATACCCGATGGGTAGACCTTGCTGTTGTGCATCTCCGCAACCTCTAGGCGCGATGACTCCAATGACTTTCTAACACTCTCGATATCGTTTAAATTTAAAAACATTTCTTTTCTCCCTTGTTAAGGGTTAGGGCCTGAGCCCTAACCCGTATTGCTATAGTTTGCTCATTGACTTGTATTCTGTTAACCACACATAGGAATACTTTTTTCCTTCATGTTCCACATCTCTAAGCTTTTGAAAAAACACCACACAGTCATCGCTAAAGTTTAAAACGCTAGACTTTTTCCATGCTGACTGTTTTGCTTTTTTTGCCGTCTTGACTGTATCGTCAATCCTTTCGTTGGTTATCTGGCTTTGGATAACATTGCCCTGACTATCCAAGTGAGCAACCCTCCAAGTCGTTTTGATTAACCTGCTACCGTCCAACACTTCCCTCAATGCTTTTATCATTTTGTTCTCCCTTGTTAAGGGGTAGGGCCTTAGCCCTAACCCGATTTTATTTATCCCTGAAGGTCTTGCATCTCGTTTTCATAGTCATCTATAGCAGTCTCTCTCAGTTCTCTTGTGGTGTCATCGTCATAGACCGCCATACCCCTAGATTCGAGCCACTGCTCTAGGTCATGCCTACCCATTTTCTTAATCATATCAAGATCAACATATTCGAATTTATAGCCCATAGTTTCCATGTACATTTTTATTCTCCCTTGTTAAGGCTAAGGGCTGAACCCCTAGCCTATAATAGTTTATTGAATCCACTTCTTACGTAAAATCAAGACGTGCTCATTCTTTTTACAATCAAACCTGTAGACCGTCCGCATTTGAGGATGGCTTGCAGCCTCTTGATAGTTATCCGTAACGAATGACCACCTGCTAAAACCGATATCACTAGGCCCATCACCAATACCTACAAAACATAAAAACTCCATCATTAACTCCCATTGTTAGGGCCCGGGGCTATGCCCCGGGCCATGTCTGTATTACTGTGCTGCTCTATTTATTGAGTATGTCATGCCATCGATTGACTCTACCTGCTCAATCGCCCAACCTTTAGATTCCTTGTAATCAAAGTCAGCATCACGCTTAAACATATTAAGGTGGCGCGATGTGGTGACACTGAATTTGTTTTTATTCACTTTGATTATTTTGTTGTTCCAGTCCACTAGCAGCATCGGCTCTCGATAACTAATAAACACGTCCACCATCTCAGCGGTGTTTGAGATCATAATTGCGTTTTTGCTACCGTACTTTTTAACTTGAATCATTTTTTTCTCCCTTGTTATTTGCCAAGTGATCTTGACGTGCTCTCATTATAACCACAGGTGGTCTAGGATGTCAAGCGTTCTTGCTGTGTTTTTTTTAAATAAATGCGTTTTTATTGATAACTCATTGAAATCATTACGGATCTTTTTTAATCTTTTTTTTGATCAATGGATCAATGGGATTATGGGGATGATTTGAGGGTGATGTGAGGGGTTGAGGAATATATCCCCCCTCCCACGCCCACCGGGGCCCGGGGGTATAGGGTCAAGGGTCGAAGGGGTTTGGTGTATTCATTATTATATAATAAATAGATGAAGTTCTATCGCTTTGATATTGTATAATAAATCGGATCGGGAGCGGATGGGACTGGATTTTTTGTATAATGTAATTGTACGCTGGATTGACTAAAGGTCGAGATCTATCTATATGATCAATACTAGGTTAGCAAATCCCACCCCCAGAAAAATTTTGGAGTTTTGATGTCCCCAAACAAGATTACGTTAAAAAGCCACATAGCTCATATTATCAAAAGCACTGATTATGAAGCAATGATGCCTATATACAGAGAGAACCCACCTGAAATCATTAAATGGGGAATAGCTTCTGATGACGAAATAGAGCGTCACAAGAAGTGTTGTGCGAAAAACAAGAACGATACGCTATGCAAGGGGTTGAGGGTACAGGGTAGTTACTTCTGCTACTTCCATGATCCAGAGATTGCTGAGATTAGAGAGGTTTACCATAAGCAACGCACTGAGATTGGGAAAGATGCAGCCCGAGCTGCATCGATCCTACCAGCTTCTTTGACTGCACCTGCTATTGAAAACCTAGATGATGTTAGGACTTTCTGTATTGAGACCGCTCACCAGATTAGGATCGGTGAGCTAGACGCAAAAGCAGGATCAGTTGTAGCTTCTTTTGTCAACCATATTATCAAGACTTTACCAGAAGAAGAGATAAAACAAGATACGGTTGCTGATAGATTAAGAGAAATTCTTATAGATGAAGGCTAAACACATATCAGCCCCCAGAGCTAAGGCTCTGATGTTCAGAGAACTATTACACCGAGAATGACCATTTGTTAAAGAAAATTTTCCCAAATCACAAAAAACTTTTAAAACTTGCTGAACTCTGCACAGTTGTAGATCAGGAAACAGGTAAAGCTGTTCCATTCAACCTGCTAGACGAACAAAAAGAAATCCTAAGAGAAATGTGCGAAAACCGTATGTGCATCTTTTTAAAGGGTCGGCAGATAGGGTGCTCTACGGTTATATGCTTTTTAGATGCAGTCTACGCAGTTGTTAATCCGGGGACCAAAATCGCCGTAGTCGCAGATACTGAACAGAAAGTCCACGGTCTTTTGGACCGTGTACGTGACTTCATAGTCGGCCTCGGTCTTCATATGGAGATCTCAAACAGAGCAAAAATCAGACTGGCCAACGGGTCAGAAATACACGCCCTGACAGCCAATGCATCAAAAGGCCAAGAGCAGTCCAAAGCAGGACGCTCTATGTCGTACCAGATGCTCCACTTGTCCGAGATAGCATTCTGGCCCGATCAGGATGCGTTCGGCGCTCTAACGGCGTCTGCGGGGATGTCAGCTCCTATTATCATTGAGTCTACAAGCTCCGGGCCGGGAGATCTGTTCTGGCAGCTGTGGTCACATACCAACAACTTTAAGAAGGTTTTCTTTTCTGTAGAGTCGCATACCGCCTACAGGGATGACCCCAAGCTGCTTACGGAAGACCAGATTACAAGGGGTGAGGAGCTAGGCTTTGAAACCAAGGAAGGTATGGCATGGTTCTTTCGAGCACTGGAAGATAGGTTTTCCGGGGACTTAATAAAGTGTTTACGCGAATATCCTCAAAAGCCAGAACATGCGTTCCAGTCGGCTGAGGGCCGATGGATCGCAATGACATCACCAATATTGAAACATACGCCATATGATATAGATATAAAGATCTTTCAGGAACGACAGAACAATCACTTTTATTCAGTAGGAGTTGATACGTCTGGCGGTATCGGAAAGGACGCGAGCACCATTGCGGTACTCGATAAAAACACCGGAAGCCTCGTATGCACCTATTATGATAACGAATCTACCATTGACGAACTAGCAGAAAAGGTCCGAAAGGTGTATGAGCTATATGCACCGGACCATGTTTGCATTGAGACAAACGGCATTGGTCAGGCAACCTCTCAGGCTTGCAGGGATAAGGGTGTCCCGGTGTTAGAGTTTAAAACGACCGAAGCGTCTAGATATACGGCGCTTTTGCTAACAAAGTTAGCAGTGGAGAGAACAGCCCTTGGTGGCCCAGAGGAGCTTGCGCTTGAATGCGCAGATTTACATATTGATAGAAATGAGAAGTTTGCAGGTAAAAAAGATTTATGTATGGCTATTGGGTTTGCGCTCGAAGATGCAAAGAGGAATCCTGTCATGGTGGTAAGGGAAAAAGCCACCAATGTATTTGACATGACACGGCACCTCAGCAGCGCAAAGGTCGGGTGGAAGGGATTTTAAGGGAGATCATATGGCAACAGAGGCAGAGATTAGAAGACAGTTAAGAGAAGCCGAGTTCAGCAAGTATCAAACTCAGGCACCAGAGGAACAAGCAGGATCTCAATATGGAGCACCTATTGGGACTGTTTTGGGTGGAGCAATCGGCGCACTGGCAGGTGGAATCCCCACTGCCGGCATGGGAGCAGCTCCGGGAGCGGCGCTTGGAGCCAGTCTTGGTGGCGGTCTTGGCTCATTGGTTTCAATGCCTTTTGCTGCACAAGAAGAAGAACGAAAGCAAGAATATGCTGAAAAGCTCCAAGAAGAGCAGCGCCAAAGAATGCTTGCGCAGGGCAAGCTGATGGACGAACTTGCAAAGATTCAAGCAAGACGCGAAGCGATGCGTCGTATGCAGCAACAGGCGCAAAGTGCCGCTTCGATTATAGCGTAGGTATTAAATGAAACTTCCAGATGATGTAGAAAAAAGCGTAGAAGATCTAGCCAAGAACGTAGCTAAGCATAAGATGGCCGCAAGTATTGAGATCATGGAGCCTAAAAAGGGCAAGAAAAAGAAAGACCATGATCACAAGGAAAAAGGCGATTACGACAGTCTTATGACTGGCGTAAGTGATCTTATTGATAACTGGGATCCAGAGACCAGTGAAGGCAAGAGATACCTTAAAGACTTAGAAAAGCTCTACAGTGGGGAGCATTCAGAGGATGAATCTAAAGAAGATGAGTCTGAAGAAGAAGAAGAGTATTAATGGCAAAGATAAACAGGACATCAGGTAAGGCAGATGTAAATCTGGCCAAGAACAAAGATGGCACAGACCTTACCGCTAACGATTTATGTTTTGAGTTAACAGAGCTGGGTAAGCGAAGCTCCTCTGAGTTTCTTCTTAAGGCCGAGCGCAACGAGCTTTTTACTCGTGGCTTACAATACCAAGACATTACTCAGCGCGGTGGAAGATTGAATGACATCCCTTGGAACGATGACGTTCCACAGGTAGTTCACAATCTTCTTAGAAATCTTGTTCTAACTTGGTGTTCCCGGCTATTACAGGATCGACCATCTGCTGCTGCGTATCCCGCGAACGCTGATGAAAAAGACATCGAGGCTGCAAGGGCCGCACAGCATTTGATCGAATACTTTGAGTTTGAAAACAACATTGACACCATGATGTACGACATCATGAAAAGCGCATGTTGTAGCGGCATGGGCGGTATTAAGTGCTATTATGACCCAGAAAAAGACATGGTTAACTGGGATATTATCAGCATATTCGACTTCTATATTGACAATGTTGAGAATCCTGAAGACGCGAGATGGTGCGTATTTAAGCGTTTTGTTGATGAGCATGAGGCTCTTGAGCTGTTAAAAAGAGTTGGAATCAAAGAGGTCGAAACCGAGACCTATACGATCAACGATCTTGAAACCAGAAACGGCGTACAAGTGCATGAGCTTTGGTATAAACCAGATGCTCGAATCCCTGATGGCGCGTATGTTTTATTTGTAGACGGAAATGTTGTCGAACACATGGAGTATCCATACGTTTTTCAAAACATGGAAAACACTGAAGGCGGAAAGCTCGAAAGCTTTCTGCCTATCTGCCTGTTTAAGGTAGGCTATATCCGTGGTACAGCTTACGGTGATACGTGGATGAATGATGCGGTTCCGATCCAGCGACAGATTAACGAGATTGAGTCTGTTCTTACTAAGTTAAGACGCGATACCGGTGCCGTGAAGTTGATGGCTCCGGGTTCCGTGATCGATGCTTGGCAAGACACAAACTCTATGATCAAGATGGATGACCCAGCAAAGGCAGCTATTACAAAATGGCTAGACCCTCCACGCATTAACCCGTTATTGTTTGAAGACAGAAACAGGCTTGAGCAACGACTGTACGACATCGCAGGTCTAAATGAAATGTTGACTGGTGCTGAGAGTGCAAAGAGTGGAACGTCCGCGAAGCAGGTTGCATACATTAGCGAGCTGGATAATATGAAACATGCCGGAACAGCTCGGCATATCGAAAAGTTCCTAGAGCAGCTTTGGAGAATGACTCTCCACTTAACGAGAAAGTATTATGTGTTCCCACGAATGCTACGCATTGTCGGTCCCTCTAATGAGATTTCTGCTATGTATTTCAGCGGTGCCGATATTGATGGTGTTGATATTCGCCTTGAGCCCCGAAGCGGTGTGGAGAGATACTCCGCAACAAAAGGTGAAAACGCAATCCAAAGAAGTCAGCTCGGACTGGAAGACCCGGCGTCTGTGGCAGAGCGGTCAATCACTGGACTCCAGTCAACGGGGCAAGAAGCAGAGCTTAAAGAGCAGATTCTTGAGCAGGCTCGCCAAGCTGCTTCAGGGCAGCAAACAAGACCTTTAACTAATGTCAACCCGGCATATGCATCACAAATCTTAACACAGCTTATTGATGCAATGGGGCAGCAGGCGCAACCGCAACAGGTTCAAATGCTTACACAGTTAAAGGCTCTTTATGATCAGCTTGCAGCGCAACAGGCGCAGCAAGCGCAAATGATGCAGCAGCAGGGTCAACAAGGCCAAGAACAAAATCAACAACAGGGTATGCAAACACCACCACAAGGAATGGTATAATGAAAAACTATAAAGCAGTATTATTAACAGTTGGAATCGTAGCTGGACTTTTTGTGTTAGCTCAAGACAAGGTAAATGCGTTGGCCAATCCATCCGGCACAGTGTTTTCCTTTCCAATCACCTGCGCAGCTACTGCGACAAAAATCAGCAATGGTACGCCTTACAATACTTTAAGATGCTACAACGCAAGCAGCACACCTGTTTTCCTAGGTGGAGCAAGTACGGTAACAACCGCAAGCGGATACGAGATCAGCACTGCTGCAACTGCGGCAGATAAAGCATTAAGTATGGACGTAACAAATCCTGCGTACTGCATTGTTGCTGCTGGCACTCAAGCTATCCGGTGTATTGGAGGCCAATAATGAAAAGGTTTCATCAATGGTTGATAGGTATTTCTCTAATAGGAATGCTTGCGAGCGGCATTGCTTCTGCTAGTTTTTCTGGCGGCGGTGGTGGTGGACTTTCAATCACGGAAATCATTGCCGGGATTACTGGCATCTTTGCAAAGCTTGACGCAACAAACACTTTTGTTAAAGATCAGAAGATTAATGATCCTGATGCTCTTGCTGGTGGAACGTTTAGCGGCATTAGGCTGCAAACAACGGAACGCGCTTCGTATTGCTTAGGCCCGAGCGATGGAAGCACTAGAGAATTTTGCCTGAGTGGCGGATCCACTGTAATGCTACATGGATCCAACGGTGATCTTTATGATGGCTCATCGACTGGCAACGTTACGTTCCAATCAGATAGCAGTACAAACCGACACTGGTTTACACCTACTGGGTCAATGGTTGTAGCTGGAGGGCAGCAGCCACCGATTGGATCAGCTTTCATGGTCGGAAGCAATGTAAACACTGTTGCAACGTTTTTGGTAGATACGACAAACGACTGGACAAAGCATTTGCCTATTTCAGCACCAGCAGCAAGTGAATGTGATTCAGCCGATGAAAAAGGCCGATTATACTACGACAGCACTGTTGATATTTTTAAGTATTGTAACGGCACCGCATGGGAAGAAGTTACCGATGGAAACACAACAACATTCACGGGATTAACTGATACACCGGCAAACTACACTGGCTCCGGCGGAAAAACCTTAAAGGTAAACTCTGCGGCAGATGCGGTCGAGTTTGTTGACGTAGGATTTACAAGTCTACCTGATACTCCGGCAAACTATACAGGCGCAGCTGAAAAAGCTTTAAAAGTAAACGCTGCGGGAAATGCGGTTGAGTTTGTCAGTGTGGGAAATGTAGCGGTCGAGAACTACCACTATGCTTTTGATGCAAGCAACGACCAGCGACCTTTTTATACTGGAACAACAATTTCGATTGGCTGGGACGCACCCGGCAACGATATTGAAATCACTAGAACAGTCGCACCGTCCAGCGGAGACGTTTCTGCTGTTTGTCAAAAGTGGGGCACTTTTACGGCTTCAGCTTATCAGGAAACAGATATTAACAGCGGTTCAGCAACTGATATTTTTTCAGCTGGCTTGCCTTCGTGTGAGCGTATGGAATGCACGATTTCATCAGAAGAGGATGCAACATACCCAACGTTCAACTTGATCGTTCACCATACTTGCGACAGTATTCCCATATCAGCCAACGCAGTTGTTCAGTTGAAAGTTTTGAGGCCATAATGCAGCGCACTATTTTAACACTTATCGCAGGCTCGGCCATTGGTGCGGGCACAACGTTAACATTGCCGGACGGCGAAACGGCTCAAACCGTTACGCCTACGGCTGCTGACATTTACAATAATGAAGAGGTAAGCAGCTTAAAGCTTGTGCAGACCGGTGAGGGCAATGCTGCTCGATATATTATCGAAAAGACATCAAGTATTGAAGGCATAAGCCCTTTCACTCAATCTGGTCAAACAGAAAATGTTGAATCGGCATGGAGCGCCGTCTCAAACGCTGCTCAGTCTGCATGCAATGAAGACCCTGATTGTGAATGGACTTCAATGGACTCGGCTAGAAACGTTGGCGACAGCACAACGGCAACCGTTAGCGGTGGGCCGATTGTTACAATCGCTCAGGATATTCCAGAGTTGGATGCGCTAAAAGCATCCTTGCTTGAGGAGAACTAATGTCTTTATACGAAAACATTAACAAAAGAAAAAAGTCTGGAACCAGCAGAAGCAAAAAGAACTCAACGGTAAGCGATGAGTCTTATGCTGACATGAAGGCTGGGTTTCCAAAGAAGAAGAAAAAAAAGAAAAAGTATAACAGCGCAGAAAAGAAACGCGCACTTGAAAAGATGACGGCAAATGACTGATGCGGAGAAAGCAAAACTTGCTAAGTACGGTTTGTCTGGTCTTAACCAGCCAAAGCGTACACCGGGTCACTCAACTAAAAAAGGCATAGTGGCGATCAGAGATGGTGATGCAATTAAGATCATACGCTTTGGAGATCAAAGCATGGGTCACAACTACAGTGACGAAGCTAGAGCCAGCTTTAAGGCAAGGCATGGCAAAAACATTGCAAAAGGGCCAACATCTGCTGCGTACTGGGCAAACAAGCTTTTCTGGTCCGGTAAAGACGGAAGCAAGAAAGCGCCACCTAAAAGCCAAAAGCAAAAGTTTGGTAAAGCTGAAAAGCAAGAGGCCGCAAGGAGAGTAACATCATGACCGACAATGGCTGGGAGCAATATCAAAAGCTCGTATTGAGTGAGCTTGAAAAACATGGCGGAAGACTTGAAAAAATGTCTGAGCAAATGATAAAGCATGGCGAGGAGCTTGCCCAGCTTAAGGTTAAAGCAGGAATCTGGGGTGCCGTTTCTGGTGCCGTAGTAGGGATTGGGTCATTTATAATGTCCAAACTCTAATGACGAATAGCACAAAAGCTATTCGTCACATACTAACAAGGAGAACCCATGAACAATGGTGAAGTCGTAGAAGAGGTTTCGACGCCCTCAGTAGAAGAACAAATGCTTGAAGCATTGAGCGAAAATGAAGCCTCGCAAGCTTCCGGCCCCGACGACGTTACTGTCGAGGAAGACGGTTCCGACACTGAAGAAGTCGAGGTTCAAGACGAACAGGAAGAAGAAGCTGAGACAGAAGAAGAGTTGATTCCCAAATCTTCGTTCATGAAACGCATGAACAGCCTACAGGCTTCAAGACGCAAGGCCGAAAGCCGAGCAACAGATCTTGAAGAAAAGATGGCCCAGTACGATGTTTTATTGACTGAGATGAAAGATAGACTTGATACTGCTGAAACAAAGCTAGTGGAGTACGATGAGCATGACCCAAGAGATGCGGAAATCAGAGCCCTTAAGCTCAGAAGCAAGCTCGGAGAAATGCAGCGTAAGCAACAGCTTGAATCGCAGCAGCGAAGTCTTCAACAGCAGCAACAGGAGATTATTGATTCACGCGCTGATGACATTATCTCTACGGCTAGGAAGCTTTCCGACAAATACAGTACGTTCAGTGCTGAAGAACTTGTGATTTCATTTTCTAAAACAGATGACACCACAATGGAAGACCTAGCCAAAGATATTCATGGTTCACGTCTTGATCATTACAAGAAGCATTTATCAAAGAGCCGAGGTGTTCCCAAGGCTCCAGCGCCCCTTAAAACACAAGGTGCGCGTTCACTAACACAGGGGCACTCTGCCGATGAAATGGTAGCGTTCCTCGAATCAATCTCAGGAGATAGTTAAAATGGCTATTACATTTAATGAAATCGCTGAGTTAGTCGCTCGTTTTGGTAACAGTGTTGTTACTGAGCAGGCTAACATGGCAGCCCCCTTTGTAGGCAAGGGGATCATCAAGAAAGAAAGTCACACTGGTACCGTTGGTATCGTTAACGTTAAAAGCGGTGGTATCCGATCCACTGGTTTTATTGCTGACGGTGGTGCCTTGCCTGACGGGCAAAATATTCAACCACATCAACTGGCTTACCATCCAAAAGCTCTGTTTAGCCGATTATCCATTCCTCGTATTGCTGCCCTTACTGCTGTAAGCAAGCAAGACGGCGTGAATCTGGTTAAGGAGCAGATGGAAACCGTTGGTGCTGACTTGGGTCGTACGCTTGGTCGCGCAGTTTTTCGTGCTGGCGTTGTTGCTCGTCCGTTTGGTGGTGGTAACTTGGTTGATGCTGCTGCGGCACCTGCCCTCCGCGCAATCAGCTTTACCTCTGCAACCGGTCTTGACCTTTCAGGGTATCGCATTGGCACAACTATCGTTGGCGGTGTTTACAATCAAACAGTTCCTACCGTGGGACCTTTGGGTTGTGCATTTGTTGTTACTGCAATTAACTACAGCAATAACTCACTTACGCTTGCGATGCATTCATTTGATGCAACCACTGGCGTTGTTGGCGCTCAGGTTACTGCTCCGGCTGCAACATCCGTAACGACAATCACCACTGCATCCCTTGATGTTTTACGTCCTGCTGACGGTGGCTCTTTGGCTAACTCGATGACATCCTTGCTTGACCTTGCGTCTGCAACTGTTGCGCCTGCTGGCACAACGTTGGGTACTGCTGGTAACTATGCTGGGCTGTCTGCAACAGACACGCCTGACTACTGCGGTAGCGAAGTTGCCGCTGCTGGTAACAAGTTAACTATCGCTGGCCTTGATGAGCTTTCACATAAGGTGAAGCGTCGCTCAGGAAAGCCTTGGACTCACACTGTAATGAACAGCACCAATATGCATGAGTATATGTCGTTGCTTGTTACTGAGCGTCGCTTTGTTGGTGGTAATCAGGCTGCTGATGCGTCGATTAACTCAATGGCTACTTTTGAAGGCAAGCCTATTGTTGTTGATGAAAACATGCCTGACAGCACCGTCTTACTGTTTACTCAGTCTGACGTTAAGCTTGCTCAGTGGCGTGATTTTCAGCCCGACTCTGATGGCACAAAGGCAGCTATGGTTTCTGATACGTCATTTATTTATGACACTCAGATCTTTGGCATGTACAACCTTCGCGCAACTGCACGTCACGGCCTCGGCAAGTTGACTGGCATTTCTGTAACCAACTGGTAACAGGTGATAAATGATTAAACCATCTCTTAAAACAAAAGAGAGACTGGCTAAAAGGCTAGATCGTCACGGTGTTCACTCGGGCATCGTTGACGATCAGCTTTATTTTATGGAGCCAGCAAAGATTAAGATTAGCTCAAGGTGCGGAGTATCATTTGTTGTACAAACTGAAATGCCAATCTGCGAGTTTAACGGGGACAGTCATTTCACTTTCCCTGTTGCAGGCAGAGTTAGCCGTATCGCTAAGTATTACCACTACAAAAAGCTTACTGAGGCTGCTTTGCAGCAGCAAAGAGAAGCTAAGTGGAAAGCAAACGAGTCTGCTGAAGAACTTGTTGAGTTTCTAAATCACATCAAAAACCCAAGGGTTACAGTATAATGCAGTTACAGCAAGCAAGACTACAAACTTTAAAGTTTCTCGACGATGAAACCGGTGAGCGATGGCCACTTGCCACTGGTGACTTTGAGCTTACCAACGAGGTAGACCTTGCATTACAAATGGCTGCAAACGAATGCGTGTCTGTGTACTGCTCTATGGGTGGTGATTTTTTTGATGTCGTAATGAATGTGACGACGGCGGATGGAACATACAGTTTTAACGATCTAGCAGCGGCACCTAAAGTGCCGATGATGATAAGATCTCTAGCTCTCAAGGAAGGCTCTAACTATTACAGCCTTTACTCTATTAGGGAGCAAGACGTGGAAACAGACACTCCTGTTTCATTAAGTTTAAAAGTCAGGGTTGTTTTTAACCCAGACTTTACTGGTATAGCTACGGGCGACCAGCTTAGATATAGTCAGGCTGTCGGCGGAGTACAGATAGAATGGCCACTATTTGACCAATGGGTTTGCGCTATCGCAGCAAAACACCTTGCACCCAAAGAGAATGAGCCAAACAATCAGCTCGACGCAAGGATCGCAATGCTTAGAGGTGCCTGCGTTGATGCGCCAGAAAGACCCTTAAGCGTAATCTTTCCTCGTAATGACGGAAGAACCAGAAGTCCAAATGCAACATACTACAGATGGAGCTATACTCCGCGAGATATTGCCGCAAGCAAGATCTCGTGCATAAGACTCCATAGAATATCAATGGTGTAAATGTGTATGGACGCCTCGCACAACAGGGTCAAAGCTTTGACCATACAAGACGATATCAGAATGACATAGTAGTTTACTCTGAAAACGAACTTCGTTCTGTTATGGGCAATCTTAAGCGAGGGACAAGGGTTGTTATTGCTAATGAGATTTACATAACAAAAACAATAAACGTAAAAGCGGAATCGTTTCCTCTTCTCAAAGCATCAAGCCTCGATAGGAGAGATGTTATCATTGCCGGCTTTGGCGGTGGGTCCTTGCGCGTAAAAAACGATGCTGACCCTGATTTTTCTTTGTTTTCTTTTATTGGTGATGATCAGTCTGGGATTACATTTAGCACCTTGTACATAGAGGGCTTTAAAAGTTTTTTGCAAATCACCCCACCGGCTACTGGTACCACTACCTATCGCGATATATCCATAAATGATTGCTATTTTTCAGAAATAGAGGAAGCAATATCTTTAAAGTCGGCAGGCAATGTTACGTTTTCTGAGGCAAAAATAAATAACAACAAGTTCATAGGTACTGATTTTCATTTATCAGGAACAGGCAGTCTTACGTTTTCCGGGTGCGTTATTTCTGGTAACACGTTTCAACCTAAAACCAGCAACTCCTATATTTTAATGAACTATACGATGTTTTCAGATAACCATGTATCAAAAACAATCGAGCTTAATGGAATAGATAACGTTGTTGATGGCAACAAATTTAAAGACATAGACTTTAACGTTTTAGCAGAAAGGTTTATCGTTACCGGGAACAAGTTCACAAGCACCTCTGTCAGCATACTTAACGCATCGGGTTTTATATGCAGAAATAACTCAGGCTCTACTGGCCTATTTACCCCGAGAGACTTAAGGGCTCCGGGTCGAGTAAGCATTCCGGGAGAACTGATAGGTCAAACCGTCATCGATGGCGTAAGTACCGGGTTTTCGTGTGAAACCGCCAGTACAACATACAAGCAACTTAACGACGACACCGACGCAAGCAAAAAAGCAAGTGTGGCTTTCTATGTTCCAGCCAATAAAAAAATAGTTATACGTTTGAATGCTGCGTTAAGAGATTTTGATAGCAGTTCTGGTTTGTTTTACATAAGGCTTACTGACGTAGATGATGAGACATCCCCTGCCACCTTTGCTGCGTACGTTAACGATGAACACATTGCCTTGTACAACTCTACACTTTTTCCAATATACACCTTTGAGTGGTTTATTGATGGCAATGATGCAAACATAGGCTGGACGGCAGGTGATCTGAAAACTTTTTATTTTCAGATCAAAGTTCAGACAACCAGTGAAACCGTATCAGTCAGAGCCGGTGCCTCATACATTCCAATGAATATATCGGCAGTGGGCGTTTCCGATGACCTTAACTTTGTGGACATGGACTAATGAAAGTAAACACTTCAAACTTTGACTTAAGAAACATGGCAATAAATAAAGCAAACGAGTTAGCTGTTAGACTGGGATTGCAAAGACAAGCCGATTTTTGGGCTCAAACAGGGTCTGCGTCGGACGCATCTTTAGACTTTCAGGCTCTTGCGGCGTTCTCTGTTAAGTCACAATTTGTTGATGATATATGTGTTTACGTTATGGGTAGGAACTGGGTTGATGATAATATGTATATGTACATATACGATGAGACCATAGAGTTTTCTAACAGAAAACAGGTCATACCTCTTGGTAAAAAACAAGACATTAGCGATGTTACCCATGCAGTGGTTAACGGGCAGCTTGTTGTATCTGGACCAGAAATACCAACGCTCTGGGGCTACACTGGTAGCGGCATGATTATTGCGAAGAAGCAGGACAGCGCCAATACCGCAGTTGAAACAATAGATGTGCCAAGAGGCATATGTGTTTCTTGGACAGATAGGTGCGTTATAGCAAGTGGTGAGGCGTTATTCATAAGTGATCCATACGCTCCAAGAACATATACCGCTCAAGGGATAGTGCCTATGCCCGGATTTGTGTACGGCCTACATGTTGGGGCAAACGGTGACTTGATCGCTGTAACGTCTGACGGTGTGTATGCCCTAAATCCTCAAGCTTCAGCTCAGGGAACAGCAGTTGTTGGGTCAATACAGAAGCTTAGTTCTTACAGGGCGTCTGACTACAAGTGTTCTGTTGTTGGGCCAGATGGTATCTACGGCTTAACGGAGCGAGGTATTGCCCGCATAGATATAGATCAAATAGAAGACATAAAACTGTCAGACAAAACCTATGTGAGATCGCTAACACAAATGATTGACTTTCCTGATTATAGAGTTGGCCAGATACATAGACTTCAAAAAGGAATAGCGGTTACGGTTACAGATATAGACTCTGATGCAGACGGCGACTTTACTTCTGGAATGTGTGTTATTGATTTATCATCAGGACTTAAGTCTTGGTGGACAATGAGGGGCATATGGAGAATGGTTGACACCATAACATCAAGAGAGGGTGATGATTTTTTTGTCATGCAGCAAGAAGACAGAGGTGGATCAAGCAGAAGCCGGTCTAGTGTTTTTAACTTTGAAACTATTGATGGAGACTGGCAAGGCACAGTCGGTGGTCAAGACGTGGGAAGGTTGAACGCATATGTTTCAGGTGTTATTGCTAGTGATCTGGAAACATCTCCAGTTGTAAGGTATGTTTACACCTCGTCAAGTGCAGGCGGCTCAACAATGTCATGCGCAGTAAGGGGTCAAAAGTTTAAAAGAAACGGATCTCTTCAAGAGTATCCAGTTTCAGCAAACGGGGTAGTCATTGGGACAGATCTTTGGCAGAAAAACTCCAACGTTGCACCCGGAGGGCAGGGGTCGTTTACATCCACAACGCCAAGATATAAGACTTGCGAGCTTCAAAGAATACGATTCGATTTCGCAAAAAAAACAAACGATATATCTTTAGAGGTCGGCGTTCAGGGTGCTGGCTCTCGAATAAGAATACTTAACATGACCGTAGCTGGGTACGGCGTTAATGCGGCTTAGGTGATTTATGACTTTAACAAATAATACACCCATAACAGGGGCCGAGGTTAGGTCTGGTCTGAAAAGAGTTTACAAGTCTGGGTCGGGGGCTTCGGATCCGTACGTCAAAGACACGCTTAGGCTTAGCAATGGATTTACTGTTATCAGGTACAGGGCAGACAATGTTTTACTGAATAAGGACTACAGGTTTAGGTTCATAAGTCCTGATGATTTTGATATTACGTGTTGCGGTATGCGCATTCGATTTAGTGCTGCACCAACTGGTGGCAATGATGTTGACTTTACTTGCAAGATTGACGGGTCAACAGGTGATTTTGAGAACGATTTGCCTGTAGATGATAATCTTTTCTTAACCGAGCCCATCACAAACATCGAAGACCAACCCCTGCTTGCCCCAGCAACAGGGGTGGTGAATAACGTAATGCACCTAAAGGCAACTGTTGGCGGAGGCATCGAGCAGCACTCGTCAAGATACTCCTCTTGGTTGTTTGACAACAATAGGTCTTGCAACACGTTTTTAAAGGGCTCTGCTTATGATATACTATTAAAGGCACATCAGGCTGCGGCCTTTACTCCAAGCAATGAATTTATAATTGAAGTATTTGTTACGTTAAAAACAAAGCTAAGGAAAAACTAAGTGTTTATTTCAGACGAACCAGCGCCAAAGTATTACGCAAGAGACGGGGCCACGCTTGACCCCAAGAAGCTTAATGAGTCCATTAGGCATGCTGCAAAACAAATAAAGTATACCCAAAGGCACAAGTACACGTACTCGCAAATGAACTTTGATTTAATAGGTTTAGATCTTAAGTCTGCGTCCCCAGAAGAAAGAAGATTTGTTATACGCCCTCCTGAAAACATAGAGATTACAGGGGCGCATATCGTTGCGGCCGGCTTGATTGACGGAGAATCTATTTTTGCTAGATGGATAGACCCGGATGATGCTACCACGGGAGGTGCTGCTGCTGGAAAGGTTGCAGTCATAGAGGCTTTATCAACCGGAAACGCCCTGCCTGACGAGGAAGATGTTTCAATGCCGACAGGAACTTCTACGCAAACATTTAAATATGTCTCAGCGGAGGGTCAGGATGCTTTCAGTGTGGTTGAGGGTGTAACAACTAGGCCGGTTAATCTGGTTAAAGATAAGAACTACATCATTGAGCTTGGATACTCTGGCTTCACTGTTGGTAGCAGCAAGATAATCTCTGTTGAGGCGTTCGCCTCTCTTGTTTTGTTTGTCCGCTCTGATCGCGGGTCGAGTGACGAGTGGAGTGTTCCTGAGCTTTTAGATGGATCAGATGTAACATACGCAACAGCGGGAACTTCTGACCCAGCCGGTCTGCAAGACATTATAACGTCTGTTGCATCTGAGTCTTCGGCAAGCCTAAGCGCCGCACAGTCAGATACTGTAAGGTGTGATGTCATCAAGGCGTCAAACCTTTCAGGATCAACACTGTCTGCGGGTGATTTAAATATGGTGCTTTCATCAAGAATACCAAGATTCCCAACTTTTTTAAATAACGGTAGATACACAGGGGAGACTGCGGATTACTATAAAACTCAGTGCAAGTGGTCGCTGTACAGGGTAGATTTTGTTTTAGTTTCCGATGCTGCAACATTTAGCCCTACCGCTGGCGACTCCTACGAGGTAACTCTAAGTCTTGAATCTCAATCCGGGATTGTTCCACCAAGCTCTGGGACTAACTTTTATAGGGTTTCTGGTGCCAAGATTGGTGTAAACGGTACGGACGAGTACAAAGAAGTGTACGTTAGGGGGCCAACGGCATCCAGTGGCTCAGGACTTGAATCGCAAATAGATTCATCCACTCTTGTTGGAGGAAATCAAGTGAGCCCCTTAAACCCAGATCACGATTTAAAAACTTATGCGCTGGCAAATGTTGTCGGTGGAGCACAAAACGTAAAACTTGCGTATATGTATGTATGGTACAGATTAACCGCTTAAGGAGATAACAATGGTTTACAGAGGAACGGCACAAAGAGCTATTTCAACAACTCGGCCTTCGATACAGGCAGAAGAGGAAGAAATGAAAGCTAAGGCTTCGGCAGCAAACCGCGTATTGCAGAACACTCAGGCCGCAACCATTCCGAGCCCAATACCTACCGGAGATGCTGCGCCTACGGCAGCAGCAGCGCAAAGAGGACTTGTTAATACTGGCCCAGCAAAAACCGCTGGATTAAAAAGTTACGACACGGGTATGGCAGCGAGGGGTTCAGCAAACTCGGGAATGCCTCTAACTGATTCTATTTCAGCATCAGCAGTTACGGGTTCCGCTGCCGGTGGGTCTCAAATGAAAAGACCGCCAAACATTATTAGGGGATCTGAGACAGCGGCGTCCGGTGGGGACCTTCCTCCTGTGCCCGAGCAAGGCAAGCCGTTTGAAATGTATGAGATTGCAAATCAAGGCGGATCAAAGCTTCTTGACGACATATCCAAGACAGTATCTACTCCGCAGGAGCAGTCTTTTAGGGATAGGCTAGAGGAAACCTTAATGGGTAAGCTTGATGAGACTCCCCAAGAAAGAGCCCAGAGAGAAGCAGGAAGAGCCCTTGTTGCGGCAAGGGCTCAGGCTGGCCGAGGTCAAATGGGTATGTCTGGTGGAATGCTTGCTCTTCAGTCTGATGTCATGGGTGATGCAGTGGCCAAAGCCGAAGATAGGTTGTTTGACCAGCAAATGAGTGCCGGTAGAATCGGCACACAGTTAGAGGCATTGGATAAGGCGGAACGATTAGGTCTTCTTGATTACATGGAAACAGCGGACTTTGAGTCCCAAGAGGATGCAATAAACTTTTTAACAAACTATATGAACATTGACAGGAATACCGCTGCTGCCGCTGCTGGACTTATTGATTACGGCTCGGGCAATGGTGGCGGAGCTGCTCCTTATGCGGGGCCAGACCAGCAGCCAGAGGGAAAAATAATCGAGGAGTTCAGTGAAAGCCAGATACCTGACGAGGTAAGTTTCGCTCTTGATGCGCTGGCTGCTCCATTGTCGCTGTTCGGAGTGAGTACCGCCGCAGCAGCCCGAGTTGTTGAAATGTCGATAAACGGTGAAATAACTGATGCAGAATCTTTTGGTAGGGCGCTAAGGGAGTCGTACTCCGAGAGTGCCGCAATGATGATATATAATTCTTTATGGCCTATCGTGGGCGGTTTTTTAGGTAATTAGGAGAAAACAATGGCAGAGCAATCATCCTTCAGCACACCGGGCGCGTTACAGCTGGCCGACGAATATTTAACCAGAAGACAGCAGGGGTTGTCGGCAAGAAACGAGCTGGACTCTTTACTTGCTGCTGTCTCAGGGGAGGGGTTTAGGAATCAGCAAGAGAAAGATGCTTTCACTTCCTTGCAGCAATACATTGCTCAAAACGCTCAGGACCAATCAGAGATACAGGCAGCAGAAAGACTGTCTGCTCTCTTGGGTCCGGCCACGAAGCGGCAAGATGATACGCCTCATTACTCGTTCCCAGAGGAGCAGATAAATGTGTATCAGCAATCTCAGGCAGACCCGGCAAACGTTGCCGCAATGCAGAGCCCTCAGTCTCAGACTGGTCTCTCAGAGTTGATTGCAATGATGTCGCAATCAGATCAATCACCAGCAATGGCTAGTGAATCATTTGACGGGGCAAGTATCACTGGCTCACAGTCCGGTCAATCAATGGAGTCTACTGAGCAGCTTGCAAAAATGCAGGCAGCACAGAAAGCGTTGGGCCAATCTGAGGCACCCATTGGTGATCTGATTAGCAGTATTCCGGTGGAAGAAGGACAACAGCGGAACTTCGTAATGGACGAAGAGCTTGTCAGGGGAGGCGAAGGTATGACTTTTTCCGGCATGTCTAAAGAGCCAGATCTGTCTGGGCAGACGCTTGCACCCCTAAGCCCTCCAAGCAGGGGTATCATGTCTACACCGGAAGAGCAGAGGAATGATCTCTTATCGCAATACGACATGCATCAAGAGGAAATGAGAAACATGCCGAGAACGCTTCTTGGGCAGATCGCCCCTAGAGATCAAGCAAAGTTTTCTCACCACAAAAGAGAAGCAGACAGGGCGCTGGCATTGCTTGAGGGTATTGACAAAGGTGCTGCGGAAAAAGACGCAGCATTTAACATGATGGACGCCGCAGGCATATCACAGGAGTTCCCGCGCATTGAGGGTTTTGATGGATCAAAAACATTTGACGGAATGACGATGGAGGCAGATCAAAGCAACTTTGGAAAGGTTATGGCTCCGGGAACAAGGGGCTTGGCGTCATCTCAAAAAGAATCCAGAAGCAGCCCTGCTCGGGTCGCTTCTCAAAGGGGCGGCGAGAAAACAGGGGAGCCTGTGAGGACGCAGGCGCAGGAGCTTGCTGGGCGGTCAGCAGAAAACATGATTGAAAAGTTAATAGATAAACAATCTCAAGGCGCAGACCTGTTAACCTTAATGCCGTCGATTAAGATGTTTAACGAGCAGCTAAGAAAAGCATCCAAAAGAGACACAGGAATAGATGACTTAGAATCACGCATTAAAAGATCGGGAAGCGCAAGGGATCTTTTTGGGATGGATGCGGAAGTGAGAAACTTTGGCAAGGACAAGGCAGCAAGACAGGCTATGGAGGGTCTGACTGGTGCTGTTGAATCTGGAGTTGGATCTGCTAAGGCTCATTTTCAGATTGAAAACGCAAAAGAAAAAGCAAGAGGCCCAATGTCTAAAAAGGTCTTTGAATCAATGAGCGCAAATGAGCTGGTTGGTTACGAGAGAAACCATGAGGATTACCTAAAAGAACAGCCATCTGTTCGCATTGCCTACAGCAATGCGATACAGAAAAAACTAAAAGACATTGAAGACAAAGAGAAAGCTTTAGACGCAATGGAAACGGCGGGAAGAATGGATGCCATAAACGAGGAGAAGGGGAATCTTGCTATTGAAAAAGCTAGGCTTGAAAATCAGAAGTTAGGAATCCAGATTAAAAAAGATGAAAACCCGTCGGCTAAGCGGTACAAAGCAAGCCTTACTTCCGCCGCCTCAATGGCCAGCAAGTTCTTAACTGACCCATATATTCAATCAAGACTGATTAATAACAGCAAAGTGAATGCAATGGCAACAAAAGCGGCAAGAGAGATTTTGCGATCAAAGTCGGACGTTGATGCAGGTGAAACATATACAAAGCAGGAACTGGTTAATCTCCAAAGGTCCACGAAAGAACACTTTGATACGTTGATGAGAGCATTTAGCGGGAAAACGGTAAACGTGCAAGATTAAGCGCAGTGTTGCAGCAGAGGTTTTAATGTCAACAGAAGATATTTATTCACTTTCAAATGAAGAATACTTTAAGCTCATGCGAGAGAAGTACCCTGAAACCTACGGCGGGGAAGCAGATCAGCAAGATCAGGAGCAAACGCAAAGAACCCCGAAGGCTGAGTTTTCTACTCCAAAAAGTGACCTCCAAAAAGATCTTGAAGAGTATGCTGATACTTTTGAGTCAACGATAAACAAGTATGTTCCAGAGGGAATGCAGTCGATGACGGTTCAGTCCGTGTCTGACACTGTTGGGTTTTTATCAAAAAGAATCCCAGAGCTTATTGATTTAACCGAGAAGGCTAAGCAGGGGGATGCTGACGCGATAACGCAGCTTGCCGGATCAAACCCCTTAACAGGTCTTGGACCCGTAGTTATACAAGAGGCAATGGACACCTTAGCCAAAGACGACCCGTCCTACCGGAAAAGGCTTGAGGCCATTTCCGGGGACAAGTATTATACTGATCAAGAAATCGAACAGCTTCCACCGGACGAGCAAGATCGCATAAGATCAAAACAGGGAAACGCCTACGATAAAGTTCTTTACGGTGGTAAAACTTTTTTAAATGGCATAGGTGCGGTGCTGCAAAACTCTTATGACAATTTTTCTAAAGCAGACTCCGTTGGTGACTATATTGCAGCGTACGCAGACTTTAACGCCTCGACAACAGGACTTGGCGCAGCACCGATGATCGCAAGAGCTTCTCTTGATTTTGCTGACATGGCTAGGACAGACCCACTTGGGACATTTGCCGTCCTAAAGGGTACAGCGTCGGCACCGGCAAGAGTTAGGGCGGCACTTGGCAAGGCCCCCGTAAAAGGGGCTGCGCAGAAACTTAGAGAATCAGAAGGGACTAAGAGTCCGGCAGAGTTTATTGAGTCCGGGGCGATCAGGATGAGGGACTCAGAGAGCCCAGCCATAAACGCCATAGGGGAGGCTGTCTTGGCCGCGCAAAGAGGAGCGCCCATAGGGGATGGTCCGGTAATAAAAGGGGCAACTCAGCCGTTAACCGCTATGGCTTCCGCAGGCTTGCCCTATATTTTTTCCAATGACAGCATGGCTGGATTAAGCCAACCTCAAAAAAACAGGATCAAGCAGGGAGACAGAATGTCTCGCGGTAGACAGGGAAAACTTGCAGATGACATCAACAAGATTGTCGAGCAAAGTCCTTTTGCGTTTAGTGTGATGCGCGAGTTTGTAACCAAAAATCAAAAGCTGATGCCGGAAACATTTGAGGTGGTGAAGAATGTTGAAGATCTGTATAGAAGGTTTGAAAAGGTAGACAACAATCTAAGATCACAAATAGATAAAAAAATAATAAAAAAAGAATCCGTAGCAGAGCTTGGCGTAAAACTTAGAGAGAACCAGTCAAACCAATCAAAGCTTGATGCAGCAATAAGAAAGCTTGATCTTGACGAGGTGGATAACATTAGGTCAATAAATAAAGACCTTTTGTATTCAGAAAAAAATATACCAATAGAGTTTAAAGAGCTTAGAAATATAGACAACTGGAAAACAGCGGCGAGAAGAACCATTGAGGAACAGCCAGAGTCTTTTATGAATATTACTTATGAGGGAAAACCTGTTCACCCCTTAAGCTTTGTACTGGATGGAATCAACAAGAGCAGACCGATGCGCGATTTTGATGTTAACAAAATCGGCGTCAATGTTAAGATGGCAAAGAATGCAGCACCTGAAGCGGCAGAGTTTCTCGTGTCACATCAGAACGCAGTTGTAGATCTTGTTAGGATGGCAGCAGAACAAGCAAAAGATCTGGCCGAGATTAGAAGGCCCAACGGTAAACCACTAATCAGTGAGCGGCAACTGTTGGCAAACACACTGGCCGGTTACTTCCCAGAAGGAAAGCTTGCAAAGGCGTTCGGGGAAACGAAGGACGCAGTAAGCAAGTCTAAGTCGGCAAGAGGGATTGATGACGCAATAAAAATAACTGAAGATCACTTACGCATGGCTAAAACAAGAAGACAAGAGCTTCGCACTAAACCTCCAAAAACACTGGAAGAGGCAATCGAGTACGTCAAAGAGGATTCTGACGCAATCAGGAACTATCAAAACGTGCTGATCGGAAATGCGTACACTATTGAAAAGGCTAAAACTTGGACAGACCTGTACACTATGCTGGAGGAAACAGGTCAAGTGTTTAACGAAAGACCTGCAAGGGCTGGCTACATCAAGGCTGCACCGAAAGAGGGCACAACTATCGAGTTTGGCCCAATGCAAAACAAGTACATTCCTAAAGCGATCTATGAGAATATTACAAGGTATGACAGAGAATGGGGAAATGTCGTCAAGGGACTCAGGGAAGCTCAGCAAATATTTAAGACAACAAAGACTGTAATGAATGCGCCGTACTTTTACAACACGGCCATTGGCCTTGCGTTCGCTCAATGGCTCTACGGTGGAAAGCCCGTAGATATTATTTTTGGAATGAAGGATTACGCATCAAAAGGCAAATACTATAAGCCGATGAGGGATGCAGGCTTCCTAATGAATGCCGACGAGCTAGTTGGGCTGGAGACGGGAAACAAAGGTCTGATTAAAAAGCTTGGCACTAAATATAAAAGCAAGGTTGATGCAGATCAATATTCAAACGTAGCAAGGTCTCTTGAGAATCTTTTAGAGGATTTTGAGAATCCTCTAAAAATAAAAGAAACCAAAAAGAAAAAGCTATTAAGGGATGCGGGTCTCGTTGCGGTCCTTGGCGGTGGCGGCGCTGCTCTGGCGGGACCAGCAGGCGCGGCTCTTGGCGTTGCTCAGGCAGCAATCCTCCCAAGGGGACGCTACCTGTCAACACTGCTAGATCAAGGCAGTCGGGTCGCATCGTTTAAAAGGTTCATAAACACAGAGGCGGCGTCGATTGCAGCCAAAAGAAAAATACCAAAAAACAAGGCCATCGACATTGCGCTCAAAGACCCGGAGATAGTAAAGAGAGCAGGCGAGTTCGCACTGTACACCAACATTGATTACTCTTATGTTCCAATGGGTGTTGAGAAAATGTCTGCACTTGTCCCCGCGACACCGTTTATCAAGTTTGCACACAGAGCAATGGGGGCAATGCTTGCCTATCCGTTCAAGAACCCAATGAAGTTTGCAGCTTTTTCCGATGCACACCGAAAGCACATGCAAAACATTGACGAAAAAAGAAAAAACCTATACACGTTTGCCCCGATAAATACTGCCGGAGCGGTCATTGATCTTGATGGAGACAGCTATCTTAATATTGGATACAACCTACTGTTTACGGAGCAGATACCGATGGAGGCAACCGCCTTGCCGGCGCTGATATCTGGGGGAACCGGGCCTGTAATGTATGGCGGCCAAGCACTAGACAAGGTTGGAAACTTTGGACAAAGAGTGGAGGATATATTCGTTAAGGGGTACACCGAGTCAATCATTAACTCGATAAAAGGAGTTGATAGGTTTGGGAACCCGCTTAGAACCGACGCTGACCTTGCTGTAAATCTTCTTGGATCTATATCGCCATCCAGCCTTTACTATGCAAAGGAAATGATGGAGGCCGCACAATCCGAAGACGGCAAGAATCGAAACGGGTTCACTGTTGCGCAGTTGTTTATGAACTCTTTCGGGCTTAAGGTTACACCAAAGTCGGAGATAAACAGAAAGCTAGATAACATTGCAAAGTCTTACGAAAGAAACTTTAATAGAATGGTTAAGCAGCACAAGTCGGATCTTAGAAATGCCAAGAACGAGGATGATGTTAAAAAGGCAAACAAGGCTTTCGAGTTAGACAGTGCTGAGCTTGCTGAGCGGTTTAAGTCCTTGCACGAAGGTGATACGCTCAGCCTTATTAACCGGCTGGGGAGGTAAAAATGGCAACGAGAAAAAAGAAGGTCGCAATCAGGAAAGAAGAGATCGTTATGCTTAACAATAAAGACTTGGTGGATATATTGAAAGAGGAGATGTCTCCATCTGCAAAGCTTTTGAAAGTAGGAATGATCTTGGCAGGCGGTGTAAATCTTAATATTTACACCGTTGGGTACAGGCTCAAGATGCACCCCGGTGAGATACACCAAGCATTGTCAGAGCTGAAGCATCACAAGTCCATTGAACCCGGACAAGAACGAGATACCATAAACGTAAGGAGATAACATGGAAAGCATTATGATTTGGGCAGCACTTATTTTGGGTGTTGTTAACGCATTACTACCAATCGCAAAGAAGCTTGCGCTTAAGACGCAGACAAAGAACGACGACAAGGTTGTTGAGTTCTTCGAGGAAGCACTGTTGCTTGCCAAGAACCTACAAGCAGAAAAGAAAGCCCTTGATGGCGCTAAAAAAAAATCTGCTTAGAACATTACTCAACCATGTCAAAGAGAAACAAGAGTATAGACAGCCTGAAGGATCCCTTTCGCTCTCAGATCAGTTCTCTAAAATGCCTGATCGACAAAGAAGGATTGCCCTTTATAATCTTCGAGACGCTCAGAAGCAACGAGAGGCAAGAGAAGCTGAAGGCAGCAGGGACAAGTAAGGCAGGTGCAGGCCAGAGCCCACATAACTATGGGCTGGCCTGTGACTTTGTTTTAGATACAAAGAAGATCAAAGTAAGAGAAAGACCTTGGAATGGCAAGATGTATCCAGATGCATGGGACTATGAAACACCTGAAGCCAAGGCTGCTTATGATCGCCTTGGCGAGCTTGCTGAATCTATCGGTCTTGAATGGGGTGGCAGGTGGAAGTTTCTCGACGTGCCACACGTCCAGCTCAAGGACTGGAAGAAGTTTAAAAATACTGATTGCTGAGCCCTGAACACTGGGGCTCATACCCGCTAATGAGCTTAGCCCTGCTCAGTATTCTCATGACTCGACTCGCCTTTACGTTCATCCTGACCGCAATCGAAAGAGGCTGAACTCCCTCCTTGTGTAGAGCGATCACTTCTTTTTTTACTTCTTTTTCGTTCATTGATATTTTTAGAAAATGTCGTGGCGCTGAAACCGTCATAAACCCCTACCTGATTCCACATGTTAGCTTCTCCCTAGCTCACAAATACTGTAAAGCTTATTGTACTCAATGTTAAACACGTCGCACTTTGCTTTGAAGTTATTGTTACCATCACCGTCACCCTTCTTCAAAGGAGTAGCGGTATTAAAAAATAAGTCTGATGGTATATATCCCATAACGTGTGCCTTTGTTAAATCTTTATTGATTGAAACAAAAATATAATAGTTACATTTCTGTTTGCCGTTAAGGGTGTTAACGCTGCCAACGTAATCGAGCTTCGGGGGAACGGTTCTGACCTTGGTCTTCACGTCGAACGTTGCACCATAAAAAGATACGTCCCAGTCATAGGTATTATCTTGTCGAGCTGCGCCCCCAAGCGCAGCGCAAGCAGCGTACTCCCCGAGTATGCCGGCCACTGTCCCCTGCCCGCCTCTTATGCTGTTGCTTAGCTTGTGGCTAAATGACTCCGCTTCCTTTATCGCTCTTTCAAGCCATCCGGCTTTGATGTCAACGACAGCGACATCTGATCTTTCTTTTGTTTTTTTTTAAGCGGAGCACCACCGAGCGAGGAGTAAACATACTGGCCAACATCTGCGTAGTATTGCATCTGAGATACAGTTGTTACGGGGTGATCTTCTCTTTCATTAGGAGTTATGCCTATCACTCTTGAGTTGGGGAACACTGCCTTAATGGGTCGCAGCATTCTCATGGCGACATCCCATTCACACTCTGAGCTGTTTATAACTCTGACTTCAGGAGCAGTTAACTTCATAGTACATCTTCATTAAATCGTCGAACAGGTCCATTCTCATGGTGACGTAAGTCTCGCCTCTGTTCCACTTGGTTATGGCAATGGGTCTCATCCGGCCACACGCCTCAGATGCCTGCTCCATTGCTGCCTTTATGTTTGGCCTTGCGCCTATCTTGCACTCAACCCAGATGTCACCGACACCCATAACATCAGGGCATTCAGCACCATCGCGATACTGTATGCCACGCCGGGCTTTTGTAAAGCCCAGCGATTGAAAGTGTTTAGCCATTTCTCTTTCGAAGTTATGGCCCTTGGTGCGTGACCTCTTACCTGTCAAACCGAGTCCACCCTGCCGTACCGGTCTTCGTTTTCGTAGTCGATCTGCTCTTGCAGGTCTTGGTTTCTAATGGCCATCATCTTCATGCGACTCAAGATCACGTTGGCTTCAGAGAAAGTAAACTTAATAACTCTGGCATGTGATTCCGGGCGAGGTGTATCCACCTCTCCCTCGGCACCCATTTCTGCGTTCTCATATTCCTGTATGCGTTTCTGCACTAGCTCTATCAATCTATGTTCCATCATTGTTCCCCTTGTGGTTCAGCGGTAGGCATCTTGTCTGCCACTGTAGTAAAAAAAATCTCATTAATCAAATCTCTATCTGCTTTACGATCAAAATATCTGTGCGCCTCTGGCCACAACCTTAACGGTTTCCTTGTCTCCGTTGGATTTCCAGATGACAAGTCCGATATGCTTCCCTCTAGTTCCTCGCAGGACATTGCTATTATATAGGAAGCTATACCAAACTCTTTTATGATTGCGCACTTATCGTTCTCCGTCTTAGCATCTTCAAGATACTCAAGAAGACCCAGCATCGCTTGTTCCACGACGTGATCTCTCATCAAAACCTGTTTCTTTCCTTGCTTCTTCAACTTCGCTCCAGAACTTCAGGCACTCAGCCTTCATTTTTTCATGCAAAAATATGTCTGCATCTATCCTGTGAATCTCCCTATCCGCAGTGGTTAAGTGGTGGACTGCTAGGTCCCATCGCTCTATGCCGGTGATCATCATATAGTATTGGCACTGTAAATAGTACGACTCAGGCATTTTAAACTCTAAGTTATCCCACTTCTTTTTGCCAAAGTAATGTGTGACCTTAGCCTCGAATCCCCACTTGATACCAGACACCGCAAGCCCTAGCTTGTGGGGGCTGACTTTGTACCTACCGTTAAGCCTGACTAGGCCATCGGGAGACCCAACCATAAAGGGGTACTCAGGGTGAACAAAGGTATGGCTTGGTAAAAGATCCTGCTCTGTTTCATGTACAGGATCCATGACCGATTCCTTTGCTGTGTACTCGTACCATTTGATAACGGCAGACTCATACAGGAGACCACTCTCCGTGTACTTGTTGCCCTCGAAGTCGTCCTCGATCTGGCCACTCTTTAAGAGAAAGATCTTCTCCCTTGTAGCGTACTCGTTCTTTCCCATGATGGCACTAACATCGGTGCCACCAATACGGTTAACCCTGTCTTGCAGGTTTTCAAAAATAATCACAAACACTCCGAGAAGCCTAGCAGGAAACCCACTACGGCAGCAGTCCACTTGAGAGCGGTCATCCCGCCCTCAATCTTTAATAAGAGAAACCTTTGTTCCTGTTGCTTGTGAAGAACAGCCTGAAGCTGTTCCTCAATCATCTCAATCCTAGCCTCTAAGTCTTTCACTGTCATAGTATCACACTCTCCACTTTCCATTTGGCCAGCCTAGCCCTGCCATCCTGCCCATCCATAATGTGCAGGCTGGTACTAAAAGGCTTAGCTTCCCTGCCCCCTTTAACTCTGATGAATACATTGTTGGTGATGGCCTCGCCCTCGTTCTCGTGAACGCTACTCATGGCGATGAGACCGTCCACCGCTCCAAAGATAGCCCCGCTGCCCCTGATCGTAAATCCGGGGTTGCCCTTATCTGTTGATGCTGGCTTTCTGGTATGGTGTATCACTAGCACTGCCGCCCCTGTAATATCCCTGATGGTTCTAAGGTTCTCCATCACTCTGATAATGTTTGCTGAATCATTCTCGTCACCAAAGTGCAGGTTTCTAAACGGATCGAACACCAACATGTCGAGGTCAGGCTTGATTTCTTTTACAGCATTGGCAAACTGAATGGACTTCTGCGCGTCACCGACATCGATGCCGCCACCAAACCTAAACATAAGATCAAGCTCTCCGGGGTCCTTGATGCCCTTGGATGCAGCTAAAGCGTTTACCCTTGCGTGGATATTGTACTTGCCATCCTCCAAGAAACAGAAGAGCACACTGCCCTTGCGCCCATTGCCTAAAAGCAATGGGTCGTTAAAGAGATCTCCTCCCGATGCGACGGTCAGCCCTAGCTCGATGGACAGCCAAGACTTTGCAGTCTTTGGTGCGCCCACCAGCATGACGAGGTTGCCCTTCTCCATCACGCCCTCCACCAACCAGTCAATCGGTGGTGGTTTTGAACACAGGAAATCCTTAGCATCTATGATGCGCATGTTTTCTTTTGTGTTCTTCTTGAACCCTGCGTTATCGTGACCGGCCTGTAGGTACTCGTACCCTGCCGACGGTGGTGGTGGTTCGTTTAAATCGAGATCCTCAATGTACTCCTTTGTTCTTCCGAACATGTCTTTACTTACCAAACCTAAACCCTTCATATTTGAATGCCTCCCTTACGATCTTTCGCGCAGTCTGTAGCCGCACGTTAACCGCTTGCCTTGTAATGTTTAGTTCTTTGGCGATGTCTACTTCTCGCATGTCTCTGCCATAATAGAGTCGCCATGTTATCCACTTCTCCGGGGTCAAGTTTAACTTCGCATACTCCCAAGCCTTGCTATAGGTTTCTTGAATATCAAGCTGCTCACCCATAGCTTCGTCCATTTCCAAAGCTTGCTCTGCGGTGAAGTAAAGCTCTCCCGTCTTCGTAACCTGTTCCTTCGAGCCCTTTCTTACTCGTGTCTTTCTTTTCGATCCGGCATCAGAACGGATCTTAAACCAGATGGTACGCCACAGGGGGTGAATGTTTCCATCATCGTCAAGGTACTTGCCGTACTCCTCGATGCACTTGACCGTTACAATCAAACCCTCTTGGTACATGTCCTCGATGTCGTGATCGTTGTAGTGTTTGTTCTTTTTAAATCGATTAGCAAGGGACCGAGCAATATGTTTGTATTGCTCGATCACCTCTCGCATGGCCTGAGCATCACCCCTTTGGGCTTTGCGTATTAGCCTTACGTCTTCGGGCGGGTATGAATCAGAAAGGGACGTTTTGTTTTTCGGCACTTTGTTCTTTCTTAGGGATAGGAAACTCCCAGTCAAGTATCTTAATCACTGTCTTACTTCTCCCCTTACCGGTCTCCTTGTCTTCCCACTTCTCCTGCTCAAGCTGGCCAGTGGCTACAACGCCATCGCCCTTGCGAAAATGCTCGGCAAAGGTCGCCCCTCTTTTACCCCATAACTTGCAGTCGATAAAGGTTGCAGCCTTTTTATCTTCAGCCTTGCTGTCATATCGATTGCTCACCACCGAAAAGGTACATAGAACAAGGTCTTCCTTGAATACTTTGATCTCTGGATCCTTTGTCAGTCTCGCGTTCAGTGTAACATTTAACATATTATTCTCCTTCTTTCTCTGTTGTTTTCTCAATGTGTTCCTTGCGATCTAGGGCCGCTAGTCGCATCTTAACCTTCTCATCCTCTGGCAGTCGGCCTATGTCGTCAGCATAGAACGCGCATACCTGAGACCATTCGGGCAGCTTATGGGTGTTCACCAAATCATGGAGAAACTGTTGCATTATCTTGCCACCATCATCATGGCTCAGCTCCTCCTTCTCTTGGTGGCTGTCCTTCTTGCCCTTGTGAACCGGGTTCTCTTTGTCATACAAGCTATTACCGAACTGATTGCCAAAGGTACGAAAGCACCTTTTCATTGCATCAGTCACAGCTTCTTTGACTGCTTTATCCCTGCCCATTTTCTTACTGCTGTCACCAGTGCCCACATCAGTGCGCACAATCCATTCTCCGGGCTCTCCACAGTCAACCTTGATCTGGACAATGGCTACAGCTTCGAAGCCCTTGTCGGTCTCGTGGATGTCCATAGAGGTTACCGCCATGTTCCAGCCATCGAATCCAAAGATTCGATTGGCGGTCTCGATACTGTAGTGACCCTCAATATAGGAGACCGCGAAGCCCCCTTGCTTTCTTTTAGACACCGCCCCGGTAGGCAGTCCCTTGCTTAGCTCTTTCTCTATTCGTTCTAACATTGCTTTTTCTCCCTTGTTGGTTTATGTAAGTTGGAAGGGATCGAACCATTTTTCGATACCTCCGCCCTCTTTGCGCTTCTCCCCCTTGTCGCAAAGGGGGTCTTTTATTTCATCAGTTTCTTCATCTAGGTAAAACAGTTGCGTACCTAACAGGCACACCTCCGTGATCCTCCCAGACCTAGCCCATCTCACCACCGTTCTTTCATGTATGCCATGCTTCTCTGACATGGTTCTCTTGGTATAGATCTCATGCTCATCAGCTAAAAGCTTTTCAACATCTATGACCATGATGCCACCACGTCTTGATCCTCCACAAAGCATAGCTTGAAGCTAGGGTCTGCTGCGCTGAGCGTATTGCCTAGCACGAAACAGTATTCCCCTACCTCTCGTTTACACTTGTCCCCCGCTGCTATTACCTCATGGTACAGGGCATTGCGATAGTCGGTCGCATTCTCTGACTGGATAATACTGGTCTTCTCAGTAGCCAGCACCGCACGTAAGGCAAGCCAGCCATCCGAAAGTTTCATAGACTTTATTTCATCGACATCTAGTTTCTTATATGGGTCAATGCTCATCTCATCCTCCTTTGACGCACTGCGTCTTTTGTTTGTGTAGTATTCGGGTTAAAAGCCTTAAAGCTTTTAACCCGAAACAGGGGTCTAGGCTTCAGACTTAAGCCTAAGATCTAGCAGTTTGTTTCGATAGTATTTTAAATCGAAACCCAATGACCCGATGCGACCCTGCAAGTCTGATAGGTCTGCAATGCCATCGCCTAGTCCGATGGATGCATTGTCGTTCATCTCAACGATCAACCCCTGCGTGGTCTCAATCGTTTTCTTGCTGGCCTTAATGGTCTCAGCGATCTTTTCCTCGTAGTATTTCTTATCCATTTTCATCTCCCTTGTTTGTGTTTGTGCCATGACCATCTGACATATCTGTCAAGGTGTCAAGACATTTGTCTGTGTTTTCTAGTTGTTCTTTTATTTTCCTGCGACGCGATGCGTTAACATCCACGTCGTCATACCATCCTTGATGTCTTAATAGTTCTCTATTGTACCAATCATCCATGAATAACCCCCTTATGTTAATGATTGATGTATCGCGTAAGCGAACTGAGCCATAACGATCAAGCCTAAGATGAGATCATAAGTCACTGTCACATACCAGCACCTGATCTACTCCGGGGAGATCGTAAGGATCACACAGATCCTTACCGCCCTTGATCAATAGGCGCCTGATGCAAGATGCATCAGGGCATCTATCAATGGTAGGATTGTAGCCGCCATTGCCACTGCTATTGACAGTGGTGGATACTATTGCAGGCAATGAGATGCCTGCACTCTTCAGTGCCTTCTTTGTTCTTCTTCTGTTTCTATTTTTCATTTTGTTCTCCCTTGTTTTTTGCTCTGCAAATCCACTCAATGGCTAGGACTGAATGGTGTTCCACATCTACCCAAACCAGATCTCCAGACCTATGCCCTTCTAAGATCTCCAGCTCTATAAACTCACCGCCATAAAGAGAGTCTTTGTCACCCGTCGCCCTTGCCTTATCGCCCTTATAGTATATCGTGTTTCCTTTATTTTTCATTTTATTCTCCCTTGTTAGGGCCGGGGCATAACCCCGGCCCGGTTTAAAACGATGTTCTTCGTGCCCATAAATCTGCATCCGTCCCGGATCGCTCCGGGTCGCAGGAATGGGGGTGCTTACAATCTCCGCAGTGATAGTCCCCACCGCTACCATCATCAGGGCTCAGGCCCCGCTTGTTTGGCGGATAAGACTTAAAGCAATAGCAACACTCCCTCATGCCTAGCAGCTGATACGAATAACCCTCATGCTTTTCAGCCCATGAATAACTGAATGAATGCCTGTCCTGTATCCATTGCATGATTACAAACTGCGCATCATGCTTATGGCCTACCACTTTGGAGTGTACTTCTTTGCCGTCCCTCTTGATTACTACTAAATATGCCATGATATTTTCTCCCTTGTTAGTGTTGTCTCATTGTGTCATTACCCCATGACATATGTCAAGGGGTCTTGACTTGTTTGGTTAACGCTATGCGTCATCGCGCTCCGCCTCATCCGGTCCGATAAACCAGATAAGCTTGGCTAGTGCTGTATCCTCATCTAGCATAGGCGCACGATCTACAGCGTCATCGTGCAGGGCTTTGGATACCTCATAGGTATCGACTTGCCATAGCAACCCGTCATGGGTTGCTACGCTGCTATCGCTGATCACGTTGGCTATAGCATACCGACCGCCGATAAACTTAAGCCAGCCATACTCGCTATCAGTTAGCAGGTATTTGAACATCCCTCGCTCTGTCCAATGCTCCGGGTACACCGGACAGTCTTGATTCCAGTCTGTCAAAAGTTCATTACTTGTTAAAATATCGTTATCCATTTTTATCTCCCTTGTTAAGGGTTAGGGCCTTAGCCCTAACCCGTATTGCTATAGTTTGCTCATTGACTTGTATTCTGTTAGCCACACATAGGAATACTTTTTTCCTTCATGTTCCACGTCTCTAAGCTTTTGAAAAAACACCACACAATCATCGCCGAAGCTTAAAACGCTAGACTTTTTCCATGCTGACTGTTTTGCTTTTTTTGCCGTCTTGACTGTATCGTCAATCCTTTCATTGGTTATCTGGCTTTGGATAACATTGCCCTGACTATCCAAGTGAGCAACCCTCCAAGTCGTTTTGATTAACCTGCTACCGTCTAACACTTCCTTTAATGCTTTTATCATTTTGTCTCCCTTGTTAGGGCTAGGGCCTAAGCCCTAGCCCGGTTTGGTTTTACACTAACGCGCTTAATCGCTCGTTAGCTTTTTTAATAACGGAGTCTAAATCATCTATTAAATCTCCTATTTCATCCTGATTTAACTCGCTGATACCGTCTCCCCTGTCATGAGATCCTGACACAAGGTGCCTTTTTAGATACTTCGCCCGGCTGATTTTATCCATGAAGTGTTTGGCCATTATCAGCCGGTCATCGGCGTACATGCTGCTAACTAAATTTTTTGTAGTGTTTTCAATGCGTGTCATATTTATCTCCCTTGTAAGGGTTAGGGGATGAACCCCTAACCCTGTTTAGTTTTATAATGTGTAGGACAGTTCGCGCGCGGTTTCCTCAAAGGAAAACCATGCTAACAAGTTTTGATTATTGATATCCTCGGCCATAGGGTCTGAAGACTCCCACTTATCACCAAAGAGCTGATCGACGGTGCATCCGCACCCATCCAAAGTATCAGCTAAAAGTTCATTGATTTCTTTTTTATGCTTACGAAAAAAGGCTTGAGTGTCATTGTAATAGATAAGCTCTGACACCATGCCACTTTGACATCCGTTCTCTAAAAGGTCCTGAACCGCTGATGTGTAGCCTTCCTCGTTTTGTTCTTCGATCCATTCCGTAACCGCTTTTTTTAATGTACTCATTTTTGTTCTCCCTTGTTAGTTGTCAAGTGATCTTGACGTGCTGCAAGTATAAACCGAAATCGTTTAAGGTGTCAAGTGTTGTTGACGTGTTTTTTTTAAATAAATGCGTTTTTGTTGATAAGTCATTGAAATCATTACGGATCTTTTTTAATCTTTTTTTTGATCAATGGATCAATGGGATTATGGGGATGATTTGAGGGTGATGTGAGGGGTTGAGGAATATATCCCCCCTCCCACTCCCACCGGGGCCCGGGGGTATAGGGTCAAGGGTCAAAGGGGTTTGGTGTATTCATTATTATATAATAAATAGCTGAAGTTCTATCGCTTTGATATTGTATAATAAATCGGATCGGGAGCGGATGGGACTGGATTTTTTGTATAATGTAATTGTACGCTGGATTGACTAAAGGTCGAGATCTATCTATATGATCAATACTA
>WLWH01000423.1_pt1 | contig 34651 bp, 39 predicted proteins | sample 6712741 | NCBI WGS metagenome assembly WLWH01 (sample SAMN12718694, study PRJNA515312) | sponge metagenome | isolation source: marine sponge | host: Mycale hentscheli | place: New Zealand: South Island, Marlborough, Capsize Point | collected 2003-05-01
AGGTGGCGTCGAGATTCAACCGCATCACCGCTCGAAAGCCTTTGGGCGTGATCTGCTCGGCTGCAGAGATGAACTGACCACCCGCGTTGTTCACCAGGATGTCCAACGGGCCTTCCGCCAGGATGCGTTGCAACGCGTCGTCTACCTGATCGCTCTCGCGCACGTCGGCGACAACCGTCTGGATGGATCCTGGTGCAGCCATGCTCTGTGTCTGCAAAAGAGAGGCTTCCGTCCGACCGAGGACAAAGACTTTCGCTCCCCGGGCAGTCAATGTGAGGGCACACGCTCGTCCGATACCGGTCCCTCCGCCGGTCACCAATGCCGTCCGACCGGCAACGGACAGAGCCTCGGGCAGATCGGTCACGTTCGGGCCTCGACCAAAATGTGTCGCGCCTCTTCGGCAGACATTTCGACGTACTCGCCTGCGCTCCCGATCGTCACCGAATCATCGAGGCGACGAGCCTCCACGTCGGCACCCGGCATGGCACCCACTCGTAGAAGCTTCGCCATCGACCCCTCATCGGTCTGCAGGGTCTCCGCCAACCGTCGGACCCGCACCCGCTTGAGATCTTCGGTCACAGCTTCGGGGAGCGGTAGTAGGCCCTGCAGCCCCGCCACAACCTTGCTCGCGCCTGGATCTAGTTCCGCAAGGCCAGGTATCGGATTTCCATACGGACTGACCGATGGGTGATCGAGCAACTCGAGGATTCGCCGCTCCACAGCGTCGCTCATCACGTGCTCCCAACGACAGGCTTCCGCATGAACGTCCTCCCAGGGCATGGCGAGGATTTCCACGAGCATGCATTCCGCAAGCCGATGTTTTCTCATGACCCGCACCGCCTGTTGTTCGCCCGTGCCCGTCAGTTCGAGATGTCGATCCTGGTCGACCGTGACTAAGCCGTCACGCTCCATTCGTCCCACCGTCTGCGAGACGGTGGGACCACTGTGACCGAGGCGTTCGGCAATCCGGGCCCGCATAGGAGTGATGCCTTCTTCTTGGAGCTCATAGATGGTCCGCAGATACATCTCGGTGGTATCGATGAGGTCGCTCACGCTGCTCCCTGCGCTCTCTCCCGGGCCGACCACCAAGGGGGTTACCCCAACCGTATCGGGGCAGAAGTCACCCGTCCTGCGATCGGGACGGCGACCACCTACGGTTTGTGTGTGCCATCTGTTTTGTGGTTTCGCCGCGACCTCCGGCTACTCGACAACCCCGCGCTGCTGGCGGCCGTAGAGGCCGCCAGGGCTGATGGCGATGGCCGAGTCGTCCCACTTTTCGTCATTGATCCGCACCTATGGGAACCCGCCGGGCCTGTTCGCCAGGAGTACCTCGTGGACTCTCTGGACCATCTCGGTGCCGCCATCGGGCGTCAATTGCTCATCGTGCATGGAGACCCCGTCGATCTCGTCCCCCACGTTGCACGCACCGCGGGCGCGGACACCGTCCACATCGCTGCGGACTACGGCCCCTACGGGTCTGCCCGCGACACCGCTGTCCAGAACGCGCTAGAAGCCATTGATGTTCGTCTCGTCCGGACTGGCTCTTCCTACGCTGTCGCTGCCGGCCGCGTGACCAAACAAGACGGCACCGCCTACCGCGTCTTCACGCCCTTCTATCGAGCCTGGCTCTCCCACGGCTGGCGAGCACCGGCAGCCGAACCACCCGGCGACATCGACTGGTGGATGCCCCTGGAATGCCAGGGGCACCCGACGGTCGCAAGCACCGGGATCGACCTACCCGAAGCGGGCGAGGAAGCGGCATGGAAACGATGGGCGAACTTCCACGCCGCTGGCTTGTCCACCTACGACGAGGGCCGCAACCGACCCGATCTCGACGGCACCAGCGCCATGAGCCACCACCTCAAGTATGGGGAGATCCATCCGCGCTCGATCCTCGCCGAGTTGACGGACGCCGATGACGGCTTTCGTCGCGAGATCTGCTGGCGAGAGTTCTACGCCGACGTCCTGCATCAACGGCCGGACTCCGTTCGTGCATCGTTGGACGCGCGCTACGACTCGTCCATGCGGTGGGTAAAAGACGAGGAGGCCTTCGACGCCTGGGCACACGGGCGAACAGGATTCCCGTTCGTTGATGCTGGCATGCGCCAACTTCGGGCCGAAGGGTGGATGCACAACCGCGTTCGCATGGTGGTGGCAAGTTTTCTCGTCAAAGACCTCCACCAACCGTGGCAACGGGGTGCGGCTGAATTCATGCACTGGCTCCGCGATGGGGACGTCGCGAGCAACACCCACGGGTGGCAGTGGACGGCCGGGTGCGGCACCGACGCGTCCCCTTTCTACCGGGTGTTCAATCCGATCTCTCAGGGCTTGAAGTTCGATCCGCAGGGCGACTATGTGCGTCGATACATTCCCGAACTTCGCCACCTCACCGGCAAGACAGCCCACGAGCCTTGGGATGTTCTCGGGGGCTACGAACACGGCTATCCCGAGCCGATCGTCGATCACAAGGCCGAGCGCGAAGTCGCCCTCGCTGATTTTGCGGCGATCAAGAAGGGCTAGGGCTCAGTACGCGACTGCCGATACTGCTCGGCGCGTATGGTTCCATCGTGCCAACGATCGCTGTGCTGTCGATGAAGGGTGGTGTGGGGAAAACCACCCTGACCCTCGGACTGGCCAGCGCTGCATGGAACCGCCATTGGCGCACACTCGTCGTCGACCTCGATCCGCAGGCAAACGCATCGATGGGCGTCGGGCTGATGGATCCGGCGTTGACCGTGGGCGACGCCCTCGCCGATGGCAGGCCGGGTGTCGCCGCGGAGGCCATCGTGCCGAGCACCTGGGGGCGGGGCACCGATGTCTTACCGTCCGAACCCGCCGTCGAGCACCGCGTCGCCGAATCTGCGCCGGGATCCGAGCAGCGCCTGCGCACCGTGCTCGCAGGGGTCGGGCATCGCTACGAGCTTGTTGTGATCGACTGCCCTCCGTCCCTGGGTGAGATGACGCGAAACGCACTCCATGCTGCGTCGCAGGCATTGGTCGTCACCGAGCCTGGCTACTTCGCGCTCCGAGGCGCACAGCAGGCCGTCGAAGCGATCGATTTGGTGCGTGAATCCAGCAATCGCACCCTTGCGGCACCGACGATCGTGCTGAATCGGATGCGATCAACCGTTGCCGAGCACCGTCACCGCGCGCAAGAGCTCCGCGCGTACTTCGATCGACAGGTCAGCGACGTCGAGATCCCCGAGCGAAACGCCATTGCCCAGGCTGAGGGAGCTGGAATGCCGATTCACGAGTGGGACTCGCCTGCTGGCCGTGAGCTATCCGAACGCTTCGACACTCTTCTCGATCGACTCTTTCCAGGAGGAATGCGATGAGTACGAATTTCGATCCTGCACCTCGGCCCGCACTGCGCAAGGCGCCGGATGCGAACGTTCATCCCACGACCCACGTAGCGTCGGCCCATACCGGCGATGCGGTTCTCGAGGGAAAGAAGGTAGCCATTCAGACAACCATCCCCAAGCAGTTGCGTAAACAGTTGCGCCGGTCCGCGAAGAGCGCGGGAGTATCGATCGACGAGTTCGTCACCATCGCTCTTGCGAACGAGATTCGACGCCGGTCCGACTAGCGCGTTACGGGGAGAGCCTCTCGATCCGCCAGTTTGCTGCCTCGGCAAGAGACCCTTGGCCGACGAAGCGCAGACGATCGTGCAGGCGCGAGGGCCGGCCCTGCCAGAACTCGATCGTCGTGGGAAGAATCAGCCAGCCACCCCACGATTCGGGCAGGGGGACCTCACTGCCCGGGGGGTACTTCTCGTGCAGAGCCGTCCACTGCTCGTCGAGCACCCGGCGGGACTCAATAGGCGTCGACTGATCGCTCGCCCACGCACCCAACTGCGATTCGTGCGGACGTGACGTGAAGTACTCGAGCGTTTCTTCTCGGGGAATCTCTTCTGCTCGTCCGCAGACAACGACCTGCCGGTGCTGGGCAAACCAGGGGAAGGTCACCGACGCGTTCGGGTTGGCATGCAGCTCTCGAGATTTCCGGGAGGTCAAGTTGGAAAAGAAGACAAACCCGCGCTCATCGACCCCCTTCAACAGCACTGTTCGAGTACTGGGGAACGAATCGGCATCCGCTGTCGCCAACACCATCGCGTTAGCTTCGGTGACTCTCTGGTCGTGTGTGGCGGCGCCGAACCACTCCCGAAATTGCTCCAGCGGCGTGGATGACAGGTCGGAGACGTCGAGGGTGCCTTCGCTGTAGGAAACGCGCATGTCCGCCGGGCTGACCGGCGAATCGGAGGATCCGTGCATACGGGCATCCCATCATGGAATCGTCGGTGTTGAATAGGGCCCTCAACTCAGGAGGAAGAAATGCGAGAGTTCGTCCCGGGCTTGGAGGGCGTGGTTGCCTTCGAGACGCAAATTGCCGAGCCCGATCGCGATGGCGGCGCCCTGCGGTACCGCGGTGTCGATGTCGCCGACCTCGTGGGCTGCGTGTCTTTCGGCAATGTCTGGGGGCTGCTGGTCGATGGAGAGTTCAACCCGGGGATACCGCCGGCGGAACCATTCCCGATACCGATTCATTCCGGGGACGTTCGCGTGGATGTTCAATCCGCCATCGCGATGCTCGCTCCCGCCTGGGGTTTGCAACCAATTCTCGATATCGATGACGACACCGCGCGCGAGAATCTCGCTCACGTGTCGGTGATGGCGCTGTCCTTCGTCGCGCAATCTGCGCGGGGTCTGGGACAGCCGATGGTCCCGCAAGCCGACATCGATCAAGCGAACACCGTCGTCGAGCGATTCATGATCCGTTGGCGGGGAGAGCCAGATCCCCGTCATGTCGAGGCGATCGACTCATACTTCGTTGTCGCCGCCGAGCACGGCTTGAACTCATCCACCCTCACCGCCCGGGTCAGCGCATCGACCGGAACCGACGTAGCGGCGGCGATTTCCGGAGCTATCGGAACCATGAGTGGCCCACTCCACGGCGGAGCACCGGCACGCGTGCTCTCGATGATCGAGGAAGTCGAGAACAGTGATGACGCCGCCACCTTCGTTCGAGAAACCCTGGACGCAGATAAGCGTCTGATGGGCTTCGGTCACCGCGTGTACCGCGCAGAGGATCCCCGCGCGCGAATTCTGCGCAACGTGGCTCGGGACCTGGGAGCCCCTCGGTACGAAGTTGCGGCGGCGCTCGAGCGCGAAGCTCTGACACAACTCCGGGAGCGACGGCCCGACCGGGCACTCGCGACGAACGTCGAGTTCTGGTCCGCCGTGATTTTGGACTTCGCCGAAGTTCCCCCGGAGATGTTCACCTCGATGTTCACCTGCGCCCGCATCGCCGGCTGGAGCGCCCACATTCTCGAGCAGAAGAGAACCGGACGACTGATCCGGCCATCTGCACGCTACATAGGGCCCAAGCCCCGGCGGCCCGATCAGGTCGAGGGGTGGGACCCGGTCATGGTGCGGCCATCCTGGCTGGTCCCCGACGACGACTCGTAGACGCAGCACGGGATACTTACGCCTCATCTCTCTACTTTCGAAAGAAGGACCAGTGTCTGACGGCATTCGCATCCCCACCGAACTTCTGCCCGCCGATGGGCGCTTCGGAGCCGGCCCCTCCAAGGTGCGCCAGGCCCAAGTGGACGCGCTTGCCGCGGTATGGCAGACCTACCTGGGAACGTCGCATCGTCAAAAGGCGGTCAAATCCGAAGTTGGCCGACTGCGGTCGGGGCTGAGAGATCTGTTCGCCCTCCCCGACGGCTACGAGGTGATCCTCGGAAACGGCGGCTCGACGGCGTTTTGGGACATTGCGACGTTCGGGCTGCTCGACAACCGAGCGCAGTTTCTCTCGTTCGGGGAATTCGGCGCGAAGTTCGCCTCAGGCGCCGCGAAGGCGCCTCACCTCGGCGAACCGACGATCATCACCGCTGATCCCGGCACCGCTCCGGCGTTCAAGGCTGAAACCGGAATCGACGCGTACTGCTCTCCGCACAACGAGACCTCGACCGGAGTCATCGTGACTCCACGCCGAGTCGCAGGGGCAGACACCGATGCGCTCCTGATCGTCGACGCGACATCGGGGGCTGGCGGACTTGATGTCGAAGCGGCCGAGTTCGACGTCTACTACTTCGCTCCCCAAAAGTCGTTCGGCTCCGACGGGGGGCTCTGGCTCGCTCTGATGTCCCCGGCGGCTTTATCGCGGTCAGAGCGCATCAAGGCCTCCGGACGCTGGATTCCCGACTTCCTCGACCTCGAAACCGCAGTCGATAACTCGCGCAAAGACCAGACGTACAACACACCCGCACTCGCAACGATTTTCCTGATGGCCGAGCAGATTGACTGGTTCAACGACAACGGTGGTCTTGCGTGGTGCACGGGTCGCACGGCTGAGTCGTCGGGAGTCCTCTACGACTGGGCAGAGAACACCGATATCGCCACTCCCTTTGTGAGCGAGCCAGAGCATCGCTCCTCCGTCGTCGTGACGATCGATATCGATGACACTATCGACGCCACCGCCATCACCAGTGCTCTTCGCGCGAACGGCATTCTCGACACCGAGCCCTACCGCAAGCTCGGCCGAAATCAACTCCGGATTGCGGTCTTCCCGGCCGTCGAGCCCGATGATGTTCGCGCCCTGACGGGTTGCCTCGACTACGTCATCTCACAACTCGCGTGACATCGTCGCCCGCTACCGGGCGTCGGCCGAACCTCGATCGGATCACGTGGATCACGTATCTGCAATTGTCGCTGTTCGCATTCTTTCTCTACGGGTTCGGGGCCACTCAGGCTCTGCTGCGTGATGAGCAGGGCACCTCGCGCACCATCGCGTCGCTCCACGCCATCGTCTTCGCCGCAGCGAACGTGATTGCCGGGCTGCTCATTCCTCGAATGATGGAGCACTGGGGTCGCGGTCGCGTCATTCGATACGCGGTCATCGTGATGAGCCTCGGAATAGCCGTCTACACAGCACCCTTCGGCCTACCCGCGAGCCTGATCGGGACCGCCCTAGTCTCGTGCGGGGGTGTGTCGTTGGTGGCAACCGCCAGCGCGTTCATTTTGGACTACCAAGGGTCAGCTGGACCCGCGGCGCTGACGCAGGCGAACGCTCTTGCTGCGCTCTTTGGTTTCTTCGTCCCCCTCATCATCGGCCTCACTCTCGCACTGGCATGGGGCTGGCGCATCGGGCTGTGGGCTCTCATCGTCGCTCTCCTGGTGACCGAGCTTGTTCGCGGCCGGCAGCGGTCAACACCCCGTCTTCAGCGCGCGCAGGCTCCCTCTCCGAAGAGCTCGACCATGGCCGGACAGTCCAGGATCGAACACGCACCGATGCCCCGACGTTTCTGGTGGTCTCTGGGCGTCGTCGGTCTTCTCCTGGCAACCGAATTCACGTTGACGCTGTGGAGCGCAGACCTCCTGCGAGAGAGAGCGGGATTGGGTCCAGCCGCTGCTGCCGCCAGCCTCGCTGCCGTGACCGGCGGAATGTTTATTGGACGCATCGTCGGTAGCCGACTCGCACAAACATGGAGCGTTGATCGTCTGCTCATCTCCTCCATCGTGTTCACGCTTTCCGCGTTCTTCGTTGCATGGACCTTCACCAGTGTTTGGGTGATCATCACGGCGCTCTTCGTCGTCGGCCTCGGCATTGCGGTCCACTGGCCTATCGGCGTCTCGCGCGCCGTCGCGAGCTCCGGCGGAAGGATCGATCGCGCCTCCGGCTTGTCATCCGTGGCAGCCGGGGTGGCAGGAGGCATCGCACCGTTCGTTCTCGGCGTGCTGTCCGATCAGATCGGCTTCCACCTGGCCTTCCTCACGGTTCCTGTGCTCCTCGCGGCCGCACTGGCACTCCTTCTCATCAGGCCGGTAACTGCCACCGCACCCGAACCGGCATTGCCAAACGATGGCGTGTCACCGCGTCTCACGAAAGATGATCCGGCGGGCGCATCGCTGCCAGAACCCACCACGGCGGATCGACCCGCAGCAGACGATCGTCCTCCTCGCTCGCAATAAGCAGCCCGGTTCCATCCGACGTCCAGGTAATCGCTTCGCCCTGCACTTGACGCGGCAATGCGAAGGTGACGACCTTCCTTCCCGGTGGCAAGCCGACATAGAAGTGGACGTCCAGGTAGTCCCTCAGGACGTAACCCCGTTCGTCCGGGTGAATCGCGCCATCCGTGGTCAACGGACCCACATCATCGAGTCGCTCAGCAATGGCCACGGAGCGCCTCAACGGGACCGAATACAAGCCACCGGTGGCGAGTTGCCACGTCGCCACCCACACCGAGCGACCATTGACCATCAGCGTCTCGGCGTTGTGTGGTCGATCGGGATAGGTGAACTCCCAGGACTTCACCCGACGCGACCGCGTGCCCAGCGTCTTCGGCTCCCACACTCGATGGAGCGTGACGTAAGGCCACGAGTCGCGGTTGTCGCCGATGTCTCCCACCCAGAGGGCGGCTCGCCCACGAGCATTTCTCGTACTCGCCAGCGCCTCGAAATCACGGGCCTGCACCCCCCGCAGACGCAATTCCGACACCGTGTCGCACGTCTCGAGATCAAGAGCGTAAAGACGGGCGGCATCGGACGAGTCATTGTGAACCCACACGACGTTCTCGTGCATCAACGATGCGGCCATACCGCTGATCTCTGTCAAGCGTCGATCATCGAATCGGCACACCTCGGTCCACGGCAGTTCTTGCTGCGCGGACGCTGGAGCGGCGAAAGATAGTGCCATGGTGATCACGACAGAAAACACCGCGATTACTCGTAACACAGCTGCTGTTTTCGATGCCACTCCCGTGATCAATGTCATCCCGAAATGAGGGCCGCGAGCACTGCAGCACCCACCGTTACCGCGAGCACGGCAAGAGTGATGATGCGTCGAGTCCGAGGGTCCACAACGCACCAGCCTACGATCCGGCACGCACGGTCACTGTGCACATCGGACGTGACCGACATGCGATACCCGATCCAGTCATAATGGAGGTGATGACCGACAAGACTCAGCCCCGTTCTTCGTTGTCGCCCGATGAGACCGCCATTCCGGCGGTGGCCACCGGCACGATTCTCTGGGTCGTCGCGTGGGTGATCGTGTCGATCAGGTCCGGGGTCGACCAGGGCACATCGAGCGTGTGGTGGTGGGCGGTCGCGGCAGTGGGGACACTCTCCGGCGCCATTGGCCTCGTGTATTTGCGGTGGCGACGGTCTCGACTACGAGCGCGTTGATCACAGATCGTCGGCGGCGGGTTCGAGTACCTCGGAATGGGCACCGCAGCCGTACGCCAAAGACACCAAACGACCATCCGCTGGAGCAAACTGGTTGGAGCACACCCCGAACGAGCGTGACAGGGGACCGGCGACGCTGACGACGAAGCCACAGGTCGCGCACTGTTTCGACGCCGCTTCGGCCATTTCTGACGTGGGACCGAACTCACCGTCATCCCACCTGTCCGCCGCCTGATCGCGAGCGGCGATCGACAGCACTCGCGCTCGACCGAGGCCCGCTTCCCAACCGGTCCATCCTCGCGGCTCGTCACGATCAATGATCGCGTCGATTTCGTCCGCTCCGCTCATGCCGGTGACGAGTCGGGCATCGTCCGCCGGTGTGGGGAGAACGTCACCCACCCCGAGATCGCCCGGGCGGATGCGATCGCTCCACGGCACCCACTCCGGAGCCACCAGGGACTCGGGTCCGGGCAGCAGGATGATTTCGCAGATAGTCGCGGCTTTCCCCCGCGGCACACGTGACACGCTCACTGCCCATTGCCAGCCGACGTAGGCCGGGTCGTCGCAGGCGAACGCGTGCGTACCGAATCTCTCCGCTTCCATCGCGAAGCCGAGGTGCGAGCCTACGAGTTGGGCTCCCATTTCATCGACGACAGCATCGTGCGCGAGGCCTTGGGCGTCTCGCAGAACAGCGTCTTCCTTGACGTCGGTCGTCACGGGACGATTGTGACCCACGCTGAACCCCGCACCGTCGGTGGGTCACTCATCCGGAAGCCGGCACGGCATCCGGGTAGTGTCCGACCATGCCTTCTCCATCGTCCCCGGTGCGCAGGGGCCGTCGAATCGCCTCGATCGTGGGGATCGCCGCCGCCACGGCGTTGACGCTGACGGCGTGCGAGAAGCCAGCGCCCGGCGTGTCCGTTTTCGCTGGGACCACGACGACGTTCCAAGAGGCAATCTGCTGGGCGTTCGATTCACCGGCCCTTGAACCCGGAGACTGCGCACAGAGCCTTATCGCCGAGGCGAGCACCGGGGAAAACGTCCCGCGCATTCCCGTGGTCCCGGGAGAGACAATCGGCATTAGTGTCGATCCAGTGATCGCCGACTCCGGCTGGTCACCGGTGATCGGGCAGCAACGTTTGGTGTCGACGCCTTTGGAAACCACCTACTACCGATTCACCTACCCGGACTTACAAGAGATCCCACCCGATGGCGTTCTATTGCAGGTGGTCGCCGGCCGTGGTGATGCAGCGAAAGGCATCTGGGTCTTCCGACTCGAACGCTCGTAGTTCACGTTCGTTACAGCGATGTTCGCGTCGCATGCGACGCTAGCTTCGTCGCTGGCAGCGTCGACGGGTGCCCTATACGTCCAGGTCGTCTGCAACGGCCCGCAGGACAGCTGCCCCCTTGCGCGCCGTGTCATCGGAGGGATACCGCCCTCGCCGCAACTGTCCGGACATCCCGTCGAGCAGCTTGATGACGTCTTCGATGATCACGGCCATGTCATCGGCTGGCTTCCGCGAGCCCTTAGCAACGGACGGGGTGTCCAAAATGGTGACCGACAGCGCCTGCTTTCCTCGACGCCCATCAACGATCCCGAAATCCACCTTCGTGCCGGGGCGCAATGCAAGGACCCCATCCGGCAACGTTGACACGTGAACGAAGACGTCTTCGCCATCATCGGCAGTGATGAAGCCGAACCCCTTCTCGGAGTCGTACCACTTCACGATTCCTGTCGGCACCTGTCGCTCCTCGCTCGATCACCCAGTGGATGCTTGGCGCTCGATCCTACGGCCTTGGACACCCCCTCACTGTCAGGGCATGGCAGGCTAGTGGAGTGAAGAACGACTCCCCCCACGGCGATCGGCTCCTGCGCGCAGGACTCGTCATCACCATCATCGGCCTCGGATGCGCCTTGGTGGCCATCACTCCGTTGTTTCTTCCTGAGGTTCGCTTGTCCGGCGTGTGGTGGTTCTTGTCGATGCTGACAGGAGTAGGCCTGGCGGTAGTGATCATCGGTCTTCTGCGCTCGTCTAGAGCCCGACGGGAAGTGCGTCGATAGCGCCATGAGTTCACCCCAACTTCGGACACTCGCCGAGGATCTCCGCTCTCGCAGTGACGGTCAAATCTCTGCACTGTTGAACGCACGCCCCGATCTCGTGCACCCCATTCCCTCCGACATGCGGGCGTTGACGACCCGTGCATCGACGAGTCCATCCATCGCGCGTTACCTGGACGATGTCGATGTCCTTCACCACTTCACTCTCCGGGTGGCAACCGAACTCACCGCCGAGCAACCGACATCTGTTCCCCTGCTCGTCGACGAAGTGGTTGCCCGGGTGGACGCGGCAGACGCCACCGATTTCGCAACATCTGTTCATCAAGCGGTCGATGCCCTGCACACAGCGGCCTTGTTGTGGGGGACGCAGGAACGCACCCACGTTGTTACGTCGGTTCGTGACCAGGTGGCTCAGGCACCCGCGCCGTCCTGGCCGCCTCCGTCGTGCTCAGCACCGCCCAGCAGCGCGAAAGAACACGCCACACTTGATCAACAAGCCGAGGCACACGTGCGCTCAACCATCTCAATCATCGAGGAAGTCGGCGATCTATGGAGACGGGAGCCGGGTGCGGTACTTCGTTCTGGTGGTCTGTCCACTCGCGCGCTCGACACTCTCGCTGCGCACCTTGGTGCCGATCGTTTCGCGGTTTCATGCGCAGTCGACATCGCGCACACAGCCGGGCTGCTCGCCGTCGGGGCGACCGACTCCGACGTGGCATGGATGCCCACCGAATCTTTCGATGATTGGCGTCGCACTCCGCCCGGACGTCGTTGGGCTGTGCTCGCACAGACATGGCGGGACAGACAGGGTGTCACCTCTACCAAGCCGCTGGTCACTGAGGAGCATCCGTTTACCGTCACCTGGCGACACCATCTGCTGACCGTCGCCAACGAGGCCTCGGGTGAGTGCGAGATCGACGCGATGCTGGAAGTCATCGACTACCGATGGCCTCGGCGCCGTGGATCGAAACGATCATCGGTCCTACGCACGCTATCTCAAGAGGCAGAGGTCCTCGGAATTTTGAACGGTGGGGGGCTCAGCAGCGCGGGGCGTAGGTTGGCCGCCGCCTCGGACTCTGCAGCACTTGCCAAGGCTGTGACTGCTCATCTCGCCGCCGAGGTCGACACCGTTCTCATCCAAGCCGACCACACCATCGTGGCGGCCGGTCCGCTGACTCCAGCCGTGGGCAGACCTCTGCGCGACCTCGCGGATGTCGAATCCCGCGGGCACGGATGCGTGCTGCGGATATCGAACGCGTCACTGCGCCGCGCCCTAACGGTCGATGCCGATCCGCAAGCCTGGATCGAGTTTCTCCGCAGCATCAGTTCCAAGAATGTCCCGCAGCCGGTCATCTACGCGATCACCGACGCGGCACGGTCCTTGCCCGGTGTCCGCTCGGACTTCGTTGCTCCTTGCCCACCCGCACCGAGGCGACGGCCCCGCACGCGGGCAACGGCAGCAACCGTGGACAAGACCCTGCGGGTGCTCCGAGCGGAGGAACTCCGAGAGCGGGTAGACGAGGCACCTATCGATATCTCCGAGGTTCCACGCATGGATAGTTCGACGGTTGTTGCCAGCGTCAAGTACGCCATCGATCACAACGAGACCGTTCATCTGACGCACGCCGAGTCAGATGGGTCCACCGCCGTTCTTCTGGTCGACCCCATTCGCCTCGGTGGAGGATCTCTCACGGCCTACGACCACCACGCCGAACAGGTGCGCACCCTCGCCGTCTCTCGAATCTCCGGCGTCGTGGCGATTCAGATCAGCGCCTGAATCCTCAGGAACTCGTCAATTCCTCCACCGCAACGGCCATCGACCGGAGATTCTCCGGAATAGGTACGACACCTATACCCGGCCCGGTCGGTACTGCGAGTCGGCCATCGCGAAGCACGAAGGGCTCGGTGACATCCTCGGCGTAGTACCTGTTCGATGCGCTCGTGTCTCCCGGCAACGTGAACCCCGGCAGAGCCGCGAGAGCGACATTGGCTGCGCGACCTATGCCAGTCTCCAACATCCCTCCACACCACACGGGGACTTCTCGACTCAGGCACAGATCATGAATCTTCTTGGCTTCCAGAAACCCGCCCACCCGGCCCGGCTTGATATTGATGTTCGACGCGGCGCCGAACTCGATCGCCGACTCGGCCGACTCTGTCGACAGAATTGATTCGTCCAGGCAGATCGGGGTGGAGCATGCACGAGCGATGAGCGTGTGACCCCACCAATCCTCTTCTTCCAACGGCTGCTCGATCAGCAAGAGATCAAATTCGTCCAGTCTGGCCAGGTGGTGGGCGTGCTCCCGCGAATAGGCCTGGTTGGCATCGACCTGAAGCGGAATCGTCGGCCAACGCTCACGCACCACGGCAACCGGCTCAATGTCCCACCCGGGTTCGATCTTCAACTTGATGCGCCGGTATCCCGCATCCACGTACATACCCACTTCTTCGAGGAGATCCTCAATGCTTTCCGATGTCGGAATCCCCACGCTCACACCACAATCAACTTCCGCACGCGTCGCTCCGAGGTAATCACCGAGTGAGGTAGAAGCGCGACGTAACCACACGTCGAGCACAGCGGTACCAACGGATGCCCGGGCAATGTGGTGCCCGCGCACCACCTTCATGGCGGCATGAACGCCATCGGGAGTCCAGTCGTTGCCAAGAACAATCGGCGCGAGGTACTCCTTGATCACCTGTATCGCACCGGCGGTGTACTCGGCGTTGTAGCCCGGCCAACCCAAGGTGACGCACTCACCCCACCCCTGGGCGCCATCACTGTCGATGGCCTCAACCAGCATCACGTCACGCACGTATTGGGTCCCGAAACTCGTGCGGAAAGGCCGCACCAGTGGCATCTGCAACGAGTGCAGGCGTAACGCGTCGATAGTCATGAGTCCGAGCCTTTCGCAAGGACATACGACCCGTGCGGATCAAGCCCAACCACCGAAAAGTCGTGCTCCAACGCATCGAGAAACTGCTCACGGACTCTCATCCGCCACTCAAGCGCCTGGTCCGGATCGGTCGTGCGCAGGCTCACGATGTCGTCCGGGATGGCAATGACGCGGGCATCATCGAAGTCCGCTGAGTCGACATCGGCGATGGGTGCACGGGCCGCACTGATCGCAGACGCACCATCGAGAACCCACCACGCGAAGACACGGTCTGACGGATCCCCGGCGTTAATGGCGTCGTCCATATTGCCGTAGAAGTTGGGCATGTAGTCCCGCACGTGGGTGCCGAGTTTCTGCACGTTTAGTCGCGCATTGCGACGCACGAGAGGATCGAAGCTCCACACCACGGTGTCTATCCCGCAGGAAAGCGCCCACGCTCGCTGGTGCAACTTAATCGCCGTGCCCACGTGTCGATTTCGATACGCATCCACGACGCCGGCCATGTGCGAGTGCAGATGTGCGTGCCACGAAGACGCATCTTCCGGTGATCCGCCCTCAGATTCGTGTCCCGATACGCGGTGCCGCCCGACGACGGCGAGTGCCGCACCCACCGGTTGGGAGTCGTCGAACGCAGCGGCGACGTAGCCTCCGGAGTGGACCAGAGCTCGCAGAAGATTCGACTTCACGTGGGTTGCCCCGGATTCCGGAGGCCAGACCTCATCGAAGATTCGCACGGCGATGCCTTGGTCATTAGGGTCATCCAAGGTCCGGATGGATATCCCCGCAGCCTCTTCGGCTCGCGCGGCAGCCCGCCAGGCATCATCGACAATGCTCACGGCAGCACGGTAGCGAGAGGAACGAGGCTCACTCAATGGACGGTCACCTACGCGTCGACGATCTCGTCAACGCGACCCGCCAGCTGGTGACCGTCGAATCCCCCACAGACGATCTCACCGCCTGTGCGGAGGTGGTCGAGGCCGCCAATGAACTGTCGCGCGCGTGGTTGTCCGAGCCAGGACGTATCGAAAGGCACGGTGGCCGACCCGTCTGGCGCTGGGGACCGTCGAGCCCTCAGGTCCTTCTTCTCGGGCATCTGGACACGGTGTGGCCGGTGGGAACCCTGGAGCGCATCCCGTTCGAGGTGGACGGGGATCGAATGACGGGGCCGGGGGTTTTCGATATGAAGGCGGGGGTTGTCCAGGGTTGGGCCGCGTTGTCCATGGTGTCCGCTCACCCGGAGGGTTCCTGCGGAATGCTGCTGACAACCGATGAGGAAACAGGGTCCATGGCCTCTCGCGACCTGATCGCTGAGGCCATTACCAACGCTAAGGCCGTTTTCGTTCTCGAACCATCGGCCGACGGGGCGCTCAAGACCGAACGCAAAGGCACGTCCTGGTATCACCTGACCTTCACCGGCCGTGCAGCGCACGCAGGACTGGAACCCGAGCGTGGGATAAATGCATCCGTCGAAGCCGCGCACTTCATCACCGAAGCGGTCGCCTGGGCGGACCGCTCCCTTGGCACATCGGTGACCCCCACCGTGATGACATCGGGCACCACCTCCAACACCGTTCCCGCGGAGGCTGCGTTAACCGTCGATGTTCGAGCCTGGACTCGCGCTGAGCAAGAGCGAGTCGATGCGAGCGTTCGTTCCTGGGAACTGCGACACCCCGAGGCCAGATGGTCCATCGGTGGAGGCATCGACCGATCCGCTCTTGAGTCTGCGTTGTCCGCCGACCTGTTCGCCCGCGCTCAGCGCGTGGCTTACGACATGGGGCTGCCGGAACTGTCATCTCAGGCGGTCGGTGGAGCCAGTGATGGAAACTTGACGGCCGCTGCCGGTGTACCGACGCTCGACGGGCTCGGCGCCGTCGGTGACGGTGCGCACGCCGACCACGAATGGGCGTCAGTGTCCAGCATGGACGAACGTGCCCGCCTGCTCGCGGGGCTGCTCTCCGCCATCGGAGGTGCCGCGTGACCGACGGACCACTGATCGTCCAAAGCGACAAGACACTTCTCCTGGAAGTCGAGCACAGCGACGCTGTCGATTGCCGCAAGGCGATAGCACCCTTCGCTGAACTCGAACGGGCCCCGGAGCACATCCACACCTACCGGCTGACTCCGCTCGGATTGTGGAACGCGCGAGCAGCCGGTCACGACGCCGAGCAGGTCATCGACACACTCATTCGTTACTCGCGCTATCCGGTTCCCCACGCGCTCCTGCTCGACGTGGCTGAAACGATGGCACGCTACGGCCGCCTGCAGTTGGCCAACGATCCTGCCCACGGACTCGTCCTCCAAGCCATCGATGTTGCCGTTCTCGAGGAAGTTCTCCGCAGCAAGAAGATCGCACCGCTGCTCGGCACGCGGCTCGATGAAACGACAGTTATGGTGCACCCCAGCGAACGAGGCCACTTGAAACAAGCCCTCGTCAAACTCGGGTGGCCAGCCGAAGACGCCGCAGGATACGTCGACGGCGAGCGCCATGCCATCGCACTGGACACGGCCGAATGGCAACCACGCGACTATCAGGTCGAGGCAGCCGACGGATTCTGGTACGGCGGATCAGGAGTGGTGGTGCTGCCCTGCGGGGCCGGCAAGACCATCGTGGGTGCCCTCGCCATGTCTCTGGCCCAAGCAACGACCCTCATTCTGGTGACGAACACCGTCGCAGCCCGACAGTGGCGAGACGAACTCCTTCGTCGTACCGAGCTCACGGCGGACGAGATAGGTGAGTACTCCGGATCCAAGAAGGAAATCCGCCCCGTGACGATCGCGACATATCAAGTACTGACTGCCAAGCGGAAAGGGATCTACCCGCACCTCGAGGTCTTCGACACCCGCGACTGGGGTCTGATCATCTACGACGAGGTCCACCTGCTGCCCGCTCCCATTTTTAGATTCACTGCCGACATTCAGAGTCGACGTCGTCTGGGCCTCACCGCCACGCTCGTTCGTGAGGACGGCCGTGAGTCGGATGTTTTCTCCCTCATCGGCCCGAAGCGCTACGACGCACCATGGCGTGAGATTGAATCCCAGGGCTACATCGCTCCGGCCGATTGCGTCGAAGTCCGGGTTGACATGCCTGAGCCGGATCGAATGGTCTACGCGATGGCGGAGCCGGAAGACAAGTATCGACTTGCCGCCTGCACACCCGAGAAGAATCGTCTGATCGATGAGATCATCGCCCACCACTCCGGTGAGCAGGTGCTTGTCATTGGTCAGTACCTCGATCAACTGGCGGAGGTGAGCGCTCATCTCGATGCACCCGTGATCACCGGGGACACCTCGGTCAAGGAGCGCGAACGACTCTATCAATCGTTTCGCGACGGCGAGATAAACGTTCTCGTCGTCAGCAAGGTTGCGAACTTCTCCATCGACCTACCCGAAGCCGCAGTCGCGATTCAGATCTCCGGGACCTTCGGGTCACGGCAGGAAGAAGCTCAGCGACTCGGTCGGGTTCTGCGACCCAAGGCGGACGGCCGGACGGCGCATTTCTACTCCATCGTGACGCGCGACACTGTGGACGCCGATTTCGCCCAGCACCGGCAACGCTTCCTCGCGGAGCAGGGCTACGGCTATCGCATCGTGGACGCCGATGACGTGCACGCAGGGCGCTGGGACGGGGTCTAACCCAAGGCGCGCCTCGGCTGAGTCCTAGGCCGGCAAAACCGCAAGGCGCGCATCAATGTCGACCACAAGATCATCGACCGTTCCGACCCCCGGCAGCGGGATGTGCACGCGCCCGAACCCGACAGTGCCGATGATCTCTATCTCATTCATCGATTGCCAGTCGGTTCCCACCGGCGACACGGCAAGCACTATCTGGGTATCGATGGTCCCGGCGCTTGCCCGTCCCGAGATCTCCGCGGCCTCACCCGCGGTGCTACCCGCTCCCGCGTAGACAAGATCGTGTGCTCGGTAGCCGGAAATGAAAGCCCGGACTGCACCGTCGGTAAGGAAGTTGCCTGTCTTTATCCGGTCGAGAGCGATCGTCAGGTTCATCCGAACGTCGGTCTCTTGGATCCACAAGTCTCCCGCTCGAACCGGAGCGCTCACATCAATGTCCACGCGGCCAGATGATTGAGAGCTGCGCAGCCGGACGTCGGCGCCATCGATTTGTCGGATGCTCCAGGATTGCTCCACGGGACCACTGTGCCAAAGCGACACGGATATCCCCGCAGCCCCTCATTCCCGGCGGTTTAATGTCCTGATGAGCAAACAGCGCACCTTCTACAGATCCGAGCGCCTTGGTGCTCTGACCGATGGTCTTTTCGCCATTGTGCTCACGTTGCTCGTCCTGGAGCTCAAGATCCCCAACGATCCAGCCCCCGACACAGATGTCGCCCAGGTTCTGCTCAACGATTGGGAGGCGTTCGCCGGGTGGCTGATCAGCTTCGTCATCCTCGCCCGGCTGTGGATGTTCCAGCATCACGCCGCAGCGTCGGCTCGATTCGTCAGTTCGCGTTCCATCGCCATCAACTTCGCCTTTCTCGCGACGGTGTCTCTCATTCCCTTCAGCGCCCACTTGGTGAGTACTTTCGAACTGGCTCGGCCGGTGGTGCTGCAGATCTTCTCGTTGCTCATCGGGCTGGTGTCGATTTTTCTCGGGTGGTTCATGCGCAGTGTCCGAAACGATCAGCGAGCACTAGGGCGAAGCGAGCCAGGCGCGCAGGAATGGACCAAAGACACGATTCATCATTTGGTGTTGGTGCCGATTGTTGCCGTCGTCGCCGTCATTGCCGCCCAGCTCGATCCTCGTTTGGCTCTCGCCGTGTGGACAATCGAAACCGTCATCGTTTTGGTCATCTTTTTGACGGCTCGGTCAGACGGCGACCTGCACATCTACGCTCCTGACGACCACTGACAAAAAGCGCTGGGGGCGGCTCCCGAAGGAACCGCCCCCAGCGAGGTATTCGTGAGGCGAGCTAAAGGAAGTTGGACCTTTAGAAGTCAGACTCCTAGAAGTCCATACCCCCCATGTCGCCGCCGCCCGCCGGCATCGCCGGTGCAGGCTCGGGCTTGTCCGCCACCACTGCTTCGGTGGTGAGGAAAAGGCCCGCGATCGATGCCGCGTTCTGCAAAGCAGAGCGCGTCACCTTCGCCGGATCGATGATGCCCTGGGCAACCATGTCGACGTAGTCGCCGTTGGCTGCGTTCAGGCCCTCGCCCGCGGGGAGCTCGCGCACCTTCTCCACCACAACGCCACCCTCGAGGCCGGCGTTCTCGGCGATCTGCTTGAGCGGAGCCGACACTGACACGCGAACAATGTTCGCTCCCACGGCCTCCTCGTCGACAAGGCCGAGGGCGTCGATCTTGGAGTCGGCCGCCTTCATCGCCTGGATCAAGGCAACACCGCCGCCGGGCACGATGCCCTCCTCGACAGCCGCCTTGGCGTTGCGAACGGCGTCCTCGATGCGGTGCTTGCGCTCCTTGAGTTCGACCTCCGTGGCTGCGCCGACCTTGATGACGGCGACGCCGCCGGCCAACTTGGCGAGGCGCTCTTGCAGCTTCTCGCGGTCGTAGTCGCTGTCGGAGTTATCGATCTCGGTCCGGATCTGGTTCACGCGGCCCTGGATCTGCTCCGCGTCACCCGCACCCTCAACGATGGTCGTCTCGTCCTTGGTGACGACGACCTTGCGGGCGCGACCAAGGAGATCAACAGTTGCGTTCTCCAACTTCAGGCCGACCTCTTCGCTGATGACCTGTGCACCGGTGAGGATGGCGATGTCCTGCAGCATGGCCTTACGGCGATCGCCGAAGCCCGGAGCCTTGACGGCGACCGAACGGAAGGTGCCGCGAATCTTGTTCACCACGAGGGTCGCGAGGGCTTCTCCCTCGAGGTCCTCGGCGATGATCGCCAGCGGCTTGCCGGACTGCATGACCTTCTCCAGAACGGGGACGAGGTCCTTCACAGAGGAGATCTTCGAGTTCACGATGAGCACGTACGGGTCTTCGAGCTCGGTCTCCATGCGCTCTGCATCGGTGACGAAGTAGGGGGAGATGTAGCCCTTGTCGAAACGCATACCCTCGGTGAGTTCGAGCTCGAGGCCGAAGGTCTGGCTCTCCTCCACCGTGATGACGCCCTCTTTGCCGACCTTGTCCATCGCTTCAGCGATGAGCTCGCCGACCTCGGCATCGCCGCCGGCCGAAATAGCAGCAGTGGATGCGATCTGCTCTTTGGTCTCGACGTCCTTCGCCATGGCGAGGAGCTCCTCGGCGACGACGTCGGTCGCCTTCTCAATGCCGCGCTTGAGACCCATGGGGTTTGCGCCGGCAGCGACGTTGCGCAGGCCTTCACGAACGAGCGCCTGGGCAAGCACGGTTGCGGTTGTGGTGCCATCGCCAGCGACATCGTCAGTCTTCTTGGCGACCTCCTTGACGAGCTCGGCACCGATCTTCTCGTAGGGGTCCTCGAGATCGATCTCCTTTGCGATGGATACGCCATCATTGGTGATCGTGGGGGCGCCCCACTTCTTCTCGAGAACGACGTTGCGGCCCTTCGGGCCTAAGGTGACCTTCACGGCGTCGGCGAGCACGTTCATGCCGCGCTCGAGCGACCGCCGGGCCTCCTCGTCGAATGCAATCATTTTTGACATAGGGGTCTGTTCCTCCGGAACGTCCGCTTGGAAAGTTGTCACTCTCAGGTGACGAGTGCTAAGTAAAAGTTAGCACTCACCCCTGGAGAGTGCAAATTTCTCACCGGGATTCGGGGGCACCCACGGCCCCTACGCCTACGTCACGCGAGGCGCCTCTAGCGCCCAGTGACCTCGATACCGAGCCTGCGAGCCGAGCGGGCTCGTTGACGGGCAGCCCGCATCCGGCGCAAGCGCTTGACCAGCATCGGGTCGAACGCCAGGGCATCGGGGTTGTCGATTAGCGCGTTGATGATTTGGTAGTAGCGCGTGGCGCTCATATCGAAGAGTTCACGAATGGCCTGCTCTTTGGCCCCGGCGTACTTCCACCACTGACGCTCGAACTCGAGAATCTGTCGATCGCGCTGACTCAAGCTGCTTCCTGCCGCTTCGTTGTCGAGGCGGACAGCATCCATGGGGGACTCCTTCGTGGTCAACCCCGATGCAGGGTGAACCGCGCCGTGTGTTTCGGGCTGTTGATCGGCGACGGAGTCTCCGCAGCCGAGAGGAAGATAGGCGTCATCGTAGGACCTAAATGCCATTCGTGTCATTCACCCCCACGCCCGTGAGCACATTTTCACCGCGCCCACTCAGACTACGACGAACTACGTCTCCCACGACCTCGAAGGATGACCCAACTGAATCCGTAACCCAATCCGTTGGTCGCCCAATGCAGCCCCATGGGGGCGATGACGCTGCCGGACACGATGCGCATCAACGCAAAAAGCACACCCGCCACAGCCGTCACAAGCACGCTGCCCACGACGGTCAGGATGCTGGCTCGCAACCCCTTCCCAACGACCGAACCCAAGGCGGGATTGCGTTCGTGTGTCCCGATGCTGGGGAGCACATGCCAGATCCCGAACATGATGGACGAAATCACGATCGCCCATACGACACCGAACCGTCGTGCCAGCATCGAAAACAGCACAGCCCGGAAGGCGATTTCTTCCAGCAAAACCGTTCCGAAAGGAACCTCGACGAGTGCCTGGAAGGCCAACTTGCCTGCCGACAAGGAGCCGATGCTGTCGTCTTTGAAGGCCTGGCGGGTCTTCTTGAACAGGCTGACAACGACGTAGAAGGCGGTGACAACACCAATCGAGGTAGCTGCCCAGATGAATCCTGACAAATAGAACCACCAACCGAGCCCCATGTCGGTGAAGGAGTTCCCATCCAAAAGACCGATCGCGATCAAGACGACGGAACTCGCGAACGACCACAGAAGGTAGTGCGATTGCGGCGCGAGACGGTTGTTGACGATGTTTATAACAACGATCGCGACGATGACAACCACCAACGGCCACCATGGAAGTCCCGGTTCGTACTCCGGGACGTACCAACCGATCACTCGATCACGTTCCCTCTGTCACGTTCCCTCTGTCACGTTTCCTCTGTCACGTTCCCTCGAACAAGTTCCCTCGAACGCGTTCCCTCAGTCGCGCGCCCTGCGTGCGATCCAGCCCACAGTTTCACGTCAGCAGCCTCGACACACATCGGGAGACAACACGAGGCTACTTGTTTCCCTCTGACGACCAACGGCGTCACGGGGCTCCCTTAGACTTCCACGCCTACGCTCTTGTCGCCGGTTGATCAGGGTTTCGAGTCCTCTCGGGTGTGCCGATTCCCTACAGTGAACCGACATCGTTGGAGGAACTGGTGCGGGTTCAGGTGAACACTCGAAGCTCCTCTCGCGACTATGCCGCCTCCGCAATTCTCTCTCTGGCGTTGCTTCTCCTCCTGTTCGGTGACCGCATTTCAAGGATCGGTGTGCCATGGGGTGCAAGCGACATGACTATGTATTACAACCTGGTGCGCTATTGGAATTTCTGGGGTTTTTCGCGCGCTGAGGACATGGCCTTTCCCTTGGGCGCCAATCCCAACTTGTTTTCGGGAGACGCTGTTATTTCGTACGCATTCGGCTCACTCGTATATGCAATTTCGGGAAATCCGTTTGCGGGCATAAATCTTCTCTTCCTTCTGTCATTTCCTGTGGTCTCGGTACTGGCTCTGGCCTGCATCAGATCAGTGGGACTGAAAGGACCATGGGCCATTGTCCTATCCGTAAGCTTTTCCTTCATTCCTTTCCACATATGGCGAGGGCTCGAACACATTCACTTATCACTGCTGTTTGGAGCGACGGCAGGGATGCTGATTGTTCTCTTGGTCATGAAGGGGACTTGGAAAGAATGGACCGAGGGCAAACCGACGGCAACAAGCCGTTGGCGAATCATCGGAGTCGGAGCACTCGTCCTGGTAGCAGCATGGACCAGCCTTTACTTCGCTGTCTTCTCGAGCGTTCTTCTGCTCGCAGCCGTCGTCTGGCGATGGACGAGAGGTGACGGCACCGCCACTCTTTTTCGGGCCCTTGCCTTACCCCTGTCAGCGATTGCCGCCATCGCACTCTCGCTGCTGCCTGCGCTCTTGGCTCGACAGCAAACGCCTGGTGGAACTTCTGTTGCAACTCGCGAACCCCTCGAATCAGTGACGTACGCGGGGAACCTTTTCGTTGCGATTCTTCCCGCACCGATTGTCAAACAGTTCGAGGCCTACAACCAATTCATCTTCACCAACCTTCAAGATTGGCCTGACAGAAATGAATCCATGTGGCTTTCGAATTACGGAACATGGATCTCAGTGATGTGTCTGGGCATCTTCATCTTTGGTCTTGGCTGGAGCGCGCGCAGACGGCAAAGACCAAACGCATTCAGCAACCGGCCATCACCGAGCGAGAATTTTCCACTCACAGGACTTGCCTACCTGGTCGTCGTGACGCTCCTCTTCTTCGTTCCCTGGGGCCTAAATTTTCTTTTTGCAGCAGGCCTATCCGGTCAAATTCGGGCCTGGAACCGTTTTGCTCCGATTCTCATCTTGCTCTTTATCCTTGGAGCAGCTGCCTGCCTGAGCAGATGGCGTTGGCCGCACAACCGCCCCGTCAGCATTACCGCTGCACTGGTAGGGGTTCTTCTCATCGCCTTCACCCAAGTGCTACCTCTCAGTGCACTCGTAAAGGCCTACGCGGATGGAGGCGCAAATCGTCTCAATGCTGCATTTAGCTACACCCAGAAGGTCAAGGCGTTCCTATCGGATGGATGCGGCGTTTTCACGTTTCCCTCGATGAAGTACCCAAACGCTGGGGGCTATGACTCTGTAATTCAAGACTACGATCATCTCTACCTGCTATTGCCTGATAACGGGCTCGCTATTTCATACGGCGGCCATCAGGGAACACCCGAGACAGAGATCGCAGACCGCTTTGAGGAAATCACGCTGTCTCAATCCATTGACATCTACGACGTCAACGAGCTCAAAGCTCTCGGCTTCTGCGGTGCTCACCTCGACCGAGGTGAGAAAGAGAAATCTGAACCTCTTCACGGACAGCTCTGGACACTTTTGGGCGAGCCTGAAGCAGTAAGCGCTGATGGACGCTGGGAATTCTTCTCCTTCAACTAGGCGACGCGCGCAACCAAGAAGGCAAAACCAGCCTCACCCGGATCAGACCACCTGAACGCCTCGGGCGGCCGTGCTCGCTTCGTCGGGGTCCTCTTGTTGGCTCTCGTATGCTTTACCTGCCGGTGGCTTGTGAGCGTTGCGAGCCGGGAGTGGGGAGATTTGGCGAGCGTTCTGTGGTTGACAACCGCGCGCAGTTTCAAGAACCGTTCTTGCCTGTCTATGCCCGACGTTCATTGGTGCTGGCACGATCGGTTAGACGAGCGGTAACCTACTCGGCCTGCCCCGATAACTCAGTTGGCCAGAGTGTCGCTCTTGTAAAGCGAAAGTCGTCGGTTCGAATCCGACTCGGGGCCCCAATGAGCTGTGAAGGGAACTACAAAAGGAACCACTGGTTCGTCTATGAGGAAAAGGTTTTACTCATGTTTGAGTGTACGCGGTAGGTCGTCAATTCAATCCTGACCGGGGGCTTCATCAACCCCTACGACGGTCGACGCCGATCGAAAATCGCGTTCAGCGTGATACCCGCGGCGACGGACGCGTTCAGCGACTCTTGCCCGTCGACCATCGGGATGCCGATCAGGAAGTCGCACGTTTCGGCAACCAGACGTGACAGGCCGTGTCCTTCGGAGCCCAACACGAGCGCCACCCGGTCACCAACCACGTCATCATCGATGTCGCTGATGCTCGTCTCAGCCCGGGTGTCCAACCCGATCGACATCCATCCGTCGCCATGCAGTGTCTCGATGGTCGATCGAAGATTGGTGACGCGCGCGACGGGGAGGCGTGAGAGAGCTCCCGCCGACGCTTTCCACGCAGACGCCGTAATCCCTGCGGATCTCCGCGACGGCAAGGCTAAACCGCTGGCCCCGAAGGCTGCAGCTGATCGAGCAATTGCTCCCACGTTGTGGGTGTCGGTAATTCCATCGAGCAACACCACGAGGTTTCCCGTAGCCACACGGTCGAGATCCGCATACTCGTAGTCCTTGATCGCCAGGACGAGCCCCTGATGATTTCCGTGATGGGAGAGCTCGTCCAGGTCCGCCCGCGCTCCTTCAAAAACGGGTATTGCCAACTCTTGAGCAAGGGCTAAGGATTCACGCCAGCGATCGTCCGGCTCTGCCCGCACCTGCAGGTACAAGCCCGTCGCCGGGACGCCCGCGCGAAGCGCCTCCAGAACCGGGTTACGCCCGATGACCACATCACCGGAATGAATCTGGCTGGTCCGCGTCGAGGACGATGCGTGCTTTCGTGAGCGGCGCGCCGCTGGATGGTGCGCACGGTCCTTGGCTTTCGGTGTGGGGCCTTTCCCTTCGAGGCCTTGCTTTCGTTGACCCCCCGATCCAGACGAAGACCCCTTCTTCGATTCTTTCCGGGTAGCTCCACGACGCTGTGAGTTACCCGCCATCGCTGGACCCACCGTCGTCGCTCAGAGACCACCGAGGACCATCCGGGGTGTCTTCGATCTCGATGCCGGCCGCCTTCAACTGGTCACGAATCACATCGGCACTCGCGAAGTCTTTGCGTTCCCGCGCGGCTTGACGTTGCTCCAGTGCAACGGCAATCAGAGCATCCACCGCGCCCTCCAACCGTCCACCCACGTCACCGCGCCGCCAATCCGACGGGTTCAGCCCGAGAACATCCAGCATGGCCACCACAGATTGGGCCCTGGATCTGACCTTCTCAACATCTCCACGTGCGATAGCTGCGTTTCCCTCTCGCACCACACCATGGATGACGGCGATGGCCTGCGGGGTATTGATGTCGTCATCCATCGCGTCGTCGAAGTCAGGATGCCTGTTATCCGCATCGACATCGAAACTGTCGCCGATTACTTCCGCAGCTCTCACCAGGAAGCCCTCGATTCGCTGGAAGCCTTGACCCGCGTCCGTGACCATCGCATCGGAGAACTCCAACATCGAGCGATAGTGCGCACCCGCCAGGTAATAGCGAAGCTCGATGGGACGCACCCGTTGAACGACCTCTGAGACCAAAAGCGAGTTACCGAGTGACTTGCTCATCTTCTCCCCGGCGGTCGTCACCCACGCGTTATGCAGCCAGTAGTTGGCAAACCCGTCTCCCGCGCATCGAGACTGCGCGATCTCGTTCTCATGGTGCGGAAAGACGAGGTCCAGTCCGCCGCCGTGAATATCGAAAGTAGAGCCCAGGTACTTGCGCGCCATCGCCGAGCATTCGATGTGCCAGCCGGGACGCCCCGGACCCCACGGCGTTTCCCACGACGGTTCACCCTCTTTGGCGCTTTTCCACATGGCGAAATCGCGTGGATCTCTCTTGGACCGAGCCTCGGCGTCATCCGCTGCGAGCATGTCGTCGACCTTTTGGCCACTCAACGAGCCGTAGTCCGCATATGCACGGACATCGAAATACACGTCGCCGTTCGCTGCGTACCCGACACCTGCGTCCATAAGTCGCTGCATCAAGTCGACCATCTCCGGGATGTGCCCGGTTGCTCGCGGCTCGTACGTCGGAGGTAGGCAACCAAGAACGTCATACGCCTCAGAGAATGCCCGCTCGTTGCGCATCGCCACTACCCAATAAGGAACATCCTCATGGCCGGCGTTGTGCAGAATCTTGTCGTCGATATCGGTGACGTTGCGGACGTACGTAACGTCGTAGCCGCGGGCGGCCAACCAGCGCCTGACGATGTCGAAAGCCACTCCGCTGCGAATGTGCCCCACGTGCGGCGGCCCCTGGACGGTGGCGCCGCATACGTACATGCCCACTCGACCGGGTTCCATCGAGGCGAACTCACGGACCGTTCGAGTGGACGTGTCGTGCAGGCGAAATACCACGGTAAGACAGTAGCGGTGCGGCCTACCGAATGAGCGTGACGACCTTCTCCGGCTGAATACGCAGGATGATTCGCACATTGTCCGTGCCATCGTCGGCGGTGTACCGATCGTTACCGGTGTACTCCCGACACAGGCGATCGATCAACTCCCGGGCACCCTTGTCTTCGACTTCGGCCGTGCCTCGAACTTCAACGTAGGAGTACGGGTTGTCCTTCGGGTACACGATGACGCTGCATCGAGGGTCCCCTTCCACATTCAGGTGCTTGCGACGACCCCTGACGGTCGAAACCAGCAGATCGTTACCGTCTCGGGTGACCCAGACGACTGCTTGGTGCGGACGTCCGCTCGGCAAGATGGTCGCGATAACGGCGAATTCAGGGGCATCGAACCACGGCAAGACTTCTTCGGGAATAGCAACCATGGAGTGAGTGTGTCACCCCTAATGACGTTCCTCGACGAGAGCGACAGCAATTGCGGCGACTCCTTCGCCCCGGCCGGTCAACCCCAACCCATCGGTAGTTGTTCCCGAGACACTCACCCGAGCACCCAAGGCGGCCGACAGAACATCCTGGGCTTCCCGACGCCGCTCGCCTATGCGAGGCCGGTTGCCGATGACCTGCACGGAGGCGTTGACGATCGCGAAGCCCGCGCCACGAACAGCGGCCGCTGCATGCGCCACCAGGCTGACGCCCGAGGCGTCTGACCACTCAGGGTCATTCGTTCCGACAAGCGAACCGAGATCTCCCAGGCCTGCTGCCGACAAGACGGCGTCGCAGATCGCGTGCGAGGCGACGTCCGCATCGGAATGCCCTTCGAGGCCTTCCTGGTCCTCCCACACCAATCCGGCGAGCCACATGGGACGGCCCTCGGCGAACGCGTGCACGTCCGTCCCGATCCCGACCCGCAGTTGCGATGTCACCGCGTCCTCCGATGCTCGATCAGGGCCTCCGCTAGGACAACGTCCAACGGGCGCGTCACCTTGAAGGCGTCTTCGTGGCCATCAACCGCATGGACGGCAATGCCGAGCCGCTCCACCATTCCGGCGTCATCGGTGACCGGAGCGTCGACTTCCGCGTGTGCACGCTGAAGAACGTCGCGGGTGAAGCCTTGCGGTGTCTGCACGGCCCGCAAAGAATCTCGCGGCACCGTCGCCCCCAACGAGGCATCGCCAGTCACCGTTCTGATCGTGTCGACAAGCGGTACGACGGGAACAACGGCTGCGTGGCCGTTCCTGACGGCGGCCACCACATTGGTGATTACCTCAGGTGGGACCAGCGGACGCGCGGCGTCATGAACGAGAACCACGTCGACGTCGTCCGGCAGTGCGATCAACGCCCGGGCGACAGATTCCGATCGAGATTCTCCCCCCGCCACAACGAAAACCTCGGCGGAGAACTCTTGGGGTTGAAGCAACGAACCCACGTCGTCTCGATAATCCGATGGAGCAGCGACCACCACAACGTCGACGACGGGAGTCGCAGCGAGTGCCTTCACCGCATAGACCAGCATCGGAGTGCCGGCGATTTCTCGAATGGCTTTCGGGGCCCCCGGCCCGAGGCGTTCACCCCTGCCAGCGGCGGGAACTAGTGCGGCGACGCGCCCGTAGCCAACGTCGTCGCTCACGACGAGCTGATCAGGAAGCCAGGACCTCGTCGAGGATGGCCTCGGCCTTGTCCTCGTCGGTCTTCTCTGCGAGCGCCAACTCGCTGACCAGGATCTGTCGAGCCTTGGCGAGCATGCGCTTCTCTCCCGCCGACAAGCCACGCTCCTGCTCTCGGCGGAACAGGTCCCGAACCACTTCGGCGACCTTGATGACGTCCCCGGACGCCAGCTTCTCCAAATTGGCCTTGTATCGACGTGACCAGTTGGTGGGTTCCTCGGTGTAAGGCTGACGCAGGACCGTGAACACCTTGTCCAAGCCTTCTGCGTTCACAACGTCACGAACCCCGACCAAGTCGACGTTGTCCGCGGGAACTCGAACCGTCAAGTCCCCTTGCGCAACGCGAAGAACGAGGTACTCCCGGTCCTCTCCCTTGATCTTGCGCATCTCCACCGATTCGATGAGTGCTGCGCCATGGTGCGGGTAGACAACGGTGTCACCGACGTTAAAAGCCATTGAGAGGATCCCCTTTCCGGAACGCTGATTCTACCACCGCACAATCGACCGATACTCTGCGGTCGTGAACAGGCGTTACTCCACAGCACTCGTCGTGTCCAGCGCTCTTGCCGCTCTCACGTTGACATTGACCGGTTGTTACAACGGTCCGAACGCCTCCACCAACATGCAATCGGTGCAATTGACGGGGAACGGCGTCCAGGTTCAGGCCGGCGACATTCGCGCTGAGAACCTGACACTTGTCGCGGGGCCCGACGGCTCGGCCAGCGCAACCTTGATCATGCGGGTGACCAATCAAGATCTGGAAGCAGACAATCTCTTGGCTGCTCTGATTGACGGTGTCCCCGCCTTCATCACCGGCGATGTGGTGGAACTACTCCCCAACCAATCCGTGGGCTTCGGGTATGAATCCGACCGGTGGATCAACTCGTATGAGTTCGACGCCTCTCCCAGTACGTACGTCCCCGTCGCTCTTCAATTCGAGCGCTCCGGGATTGTTGAGGCGAACGTGCTCGTCGTTCCCCCGACCGGCTACTACGAGGGAATTGAGCCAGTTCCACCGGCGATGTAGCCACGAAACGACCTCACGCGTCGTACTTGTAGCCGAGCCCACGCACGGTGACTAGGTGGACGGGGTGCGCAGGATCGGTTTCCACTTTGGCACGCAGGCGCTTGATGTGAACGTCCAGCGTCTTGGTGTCCCCGACGTAGTCCGATCCCCACACTCGGTCGATGAGTTGCGCGCGAGTGAGCACTCGCCCGGAATTGCGCACCAGGATTTCCAGTAGGTCGAACTCTTTCAAGGGCATGGGTACATGCTCACCACGCACCGTGACCACGTGCCTGTCGACGTCCATCCGCACCGGTCCGGCTTCGATGGCTGCTGGCAACAACTCTTCCAACTCTCCGTTGCGTCGCAGCACCGCTCGAATTCGCGCGAGTAACTCTCGTGATGAGAAGGGCTTGGTGACGTAGTCGTCGGCACCCAATTCGAGTCCAACCACTTTGTCAACCTCGCCATCCTTCGCGGTGAGCATGATGATCGGCACCTGTGACCGCGTTCGTATCTGTCGACACACTTCGGTGCCAGGCAGACCGGGCAACATCAAATCGAGCAGGAGGATGTCGGCCCCTGATTTCTCGAATTCCTCTATTGCCGCATTGCCGTCTGCCGCAACCGCCACCTCGTAGCCCTCACGTTCCAGCATGAATGTCAACGCATCGGAGAACGACTCTTCGTCTTCGACAACCAGCACTCGTGTCACGAAGATCCTCCCTGTTCCGGGGTCGTCACAACATCGATGTCTAACTCATGGGCCTGCCGCTGCATATCCGTGTGAGGGTCGTAGACGGGGAGTCGAAGAGTAAACGTCGATCCAGTTCCCGCCTCGGACCAGACGGTGCATTCGCCTCCGTGGTTCTGACATACGTGCTTGACGATGGACAGACCCAACCCCGTGCCCCCCGTACTGCGCGATCGGGCTTGGTCGACTCGATAGAAGCGCTCGAAGATCCGGTCCAGATCGTGGCCAGGAATCCCGATCCCTTGATCCTTGACGGCAATCTCTGCCACACCCTGGTGAGAGGAACAGGACACTGAGACTCTCGTGCCGGGGGGTGAGTAGGCGACAGCATTCGACAGCAGATTCCGCACAGCAGTAAGCAGCTGCCCGCGATCACCGTACAACTCTGAATCTGCCTCTCCACTGCGCACGAGCTCGATATCTCGGCTCGCTGCCAGGGTGCGAACTTCATCAAATGCGCTGGTGATGAGTTCATCCAGATCAACGGCTGCAGCACGGATCATCGGGTCATCGCCCTGTAAGCGAGAGAGGTCGATGACGTCCTGAATGAGAGACGCCAACCGGGATGCTTCTGTTTGCATCCTTTCAGCAAAATGACGCACTTGCTCCGGGTCATCTGCGGCCGAGAGAACTGTTTCCGCCAACAGTGACAGCGCACCAACGGGCGTCTTCAGTTCATGGCTGACGTTGGCAACGAAATCGCGGCGCACGGCATCTACTCGACGTTCTTCCGCCAAATCGTCGACGAGGATAAGCAGCACACCCGTTCCCAGCGGTGCCACGCGAACCCGCAACTCGAGAAGTTCTCGACCAAGCGGCGGACGCCGAACCCGCATCTCCTGTTCACGTGCCTCGTTGTCATCCGCGACTCTTGCAACTAAGCGCGAAACGTCCGGGACAGCCAGCGAGTTTCTGTTTACCAGGCCAAGTGACAAAGCGCGGGCGCTTGCTCTCAGAACATCCCCGTTCGGCGCGGTGACAATCGAAGCGGAGGGAAGTACCGACAGCACCCGAATTACCTCGTCCGGGACAGCAGGTGGCAGATCGACGGGGTCGTTCGCGTCTTCGCTGGGGCGTCGTCGCAGGGCCACGACTGCAGAATAGAGCGGACGCTGCCCTCCGGGCGCGCCGATTGCCGCTACGGGGCGCGAATCTGATGCACCGTTCACCTAGCGATCCGAACGTTCATCTTCATTCCACGACTTGTTCACGTTGAGGACGAGTAAGGGCAGCGACGGGGCGTACGCTAGGAGAAACAACGTGTCACCGACGACGAACCAGGACCCTCTATGCGCGCCGCCTATTACGAGCAACTTGACCAAATCAATGACGACCTCGTCGAGATGACGCGGCTCGTGGGTTCGGCGATGAACCGAGCGACCCAAGCGCTCCTCGATGCGGATCTTCCTCTCGCTGAAGCAGTCATCGATTTCGATGCCAAGGTGGACACGCTGGCCAGTGACGTCGAGGAGCGCTGCTTCGAGCTTGTCGCGCTCCAGCAACCGGTAGCGACCGACCTGCGTGTCGTCATCGGAGCGCTACGCATCGCCAGCTCTCTCGAGCGAATGGGTGACCTCGCCGAGCACGTGGCCAAGCAGGCCCGCATGCGCTTTCCCAAAGTGGCCGTGCCACAAGAGCTCCGCGCGACATTCGCGGAGATGGGCTCTCTGGCTGAGGTCATCGTCGCCAAGACAGGCTCGGTTATCGCGACGAAGGACGTCGCCCTATGCGTCGACATCGCCGAGCACGACGAGCGAATGGACCGTCTGCACCGGGAACTGTTCACCATCGTTCTTTCGCAGACGTGGAAACACGGCGTCGAGGAAGCGATCGACGTCACCTTGCTCTCCCGCTACTACGAGCGTTACGCGGATCACGCCGTGTCAGTGTCCAAGCGGGTCGTCACGATCGTCACAGGTGAGCCGTACGTCGCGGTTTCCCTGGAGGATCAGGCGGGGGCGTAGGGCCACACGTAGCCTTCCGCGCACGGGTGCGGGAGACTTCGGGCATGGCTTCCGTCCACCCCCTGCGGTCATCCGACCGCGCGGTCACAAGCGGGCACGGCGATACGCCCAACCCACGACGCGTGGCGATGCTGTCCGCCCACACCTCCCCACTCGACCAGCCCGGCACCGGTGATGCCGGTGGCATGAACGTCTACGTCGTGGAAACGGCACGGCGTCTCGCCGAGGCAGGTACGGAAGTCGAGATCTTCACCCGAGGAACGTCATCGGCTCTCCCATCAACTGTCGAGCTGGCCCCCGGGGTTCTCGTCCGACACATCACGGCAGGCCCTTTCGAGGGATTGGTCAAGCAAGACCTCCCGGGCCAGCTGTGTGCCATGACTTCCGGCGTTATGCGGGTCGAGGCGAGCCGACCCGAAGGCTGGTACGACCTCATCCACTCGCACTACTGGCTCAGCGGCCAGGTGGGATGGCTCGCATCCGAGCGCTGGCGCATTCCCCTCGTGCACTCCATGCACACGATGGCCAAGGTGAAGAACCTCGAACTCGCCGAGGGAGATACACCCGAACCAAACATCCGCATCATCGGAGAGCAGCAAGTCGTCGATGCCGCGAGCCGGCTCACCGCCAACACCGATGACGAAGCCCGACAACTCATCGAGCTGTACGGGGCCGATCCGGCACGGGTGGACGTCGTTCATCCGGGAGTGGATCTCGACGTCTTCTCACCGCACCCCACCGCCCGTGACCGTGGTTCGGTCCGGGTCGAGGCGGGGATCGGCCACGAGGAGTTCGTGCTGCTATTCGTCGGTCGTATCCAGCCGCTGAAGGCTCCGGATCTGCTGATTCGCGCATTGGCATCACTGCGGACCGACCGTCCAGACCTACCGGTACGCGCCGTCGTGTGCGGAGGTCCGTCCGGCTCGGGTCTGGACCGGCCGACGGCGCTGGAGGACCTCGCGCGCGATCTCGGCGTTCTCGACAAAGTCACTTTCCTCACGCCGACGTCTCGGGAGCACCTGGCGGATCTTTTCCGTGCCGCCGACCTCACGGTTGTCCCCTCGTACTCGGAATCGTTCGGGCTCGTTGCGGTGGAATCCCAGGCGTGTGGAACTCCCGTCGTGGCTGCCAACGTCGGTGGGTTGCGCACTGCGGTCGCCGACCAGGTCAGTGGCGTTCTGGTGGAGGGGCACAACCCAGACGACTACGCCCGGGTAATGGCCCGGCTGGCAGACGATCGAATTCGGTTGCGCGAGCTTTCGCATGGCGCGGTAGCCCACGCCAGTACATTCGGGTGGGAACACACCACGGCGGGTCTTCTCGACACGTATCGGGCGGCGCGGGAGCACTTCACGGGGATTGATCTCGCCGCGACCTACGGATCCCATGACTGATCGTCACGCTGGTCGTGCGCATCTGGAAATGTTTCTGCACGCCCACGAACTCGACTTTGAAGAAGTCAGCGAGACGACGATCGCGGTCGTCGTTCCTGGGGAGAAGAAACTCACCACGACAGCGTCTTTCGCTTTCGGTGACACGACTGTCACCGTCAACGCCTTTGTCATCCGGCACCCGGACGAGAACGATCTCGCGGTCTACCGATGGCTCTTGGAGCGCAATCGTCGAATGTACGGCTTGGCCTACAGCATCGATCACCACGGCGACATCTACTTGACCGGACGATTCCCCCTAGACGCCATCACCGACGCCGAGCTGGACCGCATCTTCGGATCCATCAGCGAGTACGCCGACGGAGCGTTCAACTCACTGCTCGAGCTCGGTTTCTTCACGGCCATACGCCGGGAGTGGCAGTGGCGAACCAAGGCCGGTCTCCCCACGGACAACCTCGCAGCCTTCGCCCACCTGGCCGACCCGGACCAGTCGGATCAGTCGGACCGGTCGGACGGGCCCGACCAGGACCATTAGCGCGCCCAGCCGCACGAGGCGGGCTCGCCGGACAAGCCCGAGCAAGCGTTCTCAGAGCATCGGGCAGGATTGCGTCATGACGACAAACACCTCCACGCTGATCTTGCTGCGTCACGGCGAAAGCGAATGGAACGCCAAGAACCTGTTCACCGGCTGGGTGGATGTCGATCTGACCGATACCGGAAGGCAGGAAGCAACCCGGGGCGGTGAACTCTTGGCAAGTTCAGGTCTGCTCCCCGACGTCGTCCACACATCGCTGCTCACCCGTGCTATTCGCACCAGTCAGTTGGCGCTCGAAGCTGCGA
>WLWH01000425.1_pt1 | contig 34588 bp, 47 predicted proteins | sample 6712741 | NCBI WGS metagenome assembly WLWH01 (sample SAMN12718694, study PRJNA515312) | sponge metagenome | isolation source: marine sponge | host: Mycale hentscheli | place: New Zealand: South Island, Marlborough, Capsize Point | collected 2003-05-01
TTTCTCTTACGAGCTTGTCTTTTAAATCATACTCTGTTCTTGAAATCTCAGGCTCAGGAAGTTTTTTAGCTTCCTCTATATCTGCCTGTATGGCAAACCACATTCCTATAAGAGTAGATAATCCTACTCCTATAGCAACGAGTGTCTTTATACTTATTTCAAATTTACTGTCTTCGCTTAATTCTTTACTCATAGTTTCTTAGTTTTTTGAATAGTATATACTATCGTGCAGATTAGAAGTATAATCTTTAACCATACCTCTACCTCAGTTAATGAAATCATAAAGGCTATTGAATTTATAAGGTATATCTTCATATCTGCAAAATCCATAGCATTATTCTTTATCTTCTTTTATTTCCTCGTAAGAACCATCTTGCAAGTTGATATTTATTTTACCATACTTTTCTTCTAGTTCTTTTTTTACTTTGTTAGATTCTTCTCTAACTTGACTTAAAGCGTGTAATAGATTATGCTTTTGCTCATCTAACGTACCTAAGTCGTGCTTAATAGCAGAAACTTTCTTTTCTGACTCTAATAATGATTCTAATTCTTCTTTACTAATTTTTGACATTTTATTAAATTTATAGTTCTATACAAATATATTAATTATTCTCAAGTGTTTCTATTCTATTTTTTAAATCGTTTATTATTTCTTGTTGCTCTTGCATTGATTTTACAAGTATTGGAATCAATTTACCTTCTTTAATACCTTTCTTATAAATTGCTTCTTCAGTTACAATTCCATCTTCATCTACTTCTTCTTTTTTAATAATATGATTAGATACTAAATTTGGAAAAACTTGCTCAAATTCTTGTGCTATAAATCCAATAAGTTTTTTCCCTGTTTTTTCAGGATGATAATCTTCATTCCAATAATAGTTTCTAACTCTAAGATTCATTACATCATCTAACTTAGAAGTAACATCTGTAATATTATTTTTTAAAGTTTCATCTGATGTTAGTGTTCCTGCATCAGAAGTCCATACATCTCCATCAGAATAAACCCTCATTCTAATAGCTGTAGAGTCTTCGCAAACTAAAAATGAATTTGAAGTAGCATCAGGAGATATTCCTGAATACCTTATGTTCAATCCTGCAAATGACGAGTTAGAGGTGGTTGTATTCTCAAGTATTGCAGTATAAGAATTATTCTTATTACTTCTTATTTCGTGATAAGTACCAGTTGAATTAATATATGAACCTGTATTACTCGCTTTTAAAAACCCCCCAGATGTTATACGCATTCTTTCTGAACCTGTTGAATTATAGAATGCCAAAGAACCAGATGCAGGTGTACCTATAAATCCACCAATCGTTCCTGTGTTTGATAATCTTAAAGTGAATTCGTTTGTTGCATCAAGATAAGTTCTACCACCATAAACATCTAATTTTGCATTTGTGTCTGGAGAATCAGTTCCTATTCCAACGTTACCAGAACTGTCAATAACCATTTTAGTTGCTGCATTATGAACACCACCAGTACCAAATTTTAATTTTCCAGAAGCATTTTCATTTGTTACATATATATCTGCTCTATTACCAAGTATTCCGTAGCCACTAACTCTTAATTGATTTGCAGATGCACTTGGGTTTCCTGTATCAACTCCATCAATAACCACTCTATTATCTGCAGTCACGCCTCCTGTTACATTAACCCCTGTACTTGTAGTTTGTAGTTTAGTAGTGTTGTCATACGCTAAAGTGACTGCTCCATTTTGAACACAAGAAATCATATTTTCGGTATCGGCTGCGTTTCTAATCCTTACTACATTTCCTGCAATTCTTAAATCTCCTGTCCCTGTGTCCGCAATAATGCTATTACTGTCATCGTGATAAATTTGAAGGTCATCTCCTGTTCCTAATATTAATTTTTTATCATCTGGTAAACTTACATCTCCTGCAAAAGTTGAGTTTCCAGAACTGTCTATAGTCATTCTAGTAGAAGTTATGCCTAATGTTCTTGTGCCAAATTCTAATCTTGGAATAGGTACAGTACTATCTGTACCATCGTGTACTGCTCTAAAGTAAGAATTAACAGCTGCTGGATTAGCAATACCACCACATATAATGCTATCATTGTAAAATTCTAAACCTCCAACAACATCTCCGTCTGTAAACACAGTATTACAGTCTTGACTTGTGTTTTGTAATCTTATTACGGGTGCATCTGTACTCGGGTCGCTTGTGTTTCCATCAGATATATGTAAAATAGTATCAGGACTAGTTTCTCCGATTCCTACTGTTCCTGCAAAAGTTGCTGTACTTGAAACATTTAAAGTACCATCAACATCAAGAGTATCGGTTGGTATAGCAAAAGGGTCAGTACTTCCTATTATAACTCTTGGAGTGTTTGTGCCTACACTATGAAAAGCCATACCTCCACTTGTATAGGTGTTACTATAATTTGTGCTAAATGTTATTGCACTATGTTGATTTGATGCATCAATAATTCTTGAATAAATACCTCCATAACTTATAACTCCTGTGTCTGCATTATTTCTTCCTCTAAACTCTAATACACCTAAAGTATCATTATCTACTACTGCTCCTGCATTCCTATATAAAACCAAATCAGGTGCTGAAGCTGCTGTAGTGTCCGTACCCTCTAAAAGTATATTTTCTGCTGTTGATGCAGATATAGCTTTAATTGTAGGAGCATCTGTACTTCCTGAAGCTCCAACTGTTAATTGACTTGAAATTGTAACATCATTTGGCAACCCTATTGTTAATGTTTGACTACTTGCTAATGTTTCTATTTCATTTGTTGTACCTTCAATAGTTAAAGTTTGACTATCTAAATCAACTTGACCTGTTCCTGAATCTCCTTGAAAATCTAAATCTTGAAGTGTAATTTGACTATCTACATAATTTTTTGTAGCAGCATCTTGAGCTGCACTTGGGTCAGTTAAATTTGATATTCTACCTGTAACACTAACCCCTGTAGAAGTTGTTTCAAGTTTTTTAGAAGCATCATACCATAAATCTACTGAACCATTGTACGATGCCGTAATCATAGTTTCTGTACCTTGATTACTTCTTATGTTTAATTCATCAGATTGTATAAATAAAGCTTGTGTTCCAGAATGTTTTATCCAAGAATAATCATTATTAAAATGATATATCTCTAATTCCTGATTATCACCCAATCTTATTTTTTCATCGTCGCTTAAATCAACTTGGGTAGTTTCTAAATTACCAATAACTAAATCTGCTTTAGTATATCCTGTTCCACTTGTATTTACTGTTGTAGTAGGTTCGTCTTCTAGTCCTTTAAATAATCTATATTTACCCGTTAAAGCTTCTCTAAACAGTCCTGAGTATAGTGTAGTACCTGAAGGAGTATATTTGCCATAAAAACCTATGTCAACTGCATCTGTAGAAGTGTTGTTGTTTGCTAATACAATTAAAGGGTCTTCTACACTTAGTGTTTCTGTATCGATAGTTGTTGTATCTCCTTCTACTACTAAGTTTCCAATAACTGTTAGATTACTACCTATTTTAGCATCTCCAAAAACGTGAAGGTTTAATCCTGACTCTGGTGTAACCCCTATTCCTACTTGTGTTGTTGAAACGTATAATGGAGTTACGTTACCAAGTCCGTCTGTGATCTGTTTTGCTGTTGTTCCTATTGCATCATTGTCTATTGACTTTAATAACGCATCATAAGTATTTTTTATTTTCGTGCTTGTTAATGTAGCCATTATTGCTTTTTAAATAAGTTAATAATTTTTTTACGTTAACCTCTTTAGGTTTGTAAATCTTCTTTATAATACCCATCCGTTAAATGTTGCATCTTTATCAGGATTTATGTCCTCATTACTATTACTTGTGTATTCAGGAAATAAGTTTTGATTATTAGCCATATAATCTATAAATCTTCTTGTATAGTATTCTGCAAATTCTCTTTCTTTATTTACTAAATAATCTACTTCATTCTTAGATACTGTTTCACTATTTTCAGATGAGTGTTTAAATACTCCTCCATTCTTTACCTGGTAAGCTGCAAATGGTAAATAATCTACCATTGCGAAATGAATAAGCATAGGTTGGATATAAGTATTTACTAAACTCAAATAATCTCCTGTTAAAGTGTCTGCTATAATATCACTACTGATCTTATTATATAAATCACTTCCTAGATAATTCCTAACGTGAATCTGTTGAGCTATTTTAATAAACTGAATGAATTTATCTACATCGACATTACCATCTATGATAGTATTTCTTTTTATGTCTATTGGTTTTATGAATAATGCTGTTGCCATATCTTATTTAAAATTTGGGTGATGTCCATCGTTAGGCATATCTTTTGGAGCTATCTTTGCTTTTTTATGTCCTGCAGGAGTTGGTGCATATGACTTAGGAATACTATTTACTTCATCATAGTTTTGTATTGCTTTTTTCATTGTTTTAGATTTTAATCTATACAATACTTCACTCCAATAATGTCCACAGTTAACTCCTCCTTTATATTTGAATAAATCATATGATTTGCCTTTATGACCAAATGACTTATTTACTCCTGCTCTACTAGCCTTGTCTATATCTTCAATTCTATATACTACTTTTCTATTACTTCTACCCATCATAATTCTACAGAATTGTCTTGACTTTCCTGAAGAATATTTTTCATTATATCTGTATCTTACTTTATATAAAGATTTATCTAAGTAACTAAATCCTGATTTCTTAGAGTCTATACTTTTCTTTTCTAGATTCTCTTTTTTAGATTCAATTAATTTACTAGCCCATTCTTCTTCACTTTCATTATCCTCTTTATGTTCTCTTGCATCTACTTCTTCCCATCTATTAGACATTGTCTCACCTCTAAGTTCATCTAGAATAATATCAAACTCCTCATCTGTCAAATCTTCACTTAACTTAACACCTGTTTCTTCTTCTTTAGTTTCTTCATCTTCTACATTATCTAGTTCTGTAAATTCTAAAGGTTGTAAGGTCTTAAAGTATAATTTAAGTGAAATACCATTATAAGCTAAGATTTGATTAAAGGCATCTATTAAAAGATGTTGGAAAGGTCTAATAACAGTATTATCCATAAGCGTAGAAGCTGTTTTAAGCTCCTCTGCATTGTTTCCTAACCCTGAGTTATCTTTGATACCTAAAAGCATCGGAGAAACGACCCTATGAGCTACCATTATCTTTTTAGTAGATTCTTCAGACAAGAATTGATACTGATTATGTGCATCACTTAATTGTACAGGTTCTATACTTGCAGCACTTTCTGCATTATCATTAAAAGCTAATATGAACTTACCTGCATTACTTGACCCACTAAATTTGTTATATATTCTTTGTTCTATAAGTCTTCTTTCCTCTGCATTAGGAGTACCATTGTTAAAGTTGATTAACATTGATGGACTCATTCCATTTAAGATGTTGTTTAAGTGAAAGTTAGATACTTCTTCTTCAAGCTCTGCATATTGCAAACCTCCTTGATAATCTACAGGACTATAATAGTAATATCCTGAACGATATGGTTTAACATATAATATCTCTATAGCTTCTTTACTTGTACCAAAAGCAGGTATTCTTAAAGGCTTGTCAGAAGGTCTAATCTTCTCCCAGTCTTTCCAATAGTAATATGCTTCTATATCTCCTTTCTCATTACACTTCTCTGCTCTAAGTGTTTCTACAGGCATATGCTCTATCTGAGCAATCTTAGTTCTATCTTTAGAATAAATTACCTGTATTGCACATTGTCCCATTAATTTTAAGTCGTATGATAATCTTCTTACACTATCATTATCAAATAATGAAATCATCTGTGCATATTGGTCTGGTTTTTTACTAGAATTAGTAGCATCTAATCCTTTACCATATATCATAGAAGATACAGCATTTATTATGGCATTGTTAGTTGGACTTCCATTATATCTGTCTATAAGATATTGAAAGTAATTGTTGTCCTCTCCATAAGAAATCCAATCTCTATTACTAACTTCTTTTATTTTAGGACTTGTGTAAGTGCTTAAATTTACTATTCTTAAATCGTTCATATTATTATGTAATCGTTATCGTGAGAACCTGCAGTAGAATCAAATGTATATTCACCATCATTAATTGAATAATAATCGTTACTTGATTGGTCTACTGTTTGGTCAGTACAAAATACTTTGTCTTTGTATATTATGTTAGAAGATGTATCTAATAACTCTATGTCATAAGTTCTACCCTCTTTTAATATTGAATTTCCTGAAGATGTATATTCATTAGAAATACTAAGATAGTTACCATCTACTGATGGAGTTACTGTAAAACTAAATTCTTCGTTTAATGAATCATCTCTTACTTTTAAAGTAGTAGAAGAAGTAACATAACTTCTTGGTATAATCTTAATAGTCTGAGATGATGCACTTGTAGTAAGTTTCTTCATACTTATATATCGAAAAAAAAACTATATTTTGTGTTAAATGCAAAAAAAAAGAGGACATATAGTCCCCTTAATTTTCTAACTTAATAATTTATTATCCATTATTAGGAGTAGCAGGTGAAATTTTAGCTACATTCACATTACTAGTTACATCAGTTGAATCTGCAAGAAATGCAGGAGCTGATACTTCTTGAGCAGTTAGCGTTAAAGAGAATGAAGATGCATCACCCATTGCAGCTCCACTTGTGAAAGAGCCACCAGATACCTCGCATCCGTGTTCTCTACCCATTAAAAAGAAATTACCATTATAGTCTTCTATTACGATTTGTGGTCGACCTAAAGCTATAATCTTTAATTCTTCTTGTGTTTTACTATCTAATAGTTGTAATGAAATATTTAAAGTTGATTCAAAGAAAGTAGTACCGTTTTCTCTTGAACTGTTTACTGCAGTTTCCATAGATGAACTTCCTTTAAGGTCGTATTGGAAAAAGTCAGGAGTTCCTCCTATATCTACTTTTTCTGCATCTGTTGAATTGTCAGTAACAGTAAGACCATAATCTGAAAAGTAAACTGTTTTAAGTCCACCGACAGAAGATTTACAAGGTATGTTTCTTCCTGTTGTTAATGTACAAGCCATATTATTATAATTTTTATAAGAAAGGGTAAGTAGGTTTAACCCACCTACCCCTCTATGTTAAACAATTTATTAAGCTAATGTCAATAAAGATAGGTCACTTCCTATTCCGTATTGTACACCTGCTGAGAATCTCATTACTACTCTTACGTTTTGAGAACCATCTAGGTCAGCCATATCTAATAACTTAACTTCGTTGTGGTCAGATAAAAGACCTGTTCCAAAGTAAATGTTAGATTTTTGTCCTGCTACAATGTGATTAGTTGGCATACCTGGAGCTAATACTACTTCGATTCCATCGAAAGAAAGTGCATTACCTTGATTGTACCATAAACCACCTCTACTGTCAACACCTGAACCACCAACACCATTAGCAGCATATCCTCCTAATTGTCTGATGTATGATTGCCAAGCGATAGTTGGAACATATATTTTTAAATCTTCTTTTCCGTAAACTGCAGAAGGTAAAGAATCTACTACGTTTTCTAAAAGACTGATTATGTTAGTTGAGCTAAAAGCAGTTTCACCACCGTTAGCTGCATCATTAACGTCTGCATCTGCTGCTGCTAATACTGTGATTCCATCAAATTCTCCTGCGTTACCATTAACACCACCCCAAATGTTTTGCTCATTCTTTTCTGCTACCAATCCTGCAACGTGTCCGATTAAGAAATCAGAAAACTTTGGAGGTAATTGGTCATTTAAAGAACTGTATCCCATAGAAATTGCTTCCCAATCTGAGATAAAGTCTTGCTTACAAAGCTCAAGGTTTACTTGGAATTGCTCTGGTTGTAAGATTCTTTCTGTTAAAGTAACAGTTGCTGTATCAGTAAAGTCACAAGAAGCGTCTTTAATAACATTTGAATCAGTTGCTACTTTTTTGATAACATCTTTAAACTTTACGTTAGGTTTAATTTCGATGTTTCCTTTTTCTAATGTAGGAGAACTTAATAGAGCAGCAGAAATATACTTCCCTGAAAACTCACCTGCATATGTACTTGTAATTGAAACTGTAGTTGCCATAATTTAATTTAATTTAATTTTTATTTGAAATTTGCTATTTTATTATATACTATATCCTTTGTTGTTAAGTTTCTCTTTTGAGAGTAAACAACTTTATTTAATTCTTCTTTTGCTTCAGGAGAATGTTTAATAGGTTCAGAAGCTGGTTTAGATAATTCTTCTTTTAGAGCTTCATCTTCTTGACAAGCAAGTTCTGTCAATTTATGTGACATCAATTCTTCTTCTTTTTGCATTTCCTCTTTCTTACCTTCCTTCATCAATTCTTTGATTTCTTCTACCATAGATTTGATTTCAGCAAGTTCTTGTTTAGTTGCATATTTGTCTTCTTCATTAAGTTCTTCTTCAACTTGTTCTACTTCTTCTACTTCTTCTTCCACAACTTCTTCTTCTCCACCTTCTTTGATTTCTGAAATAATACCATCTTCTGCTATTACTAAGATTTTACCATCTTCCATTTCGTACTCTCCAATAGGTAAAGCTACTTTCTCGTCATCAGTTAAGATAAATACTTCTTTTCCTGACTCGAATGATTCTGCTTCTAAAACAGTACCATTTTCTAATTTAGCTTGAGCAAGTTCTACTTTTTCTTCTGTAGATAATTCTACACCCAAGACGCTTTTGATTTGATTTAACATTTCCATAGGTTTCATATTAATATATCGTATTTAGTTAATTATTTTGCATTTTTAAGCATCTCTATTTATGCTTCCTATTCCTTGTGCGTGTAATGAACCATCACAACACTTGATACTATAGGTTTCTTTATCCCAACAAAGACAAGCTCTGTTTCCTCCTTGTGGACTTACATTATGTGTAGTATCATCCATATTATTTAATTGGTATGCAGTTAGGTACTAATCTTCCATTCTTTCTTTTCATTCCATATTGCTCATATCCTGCTTGACAAGGAGCTTTAAGCTCGTGTTGTTCGCAAGGCATAAACCATATCTTACCTTCATACTCGTGTTCGTGATAAGAGTTACATCCCATATCTTCAGCCATTTCTATAGCTTTCTTTTTTGTGGAGTATGCAAGTCTATCATCTATTATAGCATAGTCCTCATTTATTTTCATAGAAGCTAATTCTAATTCTTTTAATTTAGACTCACTCCATCTCTTTGCTGCTAGTCCTCCCCACAAGTAGAAACTGATAGTTCCACATTTAGTATTATCACTTGGCTCAAAGTATTCTTCTGCTCTTGACAAATAAGAATACATACGCTTTATAGTTTCTTTGCTTATTGGTTTTCCTTGTGCAAGTTGTGTAGCTCTGATTTTACCAACTTGTGTTGCACATTTGTTGTTTACTTTCTCATTAAGCTCTAATCCTTTTTTGGCATTGTTTTTAACTGCATCAGGATAGTCTGTATAAGATTCCATTACCATCTTCTTTCCACTCTTAGTTCTTTTGTCTCCTTTTATAATTCCTCTAATAGTAGATAACAATTCTTTAGCTTCTTCTTCCTCAATCTCTGCTAAGTCGTTTATAGTAGCATCTTTAGGTCTTTCCATTTTATCTACAAAGTAGCCTTCTATAGAAAATCCTTTTACCTTGCCTGTTTTCACATAATCATTCCAAACGTCTTCATTGTTTACTTTTACAGTACCCATCCAAGTCCCTACAGGAACTTCCATATCATACTTTCTAGATTTATCGTGAACAGTATCTTCAACTATCCAGGACTCTACTAAAGACAAACCATTTAGAGAATATTGATGCTCTAATGTTGAGTTGTTTTGATTGCCTTTCATTAAATACATTTGGGATGCTTTTAAAACCGTATCTTTGGAGAAGTATATATAATATTCATCCTCTCCACTCCTTCTATATATAGGTTTGTTAGGGATTAATAAAGCTCCCATTAAGATTCTTTTTTCTTCGCTAACTTCTGCTAATTTTATTTCATCACTTTTTAAAGCAACAAAATCTTCTTCTATTGCAGGATTCTCTACAATGCTTATTGCTTCAATTCCATTTAGCTCCTCATTTTCATCTAAAATAAGTTCTACTATTTTCATATTTATATATCGTTTAAAAATTAATATTTTGTATTTTATCCTATAGTTGCTCCACTTACTATATTTCTATCTAACTCCTGAGCAGTTGTTACATCATTACTAACCACAAATGCTTTTACTGGTTGTTGTTGTTGACCTGCTATTGCACCTGCTAATTGATTAGAACCTGATGTTCCTACTACATTAAATGCAGGAGGAGCAGAACCTGTTGGAATTTGTGGAGTTTGTATAGAACCACCTCCACCACCTGCTCCAAGTGACGATGCTACTGATTTACTTTTTCCTACTGCTGCACTAATAGAACTAACAATACCAACTGCTTGTAAAGCATAAGCAATTAACATTGGAATGTTTTGTGGAAAACCTATTTTAGCAGTTTGAGCAGTACCTTCTGCAACTGCAGCACTAGAACGAGCAGCAACTAAACTTGAGAATGTTAAAGTCTTTCTTGCTTCTTGTATCATTTCTTGTGCAGCTATAACTTGTTTAGCTATAAGTGCAGCCTTACCTGCAGCAGTCTCAGCACCAAATAGAGCAATAGCAGAATCAACAGATGCTTTCTTAGCAGCAGTTCTTCTATTCTCTATATCAATGTCCATAGCTAAAACTCTTGCATCTCTTTCTTCTTTTGCTTTAGCTAATTTAGCATCATCTTCTGCTTTTTTCTTTTTAGCTTCTTCTTCTTTCTTATCTTTTTCTACTTTCTTTTCTTCATCTAGTTTATCTTGTTCTTCTTTTGCACGTCTCTGTTCATCTTCAATAGCTTTTAGAGCTGCAGCTTCTTCTGCTTTTAATGCAATAGTTTGTGAAGTAACTTCTTTTTGTTTTGTAAGTTTAGCAGTTTCTAATTGTATAAGTTCTGCTTTTAATCTTGCTTCCTCATCTAAATCTTCTTTAGTAGATGCAGATAATGAGTTTTCTAATTGTCTTGCTTCTAATCTAAGTTGAGCTGCTTTTATTTCTTTATTAGTTATTTCTTCTTCTAATCTTCCTGCTTCTTCTAAGAAACCTATTCTTTCTTCTACAGTAAACTTCTCTTTATTTACTGCTTTCTCTAATAAGTCTGCTCTTGTTCTATCTGCTTTAGCTCTTTGTACTTGTAAGTCTCTTTCTGCTTTATCAGCTTTAGCTCTCATATCTGACAACTCTCCTGCTATAGCTATTTCTTTACGAGTTTCTTCTCCAAAGTTCTTAATACCTTCAGTAACTTTAGCTATAGATTCTGCAGCTTCATCGAAATTACCTGTAACAAAAGAAAGTATAGCATTACCAAAGTTTCCAAGTATATCTGTAACATTTCCAATGACTACTGAAATTTGTGTAAGCCATTTAGCAAATCTATTTTGTCCTGCTTCTGAATTTGTTAATGCTGTTGTTACTGCAACTATAGCTAGTGCAAAAGCACCAATACCAGTTGCTATTAATGCACCTCTTAATGTTTTAAGTCCTTTAATCCCACTCTTAACAGATTTACTCATTCCTTTAAATCCAGAAATAAGTCCTCCTGTCATTTTATCACCTGCTTCCTCTATGCCACTTAAATCTTCTTCTGTTTCCTTTAGGTCTTTATTAAGATTTTCTATTTGCTTCTCAGCTTCTGCACTTTTTACATCAATGTCTATTACTACTTTTTGAGCCATCTTATTTCTGTTTTTATTTGTTTAAATGTTTCACTAAATGTTTCAGGAAGTTTATACTTACCTTGAGCTATTTTTATGTTTTCTGTATCTCCTTTTACTATTTGGAGTAATTCTAAAATGTTTTGTATCATACCTCGTTTAATAATTCTATATCACTTTCCCCTGTTCCTAGATTAGTTGTTATGCTATTAATCTTATAGCTTCTGTTGTTTACTACAAACCTATCTGCTAATGTGTAATTTCTTAATATCTTTAATGGAAGGAATGCTTTAAATTTTGACAATCTTCTTTTAGTTTTGAATACATCTGTTATATAGGTTGTATAGTAGTTTTGAAATAGTGTTCCTGTAAAACTCTCATCAGGAGTATATTCATTAAGCTCTTGATTAAAGTTTATGTTAGCTGTACTTGTACTTGAGCTTGTAGATACACTATTACTTGGAATCCAATAATCATCAATATCTTCTTCTCCTGAAGCTAGTCCTTCAAGAAATCTAATCTCAGTACCATTAGTTATTTGTATTGGATAAAATAAAACAGGTTCGCCTAAATAAGGGTCATCATTATCATCTACACACCATCCTACTTGTACATCTGTTTGTGCAAAGTTTGCACCTGCATCTAATAACCTTTCGTATTTCATATGTTCAAAAGGAGATTCTACTGTATATATATCTCCTGCTATTTCTCCTACCTCATCATCTCCTCCTCTAAAGTTTGTTGTTCCCCATCCTTGACCTGCTAACTGTTCGTGTTGTAATGCTAATTTAGTTCCAAGTCCTTTATATTTAAATTCTATTTCTCTATAGGGTAGAGCTACATTTATTTGACTAGAATCTATGTCTATAAATTCGCTTATATCATAACTCGTACCTACAGTATAGAAACTATCTAATGTTTGTACTTTAATAGTTCCATCATCTTCTTTAAATGCAGTTAAGTTGTAAGTCTTGAATAATCCTGTAAGAAAATCTATAACCTTTTGTTTTGGTATCTGCGCTGTTCCACTAAACTCCTTTGTAGCATTTATTGTAAATTCAGTTACATCGAAAGTATGTGATTCAGGAACTTGCAGATCTGCCATTTCCCAATCAACTGCATTTTCAACACCTGACTCACCAAAAGTAAATTGTTCTGTTACTGCTAATCTGACTGTGTATGTGCCATCAACTAAATCTATACTTTTAGAAGCATCTCCTGGAGCTGTAGCTACTAATGTATCGTATACTTGACCATCTTTTAATACTGTGACAGTATAAGAAGTGTTTTCACTTGAATTAGGTCTTACAGTCAAAGTAGAGGTTATTTTATTTGCTCCTGTTTGATTTGATACTATAATTCTTTCTGCAATAGCTTCTACATTAGTCATTGTATTGTCTAATCCAAACTGTACTAATTGTGTATATTGTTCAGGTGCATTAGGGTCATCTATAAATCCTTTTTTTCTATGCATCCACATATACAAGTTATAATAAGGAGCATTGCTTGAATTAAAGAAGTCTGTAGAAAATGAAATACTATATTTTTCTTCTATAGCTTTAACTATTAGGTGTACTCTTATAGCATATTTTAGTTGCTCCCAATATACACCGTGATGATGTTGTCCTCCTGTTCCTGTATGTGCAAATAAGTTACCATCTCCTGCTACTTCATTTACACTATCATAATATAATCTTTCTGTATGTGTAATAAGAGGAACTACTAAAGCATCATTATAAGTAATACTATCTACAGTAAAGTTTAAACCTACTTTTAAACCTGTCTTAATAGTATTCATATCATAGTTAGTAGTAAAGTTTTCTAACCAATCTAATGCATCTAGTTCATCATCTCCTAAAAGGTCTTTTAAGTCTATAGTGTTTCCAAAGAATGTTATCCTATAAGCATAAGGTTTATTGTTCTTCATATCTACCCCCTCTAACTTAATCTTACCTTTTTCAAAAGGCAGATAGTTTAATTCTATAGTGGAGTTCTTTTTTACTCTTGCATCAAAGCCATCTACTATATCATAATTGTAGTAATGTTCAAATACTTTATTATTACCTTTAGACGCAGGTAATGAGAAGGTCTTAGTAAAGTTTGTAAATACCTTAGCTATGTCTTTTACATTTTGAATAGTTTGAGTTAGAGATACTGACTCATTCTTAAACATATCCATTCTATTTCCCTCAATATATAATTGAATATTCTGCATTATCTAATGTCATTTATTTTATTAAACGCATACTCAAAGTCTACTGTGTAATTTATGAGCTTGTCATTTACTGATTTCTTAAATTGTAAACTCTTAGTGTTTAAAGTGATTGGGAGTACCTCTGTGCCATTATCTACCCATACCTGTTCACTTAGCATCATTTGTTTTATGACCTCGTTAAAACTCTCTTGTATAAAGCCTGTGTTCATTGTTATAGCTTCTTTACCTGTAACGTGAAACTGTCTTATTTGATGTTTCTCTGTATTGTATGTAGGGTCTGTAGCAAAGTCCATTAAGTTTCTTTTATAATTATCTGAATTAGTATTTATACTATCTACTGACTTTTTATAAAATGGCATAATCTGTAATGCTCCAAACTTATTGTAGAATATAACTTGAAGCTCTTGATACTTAGGTTCACATACTGCTTCTAGTGTAAGTGTTGTTACTTGTGAAGTACCTACTGAACTTGTTATAGTAATTGTATCTCCTGTTATTAAAGAGTCTGTAGGAGTTACTCTAATATATACTATCTTTTGTGTTGAGTCTGTAGAGTCACTAACTTGAATGTCATTTAAAGTGCTTCCCCAACTTACATCATATAAATTCCAAAAATCTTCTACTTGTTCCCAAAATACATTAGCTCCTCCACCAGTTGTAAATTCTATCAATGGTTCTGGTTCTGAAAATACAGGAAATACTATATCAGTACCTTGTTTAAAATATATCTTAGTATTTGATTGCAGATATTGAGGAGTATAGTTAGGAGTTCCTATTATTCTATAATCCTCTCCTGTTGTCATTATATCATTCTTTAAACTAAGTTGAGTATCACTATCTATAGCTGTTATTGTTGTTTCTGTTGTATCTGTATCGTTGTTAACTGTATCTCCTATTGCTACACTTGTTAAGAATGTTTGTGTACTATCTATTAGTTTATAAGCTGTAGTCGTACCTGTAGTTGTTGAATCTACTAAAGTGTTTACTGGGTCTATTAAAGTTCTTGGATTTACTCCATCCTCGAAATATCCATAACCATCAAAAGAAAGATAATCTAAGTTCTGTGTTTCACTTCCTACTGTTTTAGTTAATGTGATGTCTGCTTCTACCCATACTCCATCTGTAGCAAAACTAGCATACTCTGTGTTTAGATAATCTCTAATTAATTCTGTGATCTCATATATAACATAGTTATTACTTCCTATAATGTCTTTGCTTATAGTGTATTGTGGGCTTCCAGGTTTGTCTGTTGTAAAAGTTCCTGAATATATAAATAGTTGCATTGATGCAGAACTAAGAGTTCCTGAAGCAGGTTCTACTTTTATATAATATGGACTTCTTGCATTTATTATTGTACTCATTCTATTGTTATTTCTATATCGTTTATAAATCCTTTAACTAAATCTTTTGGTAAATCTTTATAAGCCTTTTCAAATGGTTTAGTAAAAAATAGACTTGGTTTGATTCCTTTATTGTATATGCTTCTTGCTATTAAGAAGTTTATAGATTTTCTAGGTATGAACTTTCCACTCTTGTCTCTTGGCGCTATACCTTTTCTAACACTCCATTTATCTAATGCAGAACTAGGAGGCATTTTATCTTTATAACTAAAGGGAGTATTATATTTCTTTTTCTTCCCACTTACCCCTTTGTCTTGATACAAGCCATATTCATCCATAAGAAACTGTATGCCTATTCCTCCACTAACTGTCTTATACTTAAAATCTAAACTATTGTAAAGTGCTTTAGTACTATTCTTTTTATTCTTAGTTAGATTAGTACGAGATTGTTGAATCACATACTTAGCAAACTTGTTTAATATGTTTTTGGTTTCTTTTAGTTGCATATGGTTATATCATTTGCTATTAGTATGTCCATAGTACAAGCCCATCCTGCTAATTCATTTTCGAATCTATCAAAGAATGGTTCACAAGTAGGGTCACCTTCTAGTTGGTATTTAGTAGTATATAAGTCTCCTTTTCTAAGAACCATTACAAGTTTATTTAAAACTGCTAATTGAGTGTTTAGAATATCGTGTTCATTATTATTACCTCTAAATAAATCAGTAGTAGCATCTTTATCTACATCTACTATATCCATAGCCATAACAGTTATGTTGAATGCTAGTACCTGTTCTTGTGTACTCACACTATTAACCATAATATGACATAGAGGAAATATAGTTTGCTTAGATAAATCTATTTCAGTAATATCTCCTGTAGTTACAATATTGACATTCTCATCTGACAATAATTGTGTTTTGATTGTTTCTGTTAATTGATAAAAACCTCTTATTCCTTGTTGACTCATTTTAATTTACTTTTAAATTGTTTAGCTTCTGCTTCAGCTTTGTCTTTCATAAATGATAGCATTAGAAAACACTCGTGCATCTTTAACTTAGTGATATCCTTAAATCGTCTAATATCTCCTTGAGAGAGTCCGTAAATTGACTGATACCATCCCCATTTGCTTCCGAATTGAGATATTGCACTAAATTCGTTTCCTGTTTGTCCTCCAAATAATTCATCATAGCTTTCGACAAGTCGATTCCTAAATGATAAAAAAAAAGCACAGAACTTAATACTGCATCCATTGGCATATTTTGCATCTTCTCAGGATGATCTATATTATACTCCTCTATATTGTATTTTTCTGAATACTTATGTTTAATAGGTCTATACAGAACATTCATAGCTCTATGTATATTTTCCCAATCTCCTAAATAAGTGTCCAGGTCAATGTATTCTCCTAAACTCATTTGGTCTAAGTCAGGTATGAAACCATATTCCACTCCATTCATTTTAAACTTCTTTACTAGCTTAGGTTTCTGATTAAACATATCTCCAAGTATTCCTGTAATAGCATAGACATCTCCTACCTTCATTTTAAGAGCATCTGTGAGCTTTAAACCACAGAATACTTCTATCATCTTAGAAGCTAAGAACTTCTCATCTACACTCTTTTCTTGGAGCTTTAGGAACTTCTGGTATTGGTGCAGTTTGATTTCTTTTAAATCATTAGGCACGTTTATTTCTACTTTCATATATATATATCGAAATTTCTAAAGCATTTTTGACATATACACAAAAAAAAAGGGTAACATTTCTGCTACCCCCTTTCCAAACAAAACAACCTTTACTTAATTATTAAATAAAATTTTCTATATCATTAGATATTTCTTGTACTATTATTTCTTCCCAAGATGATGGAAGTTTTTGATTATTTGGTATAATTCTTTTATTTATTCTAATAACTTCATTTTCTTGTGTTGTATAACTATTCATATAAACTCTTTTAATGTCCACTTCATCTTCTTGTTCATTAAGTTTTTTATACCAATATTTTACATCTAAGCTAAAGTTTTCACATTCAACTTCTATTATATTTGTAATTCTTTTCATTATAAATCAATCATTAAGATTAAACATATTGTAAATAAAAAAACGTGGATAGCTATTAGCCATTTCCAGTTGTTTGGGTCTTCTTTTAAGAATTTCTTATACATAATTATTTTTTTAGTAATGATTTAGTTAATTCTATTATTAATTCTTTTCTTTTTTCTACAGGCATTTCTAAAGCACTTGCAGTAATCTTTTTAACATATATCTCTTTCATTGATTCTTTATGATTCTAAAGATTGTATCTGCACAAGTCTTAGCAGAGATCTCCTTTTTGTTGTGGAGCTTTAGTAATGTCTTTATTAGTTTTTTGTTTTGCTTATTCATATCTAAGTAAAAGGGAGCTGTTACACTCCCATTGTTATTAAAGTTGTCTTTCACTAACACAAAGTAATGTAAAATCTTTACACTCGTGTTTTATTTTTTCATATAAATCATAGCCATTTGAATTAGCAGAAGTACTAAAAAACTTCCATCCATCATATCTTTTTTCACATCCTACTTTTTTATTTAATCTCCATCCTCCGTACATATTAATCGATATTGAACAAGGGTCTAAATAACCATTAGCATTTTTATCATATTTTAAATTATGATTTTTTTTAATAGCTTCTAATTTTGATTTTAAATCTTGATAATCTTTTACTGTTTTTGTCATTTTTTGTTTTGTTTATATAACTGCTTCATTGCAATTATACAGCTAATATACAATTCTTTTTAATATAATTAACAATTTCTAATAAATATTTTACTGAATAGTATATCTACCTCTATTAGGATTCTCTAATTGCATCATTAAGGCATACCTACAAGAGTCAATACAATCAGGATGTGAACCTGATGGTTTCTGTATGTTATTACCTTCTTTATCCTTTGCCCATATATATCCTTGTAGTTCTTTAATTAGATTCTTAGACCTGGAGGTTACATAGATTTCATTTTGGTTTATTAAGTTGATACCATATATCACACTATCTCTCCCTTTTGTAACTCCTGATATTTTATGACCATAAGCTCTGATTTCATTAATTGATTTTGGTTCTGCACTATCTGCCCAAATGTGAGTAGTGATGTTATTGTCTTTTAGGAATCTACTTATGTCTCTATTAAGCATTCCTTTTCTATATAGTATCTCATCGAATATGTAAGCGTTGTTCCATTTGTATAATAAGATAATCGTACTAGGGTCTATACTATATCCAAAGTCTAATCCTCCACAAAGTAACCTAGCTTCATAAGGTATACTATCAATGTACTTCCAATCAGGAATACACACACCTTCTAAACTACCTATCTCTCCTAGTCCATATACTTTCCACCAATTAGCCCAATATGTAGATGTCTTAGCTTTATCCTTAGCTTTCTCTATTTCTTTTACTATTGAAGATGGTAAGCTGTCATTGTCTTTATATGTTAATGTGAGGAAGTCTGTATCTTCTTGTCCTATTAGTTCTTTATCTACCCAGAAGATGTTACTTGGATTGTAGTCTAACCACACCGTTCCTGATGTTCTTACTGCAAGTTGTTGGTACACCTCAAAGCTAGGAATGTTATTACACTCATTTATAAATAAGTCTGTTCTTCTTGCTCCTCTTAATTTATCAGGTTGGTCTGTGGAGAAGAACTCTATATAAGAACCTGTACTGAATTGATACTTTAGAGTTGATTTGTTGAACTTTCTTTCATCATACCTATTAGTTGCCTTAAGTATGTTAAGAAAGTCCTTTAAAGCTCCTCTACGCAAGTGAGGGACTGATTCTGCTACTACACTTATTTCTTTGTTCTTGTTTTTAATAGCATAGTCAATAAGTATCATTAGAATTGCTATGGTCTTACCTGCAGAAGAACCTCCCCTTACTATTCTTATTCTACTACCTAAAAGTCTTAGTTTTATTACTGCTTCTGTTTTTGTAAACATTAATCAATGAATAAAGGTACATCTTCGTTTATAGTTATATCCTTTGTTTCTTTTGGTTTACCTGCAAAGTAATTATAGTATAGTTGAACAAACTTAAAGTCCTTTTTCTCTAAGCCATCTTTAAGAGCTTCAAATGCTAAAGGTTCTAGTGGAGTAAGTTTCTCTATTAATTGTACTTCCTCTTGCTTAGGTTTTCTACCTGCTCTACCTTTTGTTGAATGTCCACCATTGTTTTTTCTACCATCCATAGAATTAATATAAATTAATTAATTAATCTTTTGTATATCTATATATCGAAAAATAAATTAAATTTTTGTTCACAATGATTCTTTAATTTTTTTAGCTACTGCTTCTACTACATCTACTGTTACTGCATTACCAAGCATTTTATATCTTTGAGTGTCTGATATGTCTCCTAGTTCTTTTCCTATCTTAGTCCAATTATCAGGGAATCCTTGTAACCTTTCACATTCAATAGGAGTTAGTCTTCTTATTTTGTTATTGTATCTCACACCATTAGGATTAGATGCTCTCAATGTAAAGGCATCTCCTTCTCTTTCATAATTTCCAAAAGTTTCTGAATTACCTATCTGAACAGCTTTGAGTATTGGAGGCATAGTAGAAATATCTGTTTCACTACTTCTTCTAGTTGCTAAACAAGGAGAGTCTCCATCCTTTCTTGGTCTAAAACCTTCATCGTTTCTAAAGTCTCCTATAATATATTGGTCTGTATTTCCTCCACCTCCAGAAGCACTATGTAATGTATTAGCTTCTTGTTTTAGATTTCTTTTAGTTACTTTTCCTTTTGAATCTCTTGTATATCCAATAACTGCTGTTTCTTTTTGTGCATCGAGTTCACGTTCAATAATGTAGCTCCCATTTCCTCCTACTTCATATCTTGTTGTGAGTGTACAGGTATTTGCTTGTTGTCTTTGTAACTCATTAGTCTCTTTACTATTTTTTGTGATAGGAAATATTTGTTTCCCACTTCCTTCTCCAAGACATCCGACAAGGTAGATTCTCTCTCTATTTTGGGGTAGAAACCACTTTGTATTAAGCAGTTGCCATTCAAGTCTATAACCCCCAATGTCTGCAAAGGCTTGGATAATTGCCCAAAAGTCTTCGCCAGAGTTTGAGGAGAAAGTTCCTTTAACATTTTCCCAGATAAAAAAACTTGGTCTGCATTCTTTGATAAGCCTAATTGCTTCGGTGATAAGACTTGACCTTTCCCCATCCATTCCTTTTCTCTTTCCAGCCAGGCTAAAATCTTGACAAGGACTTCCGAAAGTGATAACATCGATTCTTGGCAAGTCCCTTCCTCGAATATCTGTAACTGATTTGACATAAGTACTATTTTTAAAATTATGTTTATATACATCTATCGCATACTTATCTATCTCTGAAAAGTATGAATGCTTAATATCGAATACTCTTTTAAGTCCTAAACTAAATCCTCCTATTCCACTAAATAAATCTAAATGGTTCAATTATATTTCCTCTTTTTGTAAAACTTTATTATACATATCCTCTGTATAGAGAGCTAATTCGTCTATGTCTTTATTGGTGAGATATTTAATACGATGTCTTATAAGTGTTCTTTTGTTTTCATTTCCCACATCATCAATATCGTTAACCACTATATCTAACCACTTGTCAAGGTTCTTGTTGTAGAACTTATAAGTATCAAAACTTCTAACCAAATGAAGAACAGTTGCGTGATGCATATCCTTTCCATTCTCTTTGAAGAAGTTAGCTATTCTTGTTAATCCTATGCCAAGATACTTATTTAGTATTAAGCAGATTAAAGCTCTAGCCTCTACATATTCTCTTTGTCTTGTATTGTTAAAAGGATTTAACTCTGCAAGGTTACTAACCTGAGTTGCTACATCATAAGCTCTTTTTTTCATTGTCATCATAGTAATAATAATTTAATTTTTAATTCTCTTTGTATCTCCTGGAGCATTTTTATTGCATCTTCATTATCTCCCATATCTATAGCATCTATTATAATGTCTATGTCTTTTATTAGTTCTTTCAAAACATTCTTATTTGTTGTTTATGTTGTTCTATTCGTTTCTTAGCAGTTTCAAAGTATTCTTTGTCAATTTCACTTCCAATAAATTTTCTTTTTTCTATTAAACAAGCAATTGCAGTTGTTCCAGTTCCCATAAATGGATCATATATTATATTGTTTTCATTAGTAAAATTAATTAATATTTTACGAATTAAATTTAATGGAAAAGTAGCACTATGATTTTTATTTATTGTGTTTTCACGTTTTACATTCCAAATATCACTTAATGTTCCTCTTTTAAAATTTGCATATCTAAACTGTCTACTAATGGGGTAATCTGTTTCAAAAACAAGAATAAGCTCTGTTTGTTTATTTAAAACTTGCTGGTGCATTGCAGGTTGTGAAACGCCTTTATTCCAAACTATTATATCTTTTAACTGCTCATTAAAATCACCTATCATTTTAAAAATTGATCTTTTACTTCCTGTTACTATTTGAATATTATAAAAAACTACTTTTGATACTCTTAATAATTCTTTTAAAACTTTAGAATGAAATTTGTTATATTCATCTATTGGAAGATTATCATTAAAATTAGAATATTTTGTACTAAATTCTTTTATAATTTGCCTTGAACAATATTTTCCATTTCTAATTCTTAAATTCATATTGTAAGGTGGTGAAGTAATAACACAATCAATAGAGTTATCTTTAATTTTATTTAAAGTTTTTAAACAATCTTCGTTGTATATCATAAAGTACCTGTCAATATGTAATCATCTAGTGCAGCTCCATTAACAAAGAAGGTTTCAAATATATCTATTGCCTTTTCTACTTTTCTTTTACCTTCTAAATAAAATTCTTCTGAACAGTCCCATATACCTAAGTCTAAACTTCCTTTGTCCATTACTAAGAATTTGAATTGTTCATATCCCACATTAAAGAGATTACAGTACAAATAACATTGAACATCATATCCATATTTCTTAGCAGCATAAGGAAAACCTTTTATGTCTGTTGTAGTTTTTAAATCTACTATTCTATCTTTTCCAAGAACATCTGCTTTACCTCTAAATGGATAACCACATACATTCCCTATTGCAGGAACTTCAAACTCACAGTCTGTAATCATTCTAAGTGCGTGTTCATTTCTAAAGAATGCATCTGCTAACTTCTCAGCTTTATTCTTTTCTGACATTGTGAATACTCTACCGTGTTCTTCCTTAGCTAGTTTAAATGCCTTAGTATTCTTACTTGCTACATCTACAAATATCTGTGCATTGAAAACGTGAGGTTCTAATATTGCTGTATGAAATAACCACCCATCTCTTAAAGGTTGTGTTTCAGGATTACCATACTGTGTAACGTGCTTATAAGTCTTAGGACTTGATAATAGTAATTTAAGTGAAGAACTGCTTAAAGCTAGTTTGTTTAGTTCTCCATAGTAAAAAGAATCATCATCCATCTTAGATAATAGTTCTTTATGATTATAGTTCTTACCATCTAATAGTTGTATCATTTTTCTAATAGTTTTTCTGATTTTCTTGCTCTTTCTATTGCTCTTAGTTTATCTCCTTCTGCTATCTTTAATTTAAAGTCTAATACTTGTACCTCGTTTCTAAGACCTACTGCAAACATATGCATCTCATTTACACATTTAATAAGATTAGATAATTCTTTAGTAGATTCATTATTTTTCTTTTTAGTATCGTATGCTTTAATAAGAGCTTCACCTATGTAATTGAAGTTAGCTTCATAAACTTGATTTTGGAATAATGTCATTAGTTAAGTATTAAGCAACTTAGAATAGTTACAATTAAACCTATAAATCCTACTTTGATAACATTCATTATCTGTTGTTCTTTTTTAGGACTTCTACCTTGATTACTCCTGTATTGTCTTTGTTTTTTTATTTTCAAATCTTTTAATTTACTTTGTTTTTTTTCGAACACAACCTCATAAAAATAATTATTGTTCAGATATGTCAGGTACTTCTGTTTTTTCATAAATTGTATATCCTTGTTCTTGTAAAAGTTTAATTGCTTGTTCTATCTTTTTTTTATTTATTCTATAATGATTAAATATTTGATTTTCAAAAGCATTGTGGTTATGTTTCATAATTTTGTTTTTAAAGTTATACAAGCTAATATAACTCTTTCTAAGTTATTAACAAAATTTAATTATATGAGTCTTTATTTATAATACTTGCTTGTTCTTCTTTTAGAAGATATACAGGTTTTAATAATCGTTTCTTAGTCCACATAGTAGTGTCAGGACAATACATCTCCACAGGTTCAGGCATCTCTAAGTAGTTTAGCCAATACAAATAGTTTCCTTTTGGGTCAGATACAAAGTAGAGCTTTACTATTTCGGAATCCATACTTATTAGCTGTTCATACTTATAAACCTCTAACATCTTTTCTTTATAGTATTTATTCCTGAACTTCATTTCTATTACACAATCGTGACCTTTAGGAGTCTTACCTATAGCATCGTAATGCTCAAATCCATTACCTGCCCATTTTAAATCCCAAGTATCCATATTTAATATATGAACTACTGCTTGTTCGTATAGATGTATTTTACTGAGTCCCATTAGCGTAAATATCATTAAGTTGTTTAATCCACGCTATATATGTTTTAGGAGTACAGGAGCAGGGTAAATAATAGTTATGCTTATGATAGACAGAATGTAGCTTAGCAATTAATTCTTGTTCCTTTCTGTTTATGCTTTTACCATTGGCAGATTTAAACTCTGTCCATTTATCATAGTCCTCTTGACTAAACTTTTGTAATTCCATTTCTATCTATTTTAAATTTATTTAAAGCATCTTTTCTTTTATCACAGTTGCACTTAGTTCCTCTTATACTATGGTAAGTATCTACTAAATATTTTATTCCTGTGTATGTTGTTATAAGTTCCACTAAGTTTCCTAGTTTCATAGTATTTTATTTAATTCTTTTTTATATGCTTGAGATGCTTCTTGTTGACTTTTAAATCTGCCTAAGTATTTTTTTTTGCCTTTTATTTGAATTTCAGAAAAATAAGCATAACCATCTGTAGATTTATAAACTCCAGTATAACCAGATTTATTTTTTTTATCTTTTGTTACATTTTCTCTATGTGTAATTATTTGTAAGTTATAAAGTTTATCATTTGTACTAATATTGTTTATATGGTCAACAACTAACTTGTTTCCAGTAGGTTTATGATTTAAAAAAGCCATAGCCATTAAAACTGATATATTTCGATTACTATATCTTTTACCTTCTTTATACAAATTCAATGTATATCTATTCCTATTGTTTATATGTTTCATTAACACTTTAGTTTTACCTGTTTGTCTGTAATTCAAACTTCTTACATTACCTAAATTACTAACTTGATAATTTTTAAAATTAGGTATATCTTTCCAAATTTCAATCCCTAATCTACTTAATAATTTATATATCATAAATTGTCTTTTAGTTTCTGTTTTACTTTCTTATAGGTATTGTATAAGCTGTAATAACTTATTTTACTTTTTCTTGATAGTTCGCTTATGTTAGTACCATCTTCTATTATCTCAAATACTTTTTTATCGTACCAGTACATATCTTTTAAAATATCCTGGAGCTTGTTATAAACCTCATCATAATTGTTATGGTCTATTTCTGTAACAGGTTCTATGTTTTCTAAGCTAATCAGTTTGACTTTACTTTTCTTTCTAATCAAATCTACATACAATCCTCTAAGTATTTTAAAAACATAATAATAGTTTATCTCATCTTTATATAAATAGTCAACTCCTTTTTGTGTGTTCTTTATTAGCAGAATATACATAGTTTGTACCAAATCTTCACACTCCTCTCTATTTAAACCACCAAAAGTTTGAACTATCTCTACCCATTGGTGATGCTTCTCATATGCTAATTCTACAGGTGTTTTCAAAAGGGTAAGTTTATTTGTTCTGTAAGAGTTGGTGTTATAATATTATTACCATTTATTTGGAAACCTACATTGTTAAGTATTGATTTAAGTTTGATAGGTTCTGTCAATGGAGTAGGTCTTCCTCCTGTATCAATGTCTTTTACTTTTCTAACGTGAATATGATTATACATCCAATCAGTAGGGTGTTGTGTATATCTATGAATCACTAAGAATTCATCAGATCGGTTGACGAACTTCCCCCCACCTTCTACATCACTTGCCATTGGAGGAATAGGATGTCCTGCATATTCATCAGAATTAGAATGTTTCTTTCTTAATGATTCTGTAGCTGCGTGAGTATTTAACCATACTGATACATTATGAGTCTTACAGAATAATCTTATTTCAGATGTTGCTTCATAGTCATAATCGTGTGAGTTAATACCCTTAAGCATCTCTCTATCTTTCATTAAAGAGTTGTAAGGGTCTATAAGAAATCCGTGATAGTTCCAAGCCTTCTTAATACTTGTAGCTAATTCTAATAAAGTTTTATAGGTATGAAGCTCATTAGAATCTATTATTTTAAATTGATTGAACACAAAGCTCTTGTGCTTCTCAAATTCTTCTTCAGGAATTTTATTTATTGGTTTTGCTGCTAGAAATTCTATTAGCTTTCTAATAATACTATGTGCTTCATTCTCACTTGAAAACACAAGCCATCTAGTATTATGTTTTATTGAATAAAGTAACATCATATATAAGATCACAGTAGTCTTACCTACATTAGCGTGACCTAAGCATACTAAAAAGTTACCTTGTTTAAATCTAAAGTATTCGTCTATTTCTGGGAATCCTAATGCTAATCCTTCTATTATCTTACCTGACCTGATTTGTTGTAGTTTGTCAATCTGTTGGTCAAAGTTTATTAGCATTTTAATTATCGTTTTCTATTTCCTTTTGTAAGTTACTTAATGCTCTCCAAGCTACCTTAGCTGAATGTCTTACACCATCACTATCAATCTTACCTGCTTCTATTAAATGTCTTGTAAGAGCATCTAATTCATCTCCTGATTTACTTCTGTCCCAATGCAAAGGCAAATTAGGATTGTGTTGCTTATTACCAATATAAGAAACTTTAGCCACTTCTAAAATAGCATCAGGAAAATAATTTAAAACCCCCGAATAAACAGGGGTCTTTTTTCTTTCTTCTGCAGTCATCTAAAAAGGATTATTATCCTCAAAAACTTTTTCATTTCTATCAGGACTTTGTTGTGAAGCACTTACTTGCTCTACATCATCTTCTAACTTCCATCCTTCAATAGTATTAAATACTTTTACTTCATTTGTCTTTGGATTCTGCCATTCTCTACCTCTTAGGTTTATAGCTGTTCTAACAAAAGAACCTTCTGTAAAGCTGTTTAATAGATTGACTTTATCTTGTGTAAACTCTACCTGTAATGTTTGAGGATACTTTCCACTTGTTACTAACCACATACTTCTTGTTCTGAAGTTATTAGCTCCTCTAGTTTGTGTACTGTTGATTTTTTTAATTCTACCTGTAATTTCCATAATTATTATTTTAAAATTTTATTAAATGTATTTGTAAATTCTTCTATTTCTTGAATGTTTATCTTGCCAGAAGAAGCAAGTTCTATAGCTCCTTTAAATGCTACTTGTCTAAGTATAGAGTTGTGAGTATCTTGAGGTTTATTATAAGTCTGTGTATTAGTATCTTTTTTATAATTATTGTACATACCTACTTTTTTAACTTTTGCAAACTTATAATATTGATCTTTCTGTTTATAATAATCATAAGAAATCTCATCTCCTTTTTGTATATTTAATTTAGGAGTATATAAAAGTCCTTCGTGTTTAGATGTTTTCATCTTATAGGTCAACATACCATCACCAAAAGGTTCTCTATCTGTTTTGTGTATCTCTTTTACTTGTGCTGTATAATTCATATTTATTATTTTATATATTCGTCTACTATGTCTACTTCTAATTGAGCATTTCTAAATTCTTGTTTGTCAATCTGAATTTTTAATTGATTTATTTCACTATCTCTTTCTTCTATTTGTTTTTGTAAGATAGCATTTTTTTCAATCTCTTGATTTAATTTTTCCCTTAATTGATCAGCTTCTGTAAATATCCAATTTACTGAATTTCTGATTCTTTGCAAATCATCTTTATAAGTCATATAATATTGTTTTTAATGTACTGCTTAATTGCAATACTTTAGCAAGTTAATTAAAAAATGTTAATAAAACAAGTGCATATAAAAAAAAGAGGGAAAATAAATTCCCCCTTCTAAAACAAAAATGATAATAACTGCAAAGAACAGATTATGTCACAAAGATAATTCTTTTTTCCTTTTATCTACTAAGTCTTTGTATTTATTTATCATATCCTCTAAATCTATATTAGAGAACTTCTTTATCTGTTTAGATTGTATAAGGAGCTGTTCAGGTAAATCTTTACCATATTCTTTTTGGAGTTCTAAGCCATACTTGTATTGTTCACCATATCTCATTACATTACAGGAATAGCATTGTACCTGGCAGTTAAGCTCCTCCCATCTTGTAGAGTAGGATTTTCTAGACATAAAATGTCCATTCTGCATTCCTGAACCTTTCCAATATGCTTTCTTTCCACAAGTATAGCAGGTTACTATACCTCTTTTATTAGCTTTTCTAAGCCTTATATATTCAGAGAATATTGCATCTAATTTCTTTACAAGACTTTTGCGTGACACCTTTCTCATATACACTAAGATATGAATTATAATTAAAAGAAAGAAAAAGAAAAAGAGTAAAAAGAAAAAGAAAGAAAAAACCTAGTAAAAAAGAAAGAAAGTAATACCTGTTCCAAGCACCTTCCAACTTTATTAGGTTGTGCAAGTTTAGCTATAAGCAAGAACAAATATATAAAAAAATATTTATCTACCTTGACCTTTATATTTCTTTTTAAATTTTACTTGACCTTTACTAGCATTCTTAGAATGAACTCCAGGTCTTTTAGTGCGTTTAGAAGCACGATAATTACTTGTGGTTAGCTTTGCCATTACTTTTTGAATTTCTCTGCACTACGACCTCCAAAATAAGCTCCTATGACTGTTATAAGAACTAATTGTAATAAGTCAATCCAGTTTGCTTTAACTTCAAACGATATAACTCCTGCATCTATAAATACCATAAGAACTGTAGATACAACTAAAAAGATAAGTACTAAAGGTCTAACATTTTTACTAAGCCAACTATCAGAAGCCATATCTACTTTCCATCTTTCTGTTACATTCTTTTGGATATCAGCCTCTGCATCAATCCAGATCTGTTCCATCTCTTTTTCGAACTGAGCTTTTTCTACTTTACTAAAAGTATGTTTATCTATAATGCCTGAAATCTTTTCTGCTATGTTTCCACCTGCAGCTCCAAATAATTTGCCTAGTATTTTATTCATTTGTTATATCTATATATTTAGTTTTACCATCTTCTCTGTATGCCTTTAGACATCTCTTTCTGTTAGAATCCTCATCTACATAACTAACGTGAACCCAATCAGGACTATCATTTGTACCAAACTCCCAAATAAGTTGGTCAAAGTCGAGATTATCTTTAATATAATAATACATAAAAGCATTACTAACGTGACCGTAAATATCGTCAATATCAATAGCACGTCCTTGACAATGTTGGCTTTTACTGCTGCCTCCAATAGCTTTATTAAGTTTTTCACATCTAAAAAATGAATTGATTTTAATAGGAGCATCTATAGCTTCTCTTAATGGTTCAAATACTTTCTTAGCTACCATCTCCATATTCTGAAGCTCATACTCATTAGGAATGTTTTCTATGCCTAATCTAAGAGCTGTAGCACTTCTTGTAGCTTCTTTATAGCTTATATGTTTACTTATTCTTACCATTAGTTAGTACTTGCTCGTCTTGTTCTTTTTAATCTGTCTATAGTATTTTGTATCTCTAAATGAGTAGCTTTAATCTGTAGAGATATATCTGCTACATATTGCATTCTTACTCTACCTGATTTATCCATAATAACAATTACAGGCACAGCCATAATAGAGTTCTGAACGTCTTTAGGCTGGTCTTTTAAATAACTAAACTTTACAGTAGCTCCTGTAATGTCACTTAAATCATAATTATTCTTTTTGTTCCATTCTGCATTTATTTGCAGAACTGTTACGTCTTGACTATATACAAAGCCCGCAACCAATACACATATCGCACATAATATATTTTTCATTTACTTATTATTTCAAATAGCTTATCGTCTATTTTCTTTAACGCTTCTGAGTTTTCTTCTACTTTTTTACCAGTATTCATTATAGTTTCTCTTACGAGCTTGTCTTTTAAATCATACTCTGTTCTTGAAATCTCAGGCTCAGGAAGTTTTTTAGCTTCCTCTATATCTGCCTGTATGGCAAACCACATTCCTATAAGAGTAGATAATCCTACCCCTATAGCAACGAGTGTCTTTATACTAATTTCAAATTTACTGTCTTCACTTAATTCTTTGCTCATAGTTTCTTAGTTTTTTGAATAGTATATACTATCGTGCAGATTAGAAGTATTATTTTTAACCATACCTCAAGCTCTGTTAATGATACAAGAAAAGCTATTGAGTTTATAAGGTATATCTTCATATCTGCAAAATCCATAGCGTTATTCTTTATCTTCTTTTATTTCTTCATAAGAACCATCTTGCAAGTTGATATTTATTTTACCATACTTTTCTTCTAGTTCTTTCTTTACTTTGTTAGATTCTTCTCTAACTTGACTTAAAGCGTGTAGTAGATTATGCTTTTGCTCATCTAGTGTACCTAAGTCGTGCTTAATAGCAGAAACTTTCTTTTCTGATTCTAATAATGATTCTAATTCTTCTTTACTAATTTTTGACATTTTATTAAATTTATAGTTATATTACAAATATATTAAATTAATCCCAGTTAGGACGTAATGTTTCGTCTACAGGATTCTTTTTTAGTTCTATTTGATTGTCTATGTTTTGTTTCATACTGTCAACATCTAGTCCAGATTCTAACCATCCTACTACATCAGACTTTACTAAGTCATCATATTCTATAAAAGGGTCATCAGGATTGTATTGTACTCCTAAAGTACCTATTGAACTTGCTGATACAGGTTCTTCTGAATCGTCTTGACCTATAAAAGACCAATGCACCGTATAGATTACATTGTCTAAGTCGTTTTCGTGGATTTTAGCATCTAATGCGTTTATTCTCCAATTGTAAGTATTTGCCATTTTAATTATTTATTTGAGTTTTTAATAGTTCTATTTCTGCTTTTAATTCTTTTATTGCACCAACTAATAATGGTACTATATGAGCATTGTCTACACCTTGATATTTTGGAGTTCCATCTTCATTAATTCCGTCTTTCTCTCCTGATACTGCTTGAGGTACAATTTCTTGTAATTCGTGTGCAATAAATCCTTCATTTGATATTTCTGGTGCATTTTTATAGTTAAATGTTTTGGGTTGTAAATTATCTAATCTGTCTAAAGCTCCAGTTAAATCTTGTACATTTTCTTTTAATCTGTAATCAGAATATGATTGATATAAACAATTTGAACCAGATGTTACAATAGCTCCAACAGGTTGTGTTGTAGAATAAGAACTTCTAAAGAAATCTATAAAAGAAGGTGCATTACTAGCAGATAAAGTACATCTTAATGCACCATAAGAACCATTGGTTCCTCCATATATAAAATCTCCTGTATATGCACTTCCTGATTCTGTTACTGTTATTTTACCTGCACTAGGGTCAGTTGTTCCGATTCCTACGTTTCCAGTTCCATTATCTATTCTCATATGTTCAACAAAGCTTGCTGAGGCTGATGTTTCAACTGAGTTGTAACCAAAAACTAAATCGTCATTTAAAGATGTTGTAGTCATCGCTATTCTTTGACCAGAAAATGCTGCAATACCACCTCTTGAATTACCAGTATAATGTGCAAATATTTTAGCATCAGTTCCGTAAACTTCCAAATTATAATCAGGCGAAGTCGTTCCTATTCCTACGTTTCCTCCTGGACCTTGTAAAACAAGTGGTTGACCAGTTGCATCAGTATTTATCCACGCACCATAAGGAGCAGCTGAAGCGGTTCCCATAAGTAAATGAGCAGTTGAAGAGCCTACTATATCAACAATAGCTTGAGAAGCTGTATTTGAAGCAGCAGTGCTTGGTCCTGAAACTGTTAATTTACTACCAGGCGAAGTCGTTCCTATTCCTACGTTACCGTTTGATAAAAAAGAAACTTTAGAATTACCATCTTTATCTCTTAACCTTAATATTTCTCCACTAGTTCCATTTCCTGCGTCTATTAATAGCCCGTTTCCTGCACCGTCATAAGTGTTATTAATTATAGCTACCCAGTCATTTGTAATGCTTTTCCCAACGTGAAAAGTATAACCAGGCGATGTCGTTCCAATTCCTACGTTTCCAGAACTATCTATACGCATACTTTCTGAACCACCAGTACCAAACTTCATAGCATCAACTGAATGATTATAAGTTAAAAAACCAGAATTACTACTTGTATTATCTCTAAAAAGTAAACCAGTATCGCTAGAAGTTGAACCATTAAAATAATAATAAGCAGACGCTGTTGTTCCTACTATTCCTTGTTCAATATGTCCCCCAGATGTTATACGCATTGCTTCCGTAGCATCAGCATTAATTGATTGGGAAACGCCAAAAGCTAAACTTCCTTGTCTACCGTATAGCTCTTCAGACATACTTTTTATGTATGCAGTAGTTTTTGGAGTATCTGCATCTGTACTATAAAATTCTATAGTACCTACAGGGTCACCAGCAACTGAAGTTGAATCTGCTCTTGTAAGTCTAAGTGTAGCTCCACCAGCTCCACTTGTAGTATCTGGATTACTTATTTCTAATTGAGCATCAGGCGAAGTCGTTCCAATTCCTACGTTTCCTCCAAAAGTTGCGTTTCCACCCATATAAAGATTTCTAAACCTAATATTAGAAACACCTAAATCAACTGCATTGTCGTTATTTGCAGTTGCAGTAGTTGGGCTTATTGCAGAAGCTGCATCATTAATTCTTAAACCAATAGAGCCTTGAGTTATTGCAATATCACTACCAATAGAAGGATTTATAATTCCTGTTCCTATTGTCACCTTTCCTGAACTGTCTATACGCATTCTTTCTGTATTTGCAGTTAAATCAAAAATTCTAAAAGCACCACTTGAAGCAGTTGCTAAACCTATAGACCAATTTCTAACGTGACCTGTTTCTGTATTAGATAAGTTTAAATATTGATTACTTATAGATGAATTTTGACTTATATGTAATTTACCTGAAGGCGAAGTTGTTCCGATACCTACTTTTCCATCTTCTTGAACTCTAAACAAAGTATTTGTCCCACCATCATTTCTTACAACAAAAGCCCTTGTAGTTGAATCATTGTCATTATCAATATCAATTCTTACACTACCATTACTTATAATACTTTTATTATCTCCAATTGTTATATTTTCTGCAAAAGTCGAATCACCACCTACATCTAAGTCTCCTGTTACATTTAAATCAGTAAACGAAAAAGAACCAAATGTTGCAGCTCCTGTTACATCTAAATCACCAGTTACAGTTAAATCATCATCTATAGTTGTGCTTTTATCTATATTAAAAACAGTATCTGTAAAGTATGCAACTTCAGCTTCTAGTATTCCTATAGAAACTTTAGCTTGTGAAAAAACAGTTAAATTATTTGTATTATGGTCGTGTGAAATAAAGTTTGCTTGGTCTGCTGCTGCTGTACCATCTGCAAATCTAATATAAGCTGTATCTGTAGTTCCACTAACTAAAGTCATTCCACTATCATCAGGTACATCTATAACTAATTGTTCAGCAGAATAATCACTAGGCGAATCAGTTCCAATTCCTACTCGACCTGAACTATCTATACGCATTCTTTCTGCTCCGTTTGTGTGTATTGTAAAATCTGTATTTGTTTCTGTTCCTATTCTTGAATCGCTACTTTGAATTGCTTGAGCAAAGAAAATATTATCATCGTTACCAGACCTTACTTTCATTGTAGTATGAGTAGTGTCTTGTAATTCTAATTTTACTGATGGAGTAAGCCCAATTCCTACACTACCTGCAAAAGTTGCGTTTTGTGAAGAGTTTATTGTTAATGCGTCTGAAAAGGTACTTCCATCTGAAGCATATTGCAATTTATAAGAACCTGTTTGTACTCTATTTCTCCAGTTACCTGTAACATCAGTTTCGTCAAACAAAATTGAAGGAACTCCTGATTCTATTTCTATACCATTATTTTTAGTTGTACCCGTTACACTAACCCCTGTGTTTGTAGTTTCAAGTTTAGCAGAGCCATCATAGTAAAGTTCAACCTTACCATCACGAGCCATATAAATATAATTTTCTCCTAATGTATCTTCTAAAACTATTGAATCTCTACCTTGTATTTTTAGACCACCTGTTCCTGTATCTTTTATATAACTATCGCTGCCATCGTGATAAATTTGTAAATCATCATTATTACCTAAAAGAAGCTTTACATCATCACTAAATCGCATTGGGTTAAACACCTTAATTCTTTGGTCTCCTCCATCTATTTGCAGATAATTCTCTGTAGCTCCAGTACCATCATCACAAAAGAATTTTATATCTCCATCATCTTGTAATTGATAAATGAGTAAAGAGCCTGTTTTATTGATAAAATTACCAGCTGTTCCATTATGTTTAATAACTAAATCAGCATCATCTCCTAAATGTATTTCACTACTATCACTTAAATTTATGTCATCGTTTGCACTTACATCAATGCTAGTTCCTCCTGTAGTATTACCATTAGCAAGTATTTCAGCTAAGGTATCTTGTCCTCCTATTGCTGAGTCTACATAAGCAGTTGTAGCTATATTAGTTGAATTATCTCCCTGTGTTTGTGTTATTGCTGTTGATGTATCACTTAACGTACCTATACCAGTCACATCACCTGTTACGTTCCCCGTTAAGTCACCCGTTACATTACCTGTAACATCTCCAGTAAGATTACCCGTTACATCTCCCGTAACATTTCCAGTTATGTCACCTGTAACATCACCTGTTACATTACCAGTCAGGTTACCTGTTACATTTCCAGTTACATCTCCTGTTAAGTCACCCGTAACGTCTCCTGTTAAGTCGCCTGTTACATTTCCTGTTATATTACCCGTAACATTACCTGTAACATTACCTGTTACATTACCTGTTAGATTTCCTGTTACATTACCTTCTAAATTAGCAACTAAACTAGCTACTGCATATCCTGTTCCACTTGTATTTACTGTTGTAGTAGGTTCTTCTTGTAAATCTTTAAATAAATGAAATTTAGTATCTGAAGCACTTCTATAAAGTCCAGCATATAAGTCTTGAGATCCTGAAGTAT
>WLWH01000426.1_pt1 | contig 34555 bp, 31 predicted proteins | sample 6712741 | NCBI WGS metagenome assembly WLWH01 (sample SAMN12718694, study PRJNA515312) | sponge metagenome | isolation source: marine sponge | host: Mycale hentscheli | place: New Zealand: South Island, Marlborough, Capsize Point | collected 2003-05-01
GTAGAAAAGTGCTGCCTGAAATTCCTGACGGGGACCCAACATCGTATCTACCTCCCAAATCATTGGGAAAACTGAATCAGAACACGAGAACTACTGCAACACCGCCTTTTTCATCAAAATCGGCTCCGAGCAGTAATTCAATTGTTCATGGATCGAATATTAATACCGTCTGCTTTGACGAACTTAGATGAGGCGATTTAAGACGTCCCGACGACAGTTTCCCCCAGATCTTGCCGGTGCGATACTTGGTGCGACGAGAACACTGATGATGGGTATGCGCCTGGCGAGGCCCGGTGATCATCCAACCAGCGCAGAAAATTGATCTGAGCGGTCCGGCGTGGGTTCAACTCACTGCAGCGGAATGGAGATCTGGACTTCACCGCCATAGCTCAGCAGATCGTCAATGCCGATGCCGTCCAGATGACCACTGGCATTGATCGTGAGACCCGTGGGCCCGGTGACCGACAGACCGGTTTTCGCCCGTGCCCTGATCTGTGATGTGGATGCGCCCCCGGATGATCCCTGTTCGGCGGGGCGGAAGTTCCACACCCCTTCCACCTGCAGGCTCGGGGTCACGGTCAGCCCGCCCGGCCGGTTTACAACCCGGCTGAGGGTGGAGCCAAAGCTGAGCTGGCCAAGATCGACGCTCTGGTCCGGTATGGTAAAGCCCAGCGTGTCAACATATTGCTGCTGGCTGTCCTGAATCCAGAAGGCAGAGACCGCCGGGTTGAAGCGCCAGCCATTGCCGGCGAAATCCCCCGTCAGCGCGCCCTTGACCAGCCAGCGCCGGGTTTCAAATTCATCGGTATAAATCCCAAACGGATCAACCTCATTGTCCGACATGCCCCAGGCGGCGCGGCCCTCAAACAGCAGTTTTTCATTGATGCGGGCGACCACATAGGGTCCGGCCAGCCAGCCTGTGCCCTTTGTTTTGGCGTTCAGCTCGTCGTCCTTTTGATCAAACAGATCGATCTGAACCAGGCCGCCAATCAGCACGGCGGGGGAGACCAGATAATCAGCCCCGAGATAGATCAGGCCGAAATCGCCGGACCGGTCTTCGTTCAGCACCCGCGCATAGCGGGCGTTGAGCCAGATATCGAATCGGGACGCGATGGTGTTTTCACCGGGATCAGCGTCGGCACCACCGGGGGTGGGCAAGATCGGGTCAAAGGCTGCTGTGTGGGCCTGTTGTTGCTGGTGCTGATAAGACAGCATCTGATGCAGACTGGTTTCCACACTGGCCGATTGAAGGGGATTTATCCCCGCACCCCGTACTCCCAATTCGTGGAGGCCGGCTGAGATCAGCTGGAAGCCGTTCACGTTGACCGGCAGGTCAAACCGCCCGCTGCGGTTGATCAGCCGCTGCGCCAGACTGACATCGCCAGATGCAATCTGATCAAGCCGGTCAGCCATGAAATTGCGAATGACCTTTTGTGTGTGCTCCACCACAAATGCGCTGTCCGGCCCCTCAATGAATTTCGCCGTGACGGTTTCAGCGTCATTAACGGTCTGAACGCAGCTCTCGTCATTCTGCACCGCATCGCAGGTCCCTTCCCAGCCATCGAATGTAGAGCCGGAATCCGCAATCGCAGTCAGGATCACATCAGAACCATTGGTAATATTAGCAGAGCAAGGGCCATTCGCTGTGCTGCACGACAGGGAGCCCGGACTGCCTGTAATCGATCCCGAACCGGGTCCAGTAAACTGAACGGTTAGCGGGTGCTCGTCTGCAGCGCCAAAGACGCCACCCTCGATGGTCATGCTTTTAACAACATGTGTACTCGGATAAGGATCTTTGTCACTGATCAACTGGAACACCGTATTGATGACATAGGTGATGCCGTCACCTTCGCCAGTAAAAGTTTGCTTGAAATTATAGGTCTGGCCTCCATGGCCTAGTGGATTCATCAGTATGAATTGGCCACCGCTGCTGCATAGATTGCCATTGTTAAAATGGAGTGCGGAAATGCCTGCCGAGGGATAGGCTTCATTGGTGCAACTGGACAATTTATCACCGATAGATCCTTCAACTTTCCACAATCCCACTCCCACCGACCCGGTGATATTATTGAATCCGGGCCCGGCGCTTAAAGCACCGGCGGTCCGGGCCGACGTGCAGCGTGGTGGAATCATATCGATTCTGGCTTGCCAGGCACCGTTGTCCACCGGTGCATGATTTACCCCCCTCACAGGTGATCAACGCGACCGCAGGGGTGCTGCACACGCACGGTAATATCATGATGAGCAGGAGCACATTTGCAATTTTTCGCCCAACCAGTGGCAGCGATAAAATGCCCCAGATGCAGTTGTTAGGTGAGAAACCGCTCATAGATATGGTTTTCATATTGATTCTCCATAGTATTGGGGGTTCCAGCATTTGGGCATAATCAGCAGCCATGCCACGGTGGCCTTTTGCGAAGATCCGGCGCGGCCTTGTGCATTTCTCATCTGATTCATCAGTAGGTGCCCAATCCAGAATGGATCGCAACTGGCATGGGTATTCTCCGAAACTTGCCGACAGGCAGCACCGCGCGTTGGCTTCAAATTGAGGCAAAGTGTATTGCGCCGGGAGATCGGTTACCACGGCAACAATATGTGCGTCTGGCCAAGATCGACGCTCTGTTCCGGTATGGTGAAGCCCAGCGTGTCAACATATTGCTGCTGGCTGTCCTGAATCCTGAAGGCAGAGGCCGCCGGGTTGAAGCGGTTATCTGGTAAACAACGGCTTCCCCTTCTGTTGGCAAGCGGGAATTTACTATTAGAGGCTCGTTTGATCCGGCGCCAATCGATCAATCCCCAGTTCCGCACCGCATGTAACGGCCAAATCCTGAAACAGCTTCGCAAGCCCACTCAGGCGCTGGATTTGAACCTTATCTGGCTCTCCGGTTCCGCATTGATCAGCAATTCCGCCTTGACCGGTCTTGGTGGGGCAAATAACAGCCCCTGCGCCAGGGGCAAATCCATATCGATCAGACTGATTGCATCACGGTCGCGCTCAACATCGGTGGCGATTAACTGAATGCCCTGACTGTCCAGAACCGCTGCCAGATTGGCTGGAAGTATGCTGTCATTGGTGGTTTCGACATCGGCATGCAAAAGGATCGAGGCGGCTATTTTGACGAAGCGAAACCCGCAACGGGACAGATTTTCCGGGTCGATCCTGAGATCCTGAACATCCCCCAGACACAAGCCGATTTCCATGTCGGACAATTCTGCCAGCCGGTCCCGCTGTTCCTGATTGAGACCGGCAAAGTCGCGGTTGTTGACCTCAATGATCAGTGATTTACGCAGGCTCGCATTGGCCTCCAGAAAACTGGCGATTTCGCGGAAATTGTGAAGGTTGAGCAGAGACTTTGGCGACAGCGCGCAAAATACGCCGGCGCGCTTTTTAAGCAGGTTGAGCTTGCGGATCATGCGCACGGAACTGAAGACAACTTTCTTGTCGATGGTGGCCGTCAGTCCGGCGGTTTCCACCAGGTCGTGAAATTCCGACTGTTCAACAAATTCGCCTTCGCTGGAGCTGAGACGCATGAAGGCATCAAAATAGGTCGGCCGCCGGGTCGGCAATTGCACAATGGGTTGAAGATGCATGTTGAGGCTTTTTTCATTCAACACCACCGGTTTGCCGGTGAGCTTGCGCCGTGATTTTTTGGCCCTGGACCCGGCTGAAGCGGGATTTGGAAACTGCTCAAGCGGATATACGTCCGACTCATTTTGTCCCGACGCGGCAGCGGCTTCTCCGTTTTCGCCGATCTCGCTGACTGCATTGATTTGGCGGATCTCGCCGTCGCCGCCGTCGCCGCCGCCGGTCTCGCCGCCGCTGTGTTGGGATGCGGTGGCTTCCAGTTCGCTGACCTTTCGGATCAGGGCATCGATGCGGCGTTTGATGTCATCTTCATAATGGGCCAGAGCGGCTGATTGCGATTTCATCGAACGGATTTCGCGGGACAGAATGAATTGTCGGTGCAGGATCACTACGGCAAAGACAATCATCAATCCGATGCTCAAGGCCGGATTGAATTCCATAAAGCCGTTGGTGGAAACGAATATTGCGGCGCTAAAGCACAAGGCCAGCAGGCAGCCGACGATTATCAACCGCCAAAACCATTTGCTCACCTGTCCTGTTGTGCTCATGGTCCCCCCGCTCTTGACCGGCCGCCAGTGGGCCGCTGGGTTGTCGATCTTGTCGGGCCCCGTCCGACAATACCGCTGCACGTTGAACAGCAACGATTTGCTGCCCAAAGCGATGGTAGAATCAATACACGCTCCACCAAATGATGCAATGGTATCGATCTTCAAACTTGACGCTGTAGCCGGTTCGATCTACCCGGAGTGTTTGTTGGTCAAAGCAAGGTTTCTTTCATGCCCAAGCGCATTTCCGGGTTGAGCGCAATCGCCCCAAATTACCGCGCCATCCTGTGCGATGTGTGGGGCGTGCTGCATAATGGTCAGTCGGTCTACCGGCAGGCGGAGGATGCGCTGGTGCAGTACCGCAAGGCGGGTGGCCAGGTGGTGTTGCTGACCAATTCACCGAGGCCCAATCAGGGCGTCGCTTCGCAGCTGGATGATCTGGAAGTTAGTCGACAAGCCTTTGATGCCATTGTTACTTCCGGCGATGTGACAAGAACTCTCATCGAGCAGACGGCCGGAGATGTATTTCTCTTGGGACCCGACCGCGACCTGCCACTTTTTGACGGGTTGGGCAAAAATCTGGTTGATGCAGCCAGCTGCGAAACGATTGTCTGCACCGGTTTGTTTGAGGATGAAAAGGAAGTTCCCGAAGACCATCGCGACAGGTTATCCGACCTAGCAGCGCGCCAAATTCCGTTCATTTGCGCCAATCCTGATCTGGTTGTTGAGCGAGGCGAGCGGATGATTTATTGTGCTGGATCCCTTGCAAAACTCTATGATGAACTCGGTGGACAAACCTTTGTTGCTGGCAAACCCCATAGCCCGATATATAATTTGGCGATGAAGCGTCTGGAAGAAATCAACGGAACCGCCATGTCGCAAGACAACGTCATCGCTGTTGGAGACGGCATGCCAACCGATGTTGCTGGTGCGCTCTCAAACGGCTTTGACCTGCTCTACATCTCGGCTGGAATTCACAGTACCGAATACGGACCGGCAGATGATCCGAATGAAGCAGAACTGGAAAAATTCCTCGCCAACCACGAGGTTGAACCGACTGTCTGGATGCCGCGCCTGTCCTGGAAGATCAGCTAACATGTCCGGCTTCTATCACCATTCGCTGGATCGTGCCGTTGTCGAGGATTGCCGCGGTGCTGTCATTGCCATTGGCAATTTTGACGGCGTGCATCGCGGCCATCAGGTGGTTGTGGAAAAGGCCCTGGAAATTGCCCAACGGCAGGGCTGTAAATGCTTTGCCCTGTCGTTTGAACCACATCCACGCACTCTTTTTCGCCCCCAGTCGCCGGTGTTTCGCCTGACAGATGAAATCATGAAGGCGCATGTTCTTGAAGCATTCGGGGTTGATGGATTGCTGACATTGGAATTCACCCGCGATCTGGCATCGACTTCCGCAGAAGAGTTCGTTCAAAACATCCTGCTGGATTTGGCGCGAGCCTCCCACATTGTTTCAGGATTTAATTTCCACTTCGGCAAGGACCGGGTTGGCTCACCGCAATACCTACAGCAGGCCGGCCAGGAATTTGGCTTTGGCGTAACCATTGTTGAAGCCGAAACCGGCGGCAACGAGGGCGGCGAGGGCGGCGGCGGGGCTGAAGTTTCTGCCGAACCGATATCATCAAGCCGGATCCGGCGGTTGCTCGGAGATGGCAATGTGCAAGCCGCAGCCGATTTGCTGGGTTATCACTGGTTGGTATCCGGCCAGGTGATCAAGGGAGCGCAACTGGGGCGCACGCTGAATTATCCGACCGCAAATTTGTCTCTGGCTGAAAACTGCCATCTTGCCCACGGCATTTACGCCGTTCGGCTTCGGCGGCCTGACGGGCGTCTGTATGACGGTGTTGCTAGTTATGGCCGCCGACCCACTTTCGACAATGGCCCGGCGCTGCTGGAGACCTTTATCTTCGATTTTGATGAAGACATATATGGTGAAACCATATCGGTGACGCTGATGGATTATCTGCGCAGCGAGGAGAAGTTTGACAGTGTTGACGCGCTGATTGCTCAGATGGACAAGGATTCTGAGAAGGCCAAACATCTCCTGGCCGATGCCAGGCCAATATCCAAACTGGACGCAGTGCTGAATTTCGACACGGGCAAGAGTATGAATGACTGACCGGGCTTCCCGCAAATCCAACGGACAACCCGGCCGTGTCCGGACTGTTTTGATAACCGGTGCAACAGACGGCATCGGCTTGTTATTGGCCCGGGCCTATGCCGGGCGGGGTCACAACGTTCTGGCGACCGGCAGACGTGTGCTGGCCGATGATCAGGATCTGTTTGACGCGCCCAATATTGTCTATATCTGTGCCGATCAGAGCGACCCGGTGCATGCCTGTTCGGCAATTATCTCGGCGATGCAGAATATGGGTTGGCAGCATCTGGACCTGGCCATTTTGAATGGTGCGACCGCCTGGGTGGGACTGCCTGAACAGGAACCCGCAAACGGCATGAAACAGCTGTTGGATGTCAATTTCAGATTTCAGATTCACCTGGCCCACGCGCTGGCACCATTTTTGTTTGAAGCTGCGGGACGGCTGGTGATGATCGGATCAACGGCCACAAAAAAGGCTCAAGGTCGTTTTGCGACGTATACGGCAACGAAAGCGGGGCTGGATGGCCTGTGCCGGTCGTTGCGTGAGGAATGGCTGGGACGAGCCGATGTGCAGATCATCCATCCCGGTCCGACACGTACCAATATGCATGCAAAAGCCGGCCTGAATATCGGATTGGCAAAATGGTTCTTCATGTCACCTTTGAGGGTTGCAAGCGCCATCCAATATGCCATTCGGCGCCGCGACAAACGCCGGGTGATAACTCGTTATTTCGCCTTCAAAGCTCGGTTTTCAAGTGCCCGGGAGGGGATATTGTGAAGGCACTGGTAACCGGTGCCGCTCACGGTCTTGGGCGAGCATTAACTGAGCAATTGCTGGCCAGTGGCCATGAAGTAGTTGCTGTCGACCGGGATGTTGAACCGCTGGAAAAACTAGCTATGAAATATCGTGGAGCCTGTCTGGCCTGTTTTGCCGACCTGCAAAAGGTGGAGTCGATCCAAAACCTGCTGGACAGACTGCAAGGTAGCAAATTTGATCTGGTGATCCTGAATGCCGGGATCAGTGCCACCGGAAAATTCGAAGAAATTCCTCTCCAAGCATATGACAGGTTGATATCAGTCAATCTGGGCGCGCCACTGCATCTCGCCTCGCGTCTGGTCGGCGATGAATGGATGTCGGCAAAGTCGAAAATCGTTTTCATCTCGTCGCTGTCCCACGTGGTCGGCTATCCCGGAGGGGCGGTTTATGCGGCTACAAAAGACGCGATTGCCTCCTATGCCCACAGCGTTGCCAAGCCATTCCGCAAAAAGCAGGTTTCAGTGCTAACGGTATTTCCCGGCCCCATCGACACCGCACATGCCCAAAAGCACGCGCCTGACCAATCCAGTCGCTCAAAACGTATGGCGCCTGAAAAGCTCGCGCGGTTGATCCTGAAGGCTTCCAGGGGTCGGGCCAAAACCCTGTATCCGGGCGGCAAAACCTATCTTGCAGCCTGTTTTGGCAAACTATTCCCCAACCAGGCAACGCGGCTGATGCGGCGTGGTCTATATGACAAAATGACGGGCCCATCCTATTGAAGGGTCGCGATCAACAACAACTCAGATCAACATCCGTAACCAACATTTCGAATTAATCAGTGATGGCCCTAGAAATTCCACCGACCCTTTGATAGACAACCGCCATGAACAGCATGCGTTACAGCGTCGGCATACGAATTATCAGCCCGGTTTTCGGCTGACGCACAAGCGTGGCCGCGGATCGGGACCAAGCTCTGTAGCCAAATACCCCAGTATCAAATTAGTAGAATTCCTTGTGCCAACTGCCTGCACAACGCCCTCATATGAAGTGACACATCATGTCAGACACCACTGAACAACGCGACTATTCAGATACTCTGTATCTGCCAAAAACCGAATTTCCGATGCGCGCTGGCCTGCCCAAGAAAGAGCCGGAAATCGTTGCCCGTTGGGAGCGCGAAAACCTCTACAAGCAATTGCGCGAATCCGCCGCCGGTCGACCAAAATACGTGCTGCACGACGGCCCCCCCTATGCCAATGGCAACCTGCATATCGGCCACGCGCTGAACAAAATCCTCAAGGATGTCATCACCCGCTCGTTTCAGATGCGCGGCTATGATTCCAACTATGTGCCTGGCTGGGACTGTCACGGCCTGCCAATCGAGTGGAAAATCGAGGAACAGTATCGCGCCAAAGGCAAGAACAAGGACGAGGTGCCAGTCAACGAGTTCCGTCAGGAATGTCGGGAATTTGCCACCCATTGGGTTGGTGTGCAGACAGAGGAATTCCTGCGACTTGGCATCACCGGTGATTTCAAAACGCCCTATTTGACGATGAATTACGATTCCGAAGCGATCATCGCCAATGAATTGATGAAATTCGCAAAATCCGGTCAGCTCTATCGCGGCTCCAAGCCGATCATGTGGAGCGTTGTGGAGCGCACTGCGCTGGCTGAAGCCGAAATTGAATATGAAATCTATGAGAGCGACACGATCTGGGTAAAATTCCCGATCCTACCCCACAGCGGCGAAAGCGGCGGCGGCGGCGAAAGCGATCTCTTCGGTGCTTCGGTGGTCATCTGGACCACCACCCCATGGACAATCCCAGGCAACCGGGCCGTGTGTTACTCGGACCGCGTCAGCTATGGCTTGTATGAAATCTCCTCGGCTGAAAATGATTTTGGCCCGCAAGCCGGCGAACGGCTAATTTTTGCCGACAATCTGGCACAGGAATGCGCCGATAAGGCCAAAGTTGTGCTGTCGCGGCTAAAAGATGTGTCAGCAAGCGAGCTGGCCGCCTCGAGCCTGAGCCATCCGCTGGCTGCCATGAAGGTGGATGGGTATGATTTCACCGTTCCGCTGCTGTGCGGTGACCATGTTACCGATGACGCGGGTACAGGGTTTGTCCACACCGCGCCCGGTCATGGACGTGATGACTTTGAAATTTGGATGGCCTGCGCCAAGTCCATCGATGCGATGGGCGTTTCCACGACAATTCCCTTCACGGTGGATGATGGCGGGTTTTTCACCGCCGACGCACCGGGTTTCGAGGGCGCGCGCGTCATCGACGACAAGGGTAAAAAAGGTGATGCTAATCAAAAGGTTATCACGGCTCTCATCGAAACAGACAAGCTGTTTGCACGGGGGCGTTTGAAGCACGAATACCCACATTCCTGGCGTTCCAAAAAGCCGATCATCTTCCGCAATACACCACAATGGTTTGTGCATATGGACAAGGATGGGGTGTCGAACCGCGGGACATTGCGTGAAACTGCCATGCAGGCAATTGACGACACTCGGTTTGTGCCGGCTGCCGGACAAAACCGGTTGCGCGACATGATTGAAAAGCGGCCAGATTGGGTATTGTCACGCCAGCGCGCCTGGGGTGTGCCGATCTCGGTGTTTCGCAATCTTGAAACCGGGCAGGTGATCCCGGGGCCGGAATTTGCTGAATCCGACGCGCTGATGGCGCGGATAATGGATGCCTACACGTCAGAAGGCGCAGATGCCTGGTATGCTGACGGTGCCAAACAGCGTTTTCTGGACGGGTTTGTTGATGACCTGGATGCCTGGGAAAAGGTCAATGACATTCTCGATGTGTGGTTTGATTCCGGTTCGACCCATGCTTTCTGCCTGGAGCAGCGTGACGATCTGAAATGGCCTGCCGATCTTTATCTCGAAGGTTCGGACCAGCATCGTGGTTGGTTCCACTCCTCATTACTTGAATCCTGCGGCACACGAGGGCGAGCTCCGTACGATGCGGTACTGACCCATGGATTTGTGATGGCCGAGGATGGCCGCAAAATGTCCAAATCACTTGGCAATATCGTCACTCCGCAACAGGTCATCCAGCAGTCGGGTGCAGATATTCTGCGGCTTTGGGTGGCCTCTGCCGACTATGCCGAGGATTTGCGCATTGGCCCTGAGATCCTCAAAACAGCCATCGATGCCTATCGCAAATTGCGCAATACATTGCGCTGGATGTTGGGCACACTAACCCATGATCAAGGCGACGAAGTCGCATTGTCGGATATGCCGGAACTGGAGCGTCTGATGCTCCACCGTTTAGCCGAACTGGATGGTACGGTGCGAGAAGGCTATGATGCGTTTGATTTCAAGCGGGTGTTTGCCCAGCTCAATAATTTCATGAATGTTGAACTGTCGGCATTTTATTTCGATATCCGCAAGGACGCGCTTTATTGCGACGCGCCGTCGTCCTTGCGCCGCAAGGCCTCGCTGCATGTTGTCGCGCAATTGTTTGATTGCCTCACCGCTTGGCTGGCGCCGATGCTGTGCTTCACCATGGAAGAGGCGTGGCTGCAGCGTAATCCGGATGCCGGTTCGGTACATTTGCGCCAATTTCCGGATCTGCCAGACGAATGGCGTGATGATGCACTGGCCGCCAAGTGGCAGAAAGTACGCACCGTGCGCCGTGTGGTCACCGGGGCTCTTGAAGTCGCCCGTCGCCATGAAAAGGACCACGCTGATCATATCGGCTCGTCGCTGGAAGCTGCGCCGGTTGTCCATGTGGTTGACGCGGAGTTGATGGCGGCACTCACCGGACTTGATATGGCTGAGATTTGTATCACCAGTGATTTGACACTGTCTGACGGCGCAATCCCGACCGGTGCTTTCACAATGGAAGAAGTGGCCGGTGTGGCGGTAGTCCATAACAAGGCCCGGGGCAGTAAATGCGCCCGTTCCTGGCGGATTTTGCCAGAAGTCGGCAGCGATCCGGACTATCCGGATATTTCTTTGCGGGACGCCGCCGCGATGCGAGAAATTGACGGCAAGGCTGGCTGAGGCAAAACGCTATAAAGACGAACAGGGCAGGGCCTGTGCGCGGCGATTAACCATGTCCGTGATGCATTGGGTCCAGGTTTAGGGCTTTGTTGCAAAAAACGCCCTGTGGGGGTACAACCCCAAAGCCGGATTCCGGCCACAATTGTGAGGTTAATACCAGACGGGTTAAGCGGCCCGTTTGCGGCGATAACGGTGCAATTGAAGATGACTGACTTTGCAGCAAATTGAGACAATCGATTTCAGCAAAGAAATACGAAATGAAAGTTCGGTGTTTAGAGATGCATAAGACTTTGATTGGACTGTGTTTTGTTGGCTTGCTTGCTGGCTGCTCAGGAAATACTTATGGCACGGGCGTTTCATCGGAAAAGCAATTGCTGAACGATGTGACCGGGATAGTCAGGCTTGGCAGAACCGAGAAGAAAGAAAGAATCGACTATTCTTCGCGTCCAACGCTGATCAGACCACCAGTTGTGGCACAGCTGCCAGCCCCCGCCGAGACGATCAAATCGGAATCCGCCTACTTCCCGGAAGATCCGGAAATCAAGCGCAAGCGGTTGCTCGCTGAGCTTGAAGAAGCCGATGCCAATGGCATTCGTACCGATAATCTTTCACCTGAATTACAGGCCATGCGGGCAGAATCTCTGGCCCGGAAAAAAGCTTATGGTGCGACATCGACGAACAATAACGGCGCTGTCAACTCCGATGGCGACTGTTTCATTTGTGATTATTATGAGCGCACCAATCGCGACAAGAAGCATCTTGCGGAAAAAACCGCTGAACGTCAGCAGGTCACGGTGCAAAAACGCCGTTATTTGACCGAACCACCTGATAATTATCGCAGACCTGCCGAAACCGCCGAAGCCGGGGTTTTGGGCGAAGAGGAACTTTCTCAGGCTGCAATTGCACGTCAGAAGCGTAAGAAAAAGTCCGTTTTCGACAGAATATTTGGTGGGTAAGGCCGTTTAGGCCGCAGTGGTTATCCCTTAATTCAATCGCGATCTCGACGGCGGGATTTGAAAAAATCCGTCAACAGGTCTGCTGCGACCTGTTCAGATAGGCCCGAATACCAGTCGGGGCTGTGGTGACAGGTCGGCTGGGAGTAAAAGCGCACCCCGTTTTGAACCGCTCCCCCCTTGCGATCCTCGGCGGCAAAATACAGCCGGCGGATGCGGGCAAATGATATTGCCGCGGCACACATGGTGCAGGGTTCAAGCGTTACATAGAGATCGCATTCCGGTAGTCTTTGGCTTTGCAGCTTCGCACATGCTTCGCGAATGACCAGCATTTCTGCATGCCCGCTGGGATCGTTTTGGTGAAGTGTGCGATTTCCGGCTTTTGCCAGAATTTCATTGTTGTAGACCAGCACGGCCCCTACCGGAACTTCACCGCGCAATCCGGCAGCACGGGCTTCCTCAAGCGCTATATCCATATATGGCGTGGCCAAAACAACATCCTTTTTTGTTTTCACAAACATTGATGGCTGATCGCCACTCGCGCAAGGCTTGATAGGGTGTTAGGAAGCGGCATGAAAGACAAAATCAAACCATCAGCGGCGACGGCGGCGAAGGCGGCGAAGGCGGCGAACGCAGCGAACGCGGCGAACGCGGCGAACGCCGCGAAAGCGGGGAAGGCTGGGAAGGCCAAGCCGTCAGATCCAGCCGCCACCACCGCCGCCACAACTGCAACCGCCGCCAACGCCGCCGCCGCCGCCGCCGCTGGTGAGCGCATTGCCAAACGCATGGCCCGGGCGGGCCTGTGTTCGCGCCGTGATGCCGAGCGCTGGATTGCTGATGGCCGCGTGCGGGTTAATGGCAAGATATTGCAAACCCCCGCTTGCGTCGTAACGGATAAAGATAACATCGAAGTCGATGGCGAACCGCTGCCGGGCAAGGAACGCACGCGGCTGTGGCTCTATCACAAGAAATCCGGTTTGGTGACCACATCGCGGGATCCGGAAGGGCGGACTACGGTGTTTGAGTCGCTGCCCAATGATCTGCCGCGGGTATTGTCGATAGGACGGCTCGACATCAACACTGAAGGTCTGTTGCTGTTGACCAATGACGGCGGCCTGGCTCGAGCGCTGGAGTTGCCGTCAACCGGATGGTTACGCCGCTACCGGGTGCGGGCCCATGGCAGCGTTACTCAACAGCAGCTAGATGAATTGAAGGATGGCATCGCGGTTGACGGTGTTCTTTATGGTGGCATCGAAGCCGAACTGGAGCGTCAGCAGGGGAGCAATGTGTGGCTGAACTTTGCCATGCGCGAGGGCAAGAACCGAGAAGTTAAAAACGTGCTGGGGGCGCTGGGGCTTGAGGTCAACAGGCTGATCCGCTTGTCTTATGGTCCGTTTCAACTGGGGGATTTGGAAACCGGACAGGTGCGGGAAGTCCGTGGCCGCACTCTGCGTGACCAGTTGGGGTCGAAACTGATTGAGCAGGCCGGTGCAAATTTTGATACTCCGTTGACTTCAACAAGGTCTGAAAGACCGAAGTCTGGCCAAAAACCAGCAAAAACCGGCAAAAAGCGTGATCCCGTCGATCCGCTATCGAGACTGAGTACCAAAAAGCCATCCCGGCCGGGCGATAGCAAACAGGGTAAATCTGGGCGGCGCGAGCGAAGTGATAAGCGCGGAAAGGCCAGCCGTAATGCGGATCGTCGCCGGTAAGCTGCGCGGGCGCCCCCTTAACAGCCCAAAGGATCAATCGATCCGTCCGACAACAGACCGTAATCGAGAAAAACTCTTCAATATCCTGACCCATCGTTGGGCGGAACAGTTGAATGGCAACGTGTTGGATATGTTCGCCGGTACTGGCGCACTCGGGCTGGAAGCCCTGTCACGCGGTGCAAACCGTTGTGTTTTCATTGAAAAAGGTCGCCAGGGCGCGTCGCTCATTCAGCAGCATATCGATTCATTTGGACTTGCTGAATGTGCCAGACTTCTGCGCCTCGACGCGACACGCCCTGGTCTAGTGGATGATTGGGGACCGTTTGATCTGGTTTTTGCTGACCCTCCCTATGGCAAACAATTGGCGGACAAAGCTTTGGCCGGTCTTTCGGCCAACCGATGGCTGGCTGGCGGTGCAGTGCTGGTTGTCGAAGAGAAAAAAGGCATGCTGCCCAGGCTGAATGATGAATTCGAGTTGCTGGATCAGCGCGACAGTGGTGATACCAGCATGGGGATATTTCAATATGTCACGGGCTGATGACGAAAAATTAAAGTGTAATGGCCGAACTGCAGTCTATATTTTAGTGCAGAATCGATTTGCAATAATTGTGACGGGTCCGAGCCCGCAACCCGAGGTACCTTCATGACGCTGAGACGATCACGCACCGCGCTGTTTTCTCTGGCCCTGGTGGCCGGATTTTCAGTCGCACCGCATTACCAGTCCGACCATTGGTCAACCGCGACAGCCCAAGCGGCTGAAGAAAAGATTGGACCCAAAGTCACGTCATTCTTCCTTGCCAATGGAATGCAGGTTGTGGTCATTCCCGACCACCGTGCGCCGGTCGTCACCCACATGGTCTGGTATCGCGCCGGCTCGGCAGATGAACCTCCCGGCAAGTCGGGCATCGCCCATTACCTTGAACATCTGATGTTCAAAGGCACCAAGACCACAGTCAATGGCGAGTTTTCATCCCGAGTGGCGGCTATCGGCGGCCAGGAAAATGCTTTTACTTCAACGGATTATACGGGTTATTTTCAAAGAATTACTCCAGATGTTCTGGCGGAGATGATGGCCCTTGAGGCAGACCGGATGGAAAATCTGGTGCTGACCGACGAATTGATTATCCCAGAGCGGGATGTTGTGCAGGAAGAGCGCAATGCCCGCACCGAGAATAATCCGGGATCTTTGTTGCGCGAAGCGATGGTTGCCGCACTTTATCAAAACCATCCATACGGTATTCCAATCATCGGCTGGCAACACGAGGTCAACAGTCTCAACAAGGACGATGCCATCGCCTTTTATGACAAATTCTATACGCCCAATAATGCAATTCTTGTCGTTGCCGGCGATGTTGAATTGGATGTGGTGAAAGACCTGGCAGAAAAAACCTATGGCAAAGTCGCGCGGCGGGCCGAACCCGGCAAGCGAATGCGTCCGAGCGAACCACCCCCGCGCGCCGCGCGCCGCGTGGAAATGGAAGATGCAAGGGTACGGACCCCATCTTTCCAACGCCTGTATCTGGTGCCGTCTTACAATACCGCCGAAGATGGTGAAGCCGAAGCGTTTGAAATATTGGGCGAATTGCTGGGTGGTGGGTCAACCAGCAGGTTGTACAAATCTCTGGTAATCGATCAGAAAATCGCCACCAGTGGTGGCAGTTGGTATCAGGGAGGATCACTGGATGACACGATTTTTGGATTTTATGGTGCTCCCGGTCAGGACACGACACTGGCCGATGTAGAGGCAGCCATCGATAAGGAAATTGCCAAGTTGCTGGCTTCCGGTGTGACAGAGAAAGAAGTTGAGCGGACGAAGAATCGCTTGATCAAGCAAGCCGTATTTTCTCAGGACAGCCAGTCAACACTGGCGAGAATTTATGGAGGTTCTTTATCTCTGGGTGCGACGATTGAAGATATCGAATCCTGGCCAAAACGAATACGCGCCGTGACCCCTGAGGCCGTGAACGCGGTGGCGCGTAAATATCTGAAAAAGAAACGTTCCGTCACCGGCTATTTGTCGCCGGAAAAAAAGCAAGGATGAGGACCATGAACGCACGCGCAAATCTACAGCCCGTCAAATGGGTTCTCTTCGCTCTGGCAACCATGGTCTTGGTTCAGTGGAACAGCTCGGCCCATGCGGTGGATATCAAGCAGATTACCTCTCCTGGAGGTATCAAAGCACTGTTGGTCGAAGATTACACGGTGCCGCTGATTGCGGTTTCCTATTCTTTCAAGGGGGGCTCGACGCAAGACATGCCCGGCAGGGAAGGCACCGCAAAATTGCTGACCAACACGCTGGATGAAGGGGCGGGGTCGATTGAAAGCCAGGCCTTTCAAATCCGCCTGCAAGACAATGGCATGACTTATAAATTCAGTGCCGGATTTGATGAATTTACTGGTGGAATCAAAACCTTGCGCGATGATCGTGAAGATGGATTTGAACTGCTGCGGCTGATGCTCAACGAACCGCGCTTCGACGTGGATCCGGTTGAACGCATGAAGGCCTCACGGTTGCGCGGGTTGCAGGGACAGGAAACAAATCCGCAATCCCTGTCCAGCAAAGCCTATCGAGAAATGATTTTTGCCGGTCATCCCTACAGCCGTCCGACCGAGGGTACGATTGAATCCATGCAGGCAATCGGCCCGTCAGATCTGCGCAACTTTGTTGAACGGATCTTTGCCCGTGACAATCTTGTCGTCGGCATTGTCGGCGCCATCAGCGAAAAGGAATCCGGCGAGATGCTGGATAAGGTGTTCGGTGGACTTCCAGAGAAATCAAAGCTGAAAAAGGTCCCAGAAATCACCATCAAAACCGGTGAAGACAAGCATGTGGAATTTGCCACTCCGCAGACCAATATCCGCATCGCGCTGCCTGGTATTAAGCGTGATGATGATGAGTTTTTCGCCGGTTATCTGGTCAATTATGTTCTTGGTGGCGGATCATTCTCCTCGCGATTGTATGATGAAGTGCGCGAAAAGCGTGGCCTTGCTTATGGAGTTTATTCCTATCTCGGCACTTATGACCATGCCGGTCTGGTGGGCGCCGGATCGGCGACCCGGGCAGACCGGGCGAAGCAGACCGTCGATGTGATCTTGGCGCAGATTGCCCGAATGGCAAAAGACGGACCGACAGCAGAGGAACTGGAAAAGGCAAAAAAATATATCAAGGGCAGCTATGCGATTACCAACCTTGATACCTCGGGCAAGATCGCTTCGGTGCTGGTTGCAATTCAGGATGCTGATCTGGGCATCGACTATATTGACCGGCGAGCCGAGTACATTGAATCGGTCACCTTGGAAGATGCCAAACGGATTTCTGCCAAATTGTTCGGTGGAAAACCAAGCGTGATTACTGTTGGCCAAACGGTTAAATGACCAGCCCAACCCGCTCACCTCTCCCAACCAGCCCAACCGGCCCAACCGGCCCCACATTTGCAATTGCCTTTGGCGGGGGCGGTGCTCGGGGGCTGGCACATATTCATGTGGTTCAGGCCCTGGAAGAACTGGGCATTTCACCCACGGCAATTAGTGGAACTTCTATAGGCTCGATTGTTGGGGCGGGGCTGGCCAGCGGGATGAATGCGCAGAATATGCGCGATTATGCGATTGAAACCTTTGCCGATCCTACCGAAGTCCTGTCCCGCTTCTGGCGCATGCGACCAACCAAACTTGGAGAAGTGTTCAATCCATCCCGGCTGACCCTGGGCAATATCAATCCGGTCAAAGCCATCCACGCCTTTGCTCCAGCGATGATTCCGCACGATTTCGGCGAGTTGTCGATTCCACTGCAGGTCGTGGCAACGGATTTTTATGGCCAGAAGGAAGTGGTGTTGTCTCAGGGAAATCTGACCGAAGCGCTGGCGGCGTCGGCAGCTTTGCCAGCGATCTTCAAACCAGTGCACCGGGACGGTGCAACACTGATTGATGGGGGTATTGTCAATGCGGTTCCCTACGAATTGCTGTTTGGTAAGGCGGATATCGTTGTCGGTATTGATGTGGTTGGAGGCCCGAAAAAGTCGGTCAAGGATGTACCAACACGCATTGAAGCATTGTCTGGTGCTTCACAATTGATGATGCAGGCGACAACCAGATTAAAGCGCAAGATGAAGCCGCCGCATGTTTTCATTGAACCACCGGTCAGCGGAATTGCGGTTTTGGACTTCATGAAAGCACGAGATATTTTGCGCGATACCGCGCCAACCGTTGAACTGACCAAACGGGCGATTGATAAGGCCCTGGCGGACGGGAAGACAGAAACTGTGCTCGGCTGAGTTATTCGGGCCTTGCCTTACAGGTTGATTGCCAAGACGAACTTTCCTGATGCGTTCACCCGGTATTTCGATTCTTTTTATACGCGGGCAGGGCGGTTCTCAGCGCATCGAGCTTTGCCGATTGATAATCGGTTCGGCTCGCCAACACCGTGGTGATTTTGGAATACTTTTCCGGCAGGCCATATTGCTGGAACTGGCCTTTGCTTGATATCATGTCCAGAACAGATTTCGGTATAACCGCGTAACCTGTTCCCGCTGACACACAGGCGAGAATGGCGAGATATGAACTCACCGCCATCACATTGCCCGGCACAATTCCCGCCTCCATGATCCATTGCTCAAGATAGCGCCGGTAGGCGCAACCGGCCTCAAACGCGACAATTGTCATTCCACTGATCTGTTGTGTGTTCTCCAGCGTCGGAAATGATTGTGGAGCAATAAGAATCAGTTGTTCTTCAAATACAGGTTCAGTCGAGGCCCAATCGAATGAAACCGGCTCCGCGCAGAATGCTATGTCAATGTCATAGTTCTGCAAACGGTTCATCAGTCCGCCAGCTGTGTCCGTTTCCACTTCAATCTCAACTTCCGGATACAGGGCGTGATAGCGCGACAAAACTTCTGGTAACCGGGCAGCGGCCGTGCTCTCCATCGCACCAATCCGAAACAAACCGGCTGGCTTGCCCACATTCATTGCCTCTGAAGCTTCCTTCGACAGTTGAAGAAAACGCTCTGCATAGGACAACAGCAGATGGCCATCTGGCGTTAGCGTGAGACCTCTGTTCTGGCGCAGGAAAAGCGGCTTCTCCAATTGGAGTTCCAGCTGTTTGATGCGGGTGCTGATGTTGGATTGAACCCGGTTGAGCTTGACGGCGGCTCTGGACACGCTTCCTTCCGTTGCAACGGTTCGGAAAATCTCAAGTGCTTGTAAATTCAGACCTTGCATTAATATCTCCAAAAGAGATGTGTTGGTTCATATAATTTCATTTTTATTAATGTATCTCATTTGGTAACCTGTCCACAACCTGTGAATCATCAGCCCCCTGGAGGCACCCGTTGCCAACAACCAAAATAGTCATTGTGGGACTATGCGCCTTGGCAATTGCCATGGGGATCGGCCGTTTTGCCTACACTCCATTGTTGCCGATGATGCAAAACGACGGACTGGTGAGCATTGAGAACGGAGGTTTGCTGGCATCCGTGCATTTTCTTGGATATTGGTTGGGCGCAGTGTATGCCGCCAAATTGCCCTATTCGCCAAAATCCATATTACGGTTTTCGCTTCTCGCAATTGGCATCAGTACCCTTGGAATGGGTGTAACAGATAGTTTTGTTATCTGGTCGATCCTGCGATGGCTGGCAGGTCTGTGCAGCGCGTTCACGCTGGTGTTGGTGAGCAATTTCTACATCAAGCATCTCACGGAGATGGATCGTGCGGATAAGCACGGGATGATATTTTCTGGCGTTGGCGCCGGGATTGTCGTTGCCGGGTTGGGCACATTGGCGCTTATGATCGGCAAGGTCGACAGTTCCACCAGTTGGCTGATTTTTGGCGTGTTGTCGCTGGTGTCGGCACTTATTGTCTCGTTCAACATCGGAACGGAAATATCGAATACCCCACCCGTTCGGACCAAAAGCAAGTCTGCTCGAACACCGCTGATCTGGAGCATCATTATACCTTATGGCGCGCTCGGCATCGGGTATATCATTCCTGCCACCTATCTGCCTGTTATGGCACGCGACATCGTTCCTTCCCCGATGGTTTTCGGTTGGGCATGGCCGATCTTTGGCGCAACGGCATTCCTGTCAACGCTGGTGGCGTCCAGATTGCAAAAGATCTACTCGATCCGAATGATCTGGGTCGTAAGCCAGATCATCATGGCAATTGGATTGCTGCTGCCGGCCCTCTATCCGCACATCGTAACGATTATCCTGGCAGGCATAAGCGTCGGTGGAACTTTCATGATCATAACGATGATGGGGATGAAGGAGGTTCATCGCATTGCCCCGTCTCACGACATCATGCGCCACCTCGGTGCGATGACTGCCGCATTTGCCGGCGGACAGATGATCGGGCCGATGTTTGCCAGTTGGATCTACGGTCTGACGCAAAGCTTTTCGACGTCACTGATTTTTGCCAGCCTCATTCTCGTCGCGACCTTATTGGCGTTGGCAGCCAAATCAGCAAATGAAGAGCCGATGAAAATCTGACTTCTTGCAGGCTCCGGTCTGGATGAGCTTACCACGGGTCACACAGGGTTGGGCCCGGTTTATCACTCCGGCATTCCCGCAGTTCGCAGGTCGCCTAGCCAACGCTCGAGTCCACCAGGAGCGGTCCACACATTTGTATATCGGTCGATCTCGAATTTTAGTGTGCGGTTGGGAATTGCTTCGAGGAACTTTGCCGTTGTTTTTCGAGCCCCTTCCTCATCCCCAACGCACACTTGGATCACAATGAGATAGGGCAACATCCGCGACGGTATCTCCGGGACCTGCTGTATGGATTGCAACGCTTCGTCACATCTCTTATCCGCCCAAAGCGCGCGGGCCAGTTCTGCTTGATACGACCAATCATGCAACGGATCGATCTCTATGGCATGCCGAATGTCAGCAATTGCGCCGTCTATATCCCCTATTAGAACCTTCGTGGAGCCACTGGCTCTATAGACATTCGAATAGCTTGGATTGAGTTGTTTGACTTTGTTGTAAGTCTGCAGCGCGGCTTTCAGATTGCCCCGTGATTCTTGTAACCGGCCTAACAAATAGTGGTTCAGGTAATTGTTGGCATCCCGTGCAATCGCTTTCGCAGCGAAATCTTCAGCCTTGCGAAGTTCGGCATTGCGCTCGTCGCTGGTGCCGGAATAGTGGGACTCACTCCAGTGAACAAATCCCATGGAAAGGTATCCAATGGAAGCCTCGGGATCAGCCTCGATTGCGGCATTATAGAATTCGACGGCTTTCGCATTCGCCTCTCTTCCGGGTTTGCGAAAATGGCTGAATCCCTCTGCGGCCAGATGCATTGCTGTAACAGTGCTTCGGGTACCCTTTGGCGGCGTATAGTGCGACACCCGACCGCCGACGGTTGATGCGACCGAACGGATGATCTCCCCCTGAAACTCAAATAGCTGACCAACTTCACCTTCAAACCTCTCTGACCATATGTGATCGCCGCTGTTTGCATCGACAAGCTGGACCGAGATTATCAGGTTTTCACCGATCTTTTGTTGACTGCCATTCAGGACAAGATCCGCCCCCAGCGTTTTGCGTATGTTCTCAACACTGGCGTCCTTGCCCTTTAACTTGAAGCTGGAATTTCGAGCGATGGTTCTAAACGTCGTGTAGCGCGACAGGTTATTCAGGATGCCCTCGCTTATGGCATCACTGAGATAGCCGCGATCGGGTCCGGGGCTTTGATCGTCGAACGCCATGACAGCCAGCGTGGGCTCGTCTAGGCCGGAACCTTTATTCGTCCAGGGCGAGAACATGTAAGCAGCAACCGCTGCAATCAAAACGACTGCGATAACGGCCAGCGCCATTGCTGACCGGGGTCGCGCGCGCTTGCTGACCAGCTTTGCTTGTTGCTCCGGCCAGACCCAAACACCGACTTTCTTGGAAATGTTTTTAAGTTCCTGCTCGCCGGCAAAGGAAAACGTAGAATCAATCTTGTCCAACACCAGGTCGGCCAGCGGCTGGGAGATGCAAACGCCCCTTGGTGGCGCCAACTGCTCAAGCCGCGCAGCGACATTCACACCGTCGCCCATAAGGTTGTCACCATCCACCAGGATGTCGCCGATATGAACGCCAATCCGGAAGGGCATGTCATCGTCGTCGGCAAGGGCGGTCTGGATGCGCAACGCACACCGCACAGCCTCTACCGGGCTGGCAAACTCGGCGATAACACTGTCGCCCGCGCTGCTGAATACCCGCCCGCCATGGTTTTCGATTTCGGTGTCAATGATTTGGCGAAGACCCTTGAGAATATCAAGAGTGCCTTCTTCGTCCTGCTCCATGCGGGCAGAGAAGCCAACCGCGTCTGCCGCCAGTATGGTCGCCAATCGTCTGCTCATCGAACCCATCCCCAAGTCGAATTTACATTAGGAAAGAGCGTCTTGCCAAGCTAGTCAAGTATCGCTTTGATGCTCGGAACCATCAGATGTTTGTCTGCGGTCACTGACCACTTCGGCGAACATTCCGGCAAATGGCTAAAACTGTGGACCAGCAAATAGCCGTGACGCGCACAATACAAGCCGACCTTTCTGCACCTGGTCTGCATGCGTTGTTTCGCCATATCTATCAGTTGCTGGATTCTGAGGGTCCAGTTTGTGTCTGGGTTGTCTACGATCAAACCGTTGGACGGGCAGGGAAGGAAATCAAACAATGAAAATCAATGGTGGATGTCATTGTGGGGCGATTGCTTATGAAGCTGATCTGGATCCAGAAAAAGTCGGGATTTGCCATTGTACGGATTGTCAGGCGCTTTCCGCTTCAGCGTTCAGAACTCTGGCGATCGTTTCTGGAGACAAGTTTGCCATCACCAAAGGAGTGCCAACAAAATACATAAAAACCGGGGACAGTGGAAACCGCCGGGTGCAGGCATTCTGTTCAAATTGCGGTTCAGCCTTATATGCATCTGATGTTGGTGAAAATCCAAAACAATATAACATTCGCGCCGGCACCATTGTGCAACGCTATGATCTTACCCCGAAATTCGAAGTCTGGCTGCACTCAGCGCTGCCCTGGGTATCAGAGAATCCGTTGACAAAAAAATTCGATAAAAACCCGTAGGAAGCGGTCAATCTGTACTAACCGGCCTTGGCCTCTCAAATAGCCCGGGGCAACGAAACTACCAATACAGTGCATTTTGGAAGAGGTTTGGCATGGGAACGTGGAGCGCCGGTAGTTTTGGCAATGATGCGGCGATGGATTTTGTCGATGGCCTTACGGACGCAAATAGTCTTGTTCAGTCTTTTGCAAAATTTGAGAGCAAACACCAACTGATCAACAGTGATTTGGCATGTGAGGTGATCGCCATAGCCGATATTATGGCGGCGATAATTGGTAGGCCGGCTTTCGACACACCCGCCAAAATCCTCCAGCAACTGCCAGCATTTGCAACGCCCAGCAACGCAGAAATATCTTCTGCAATTGGTGCGGTCGAATATATCCGTGATAATTCGGAACTGGCAGAGCTTTGGTTAGAATCGGAGGATGAAGACTGGATTTTAGCAATAAGCGACCTCTTGCTTCGTCTCGATCTCACAAAACCATATGCTGAGGTAAATCTTGCTCCAGATGCAAATGATGAACTTGCGGAGATTGGCGGGCATTGCCATTTGTGTAACAGCGGCATCCCTCAGGCAGAAAATATTGAATTGACGGTGGAACAAAATTTTGAGGGGATCTGGTCGTCGATGACCCTATATGCTCACAAAAATTGTTTGGAGAAACACTACGATCCGCCGCACTTCAATGCCGACGGCTCACCGCACGCCAATCTACTTGCCCAGTTCGACAAAGCCATAAATTCCTGACCAGCCAAGTCGCAATGATTTTGCCATGGTTGGTTTGGTGCGTTTCTTTTCAATTGATCACCCTCTGACCATGCCGCGACCGATTCAAACTGAAAGGCCATTGTGGTTCGGGCAAAGAACAAGACAAAAGTATCAGCCAGCAGCTACGCATTGGAACCAATTCGAAGAATTGTCATACAACTTCCGCAGGCTGTGCGCGGCCGGGCGCTGGGGCCAGGACACCGAGCCATAAGCATGCAATCAGAATTCAAATGCGAACATACGAGTTATATCATTTAGCTTCAGATGCGAAATATGCTGCGATATCCGTCACTTGTTCGGATGTGAGCTCCGGCGGCCAAACCATTTTGGTGCCCGGTGCGGTTAACATCGGGCGAAAAGCAAATTGATAAAACCGTTCGCGGGTCCAGGTACCACCCATGGCAACCAAGGCTTTTGAATAGTCATATTCAAGACCAGCAACCGGACGCCCAATGATCCCGATCAGGGCTGGGCCGGGCATTCCATCATTTAGGGGACGCGCATCGCTGGTCGAAACCTGGTGACAAGCCTGGCACCTTGTGTTGGCCAGTTCGCGCCCGCGTTCTGCATTGCCACTCGCCAAAAGGTTGGTTGGCACTTCGGGTGGGTACGGACCAGCGCCAGCAGCCCTCAACAGTCCTGCCACCTCGTTGCGCTCAAGCCTCTCGGCAAAGTGCAGAGCAATGGTTGGTCCCTGGGCGGGATCACCTCCACGGGCAAATACCTCCGCGCTGAAATCAGCACCGGCAGAGAGCAGCAGATCAACGACGGATATTCTGTTTTCGATAACCGCTCGCATCAAAGGGGTGAATTGATTTTTATCCCGTGCATTCAAGTCTGCACCCGCCGCAAGCAGAGCGCCAGAAGTGCCGGCCCGACCTATGCGAGCCGACGCGTGAAGAGGAGTACCAAGCATGCTGCTTTGTGCTTCCAGATTAGCTCCGTTAGCGATAAGCAACTTCACAACATCGACATGTCCATTCATTGCCGCCCAATGCAATGGGGAGGCCAGTGTATCTGCCTCGTTGGCGTCGACACCTGATGCGATCAGCTTTTCGATCTCCTTGATGTCGCCTTTCTTGGCAGCATCGTTCAAAGGTCCTGCTGAAACAGGGATGGCAAACATCAATACGATCAGTAGGCCAGGAAGAATTTTTTGCACGGCGATCCTCCAGTATGTCCTCATATTTCCATCTTAGGGTCTTCAGCTTTGGTCAACAATAGCCCCTGGATCGCCGCCATTGCCGCCATCGTCGCCGCTCCGCGGGGGCGCGCCACTAGGCGCGGGCTGCTCTTTGCAGCCTGATACGGAGCCATCGGCGTATGCCGCGCGACGCATACGGCAAACATCGATATGCCCGTGCAAGACGGCGAAGAGCCGTCCGGCGCTAATGCGCCGCGCAGGCGTTTGGCAAAGCCAAACTGCCGTGAGCGCATACAAAAAAATTGAGACTACCGGAGGCATCATCGCGGCGGCGGCGAAAAGTCCGTCGTGCGGCAAAAATCTCTGGTGGCCGGGGAGTTAAGAAATCGCCAGACGACGACCGCAATGGCCTTTAGATTTACCCCCGAAGGGGAGCACCCTGGACATACGCCAAAGCCTCCCCGACCCGAAGGTTGAGGAGGTATCGTTACGGTCAATACCGACCGCGTCTGGAGAGGTTCTTACGCCCCGAAGCCAACGATGAGTCGCAGGCTCTGCTGGGAAACTAGCGGGGGTGCAGGAATATGGGAAGGGGATTGTGAAGCGGAGCATTCGGCGTTTAGCCAACCTCGAACCAAACCAGTGACTTTCTTTCAGCGATCACCAAAGCGGACCAACAAAACACCAGGAATCAATCAAAGGCGAACGACCTACAAGCGAACAGAGCACCAATTTGAATTTGCGCTGGTGTCTCCCCCGCGACATCCATGCAGTAGTCATCTTGCGTGATGTTTGGACATCGATGCAATTCATCTAGCACGTAGATTTGGTCTATCAGTTTGGCTATGGTCCCCGCTGGGAGGGTCAAAAGTGGACCGCAAGCTTGTAGCAATTCTAGCCGCCGATGTGGTGGGCTATTCCAAGCTCATGGCTGATGACGAGGCCGGGACACTTGCTGCATTAAAAACTCATCGTAAGGAACTATTTGACCCCGAAATTGAAAAACGCAATGGGCGCATCGTAAAATTGGTGGGTGACGGAGTACTGGTCGAGTTCCTATCCGTTATCGACGCGGCGGAATGCGCAATTGCCATCCAGCAGGCTCTTACCAAAGACGATGGCCCGATCAAGCTACGCATCGGGATTAATCTCGGTGACGTTATTGTCGAGGGGGAGGATATTTACGGAGACGGCGTTAATCTTGCCGCCCGACTTGAAGGATTGGCGGAACCAGGCGGGGTGTGTATTTCGTCGCTGGTTTACGAGAGCGTCGGAAATCGCATCGACAGCACTTTTGAATATGCGGGCGAACATGAGGTGAAAAACATTGATCGGCCAATCAAAGTGTGGATGTGGTCTTCTGAAGCCAATAGTAGGTCACCCGCAAACACTGAATCTCAGCTAGCCAAACAAAACAAACCTTCAATCGCCGTTTTACCTTTCGACAATATGTCGGGGGACCCCGAGCAGGATTATTTTGCCGATGGCGTGGTTGAGGACATCATCACGGCCTTATCGCGAATGCCCTGGCTGTTCGTGATCGCCCGCAACTCAAGCTTCGTTTACAAGGGACGGGCTGTCGACGTGAAGGAAGTCGGGCGCGACCTAGGGGTGCGTTATGTTCTCGAAGGCAGTATTCGCAAGGCTGGTGGAAAATTGCGTATTACCGGGCAGCTCATAGATGCGACGACCAGTGCCCATCTGTGGGCCGACCGCTATGATGGTAGTCTTGAGGACATTTTCGACCTGCAGGACCAGGTGACATCGAGTGTGGTCGGTGCCATCGCACCCAAACTTGAGCTGGCTGAAATTGAACGTGCCAAATATAAGCCAACCAGCAGCCTTGATGCCTACGACAATTACCTGCGCGGCATGGCAGCGTTCCACCGTTGGGCTGCGGAAGAAAATGAAGAGGCGTTGAACCATTTCTACAGAGCTATCGAAATCGACCCGGATTTTGCAATCGCCCACGGCATGGCTGCAAGATGCATCAACCAGCTCGCCGTAGTTCAGCCATCGGCAATCGGTACCGAGGAAATAACTGAGGCTAAAAGGTTAGCCAGGCGCGCCGCTGATCTTGGTCGCAACGACGCCTTGGCGCTTTGCATGGCCGGCATAACGCTGGGGTTTGTAGTCAGGGACGTTGCTGGGGGGCCGCGTTGACCCATCGGGCCCTGGAGCTTAACCCGAATCTGGCAGCGGCGTGGTATAGTGATGGTTGGCTGAATGTGTGGTTGGGGAATAACGAAATCGGCATCAAGCATATCGGACGTGCGATGCAACTAAGCCCGCAGGATCCAATGATCTTCCAAATGCAGTCGGCCATGGCGCACGCGCATTTCACCGCTGGTGACGATAGCCAGGCGTTGTCATGGGCTCAAAAGGCTTTGCACGACAGGCCGGATCACCTTCCAGCACTTGCCGCTGCAACTGCAAGTGCGGCCCTTTTGGGACACAAGGGGGATGCCGAAGACACAAAGGCTCATATTCTAAAACTTTTCCCGAAGATCGACCAGAATTACCTGCTAACCTTCCTCCCATATCAGCAATCCCAGGATGCCGCACGATGGGAAGAGGGATTTCGCAAGGCAGGGTTTCCCGTGTAAGCGTGAACGATCTTGCCAATTCGATGCAAACGACGGGATTTCGCTTTGGGCCGGGACTGCCTGAAAAATCGAAAACCTGGTCTGTTGCTAGGCTGGGTTTTGAGGATCAAATGCACTCGGCCGGCCTGGTCGAAGTGGGCCCGAAGCGAACATTTGACTGTTTCCAGGCCGAGCGCTGTTCATCGACCGTGAAGCGGAAATTCGCCACTAATGGCACACAATTTTGTTGGTCAGCATCACTTCAAATTTGTCTCCAATGTGCCGTTTGCTGACGACTTATAAAATTGCATGGAATTGCCTTCCACCGGCCAGCATGTATATGTTTCTGACTGGAGATTCGGTGTTATGAAACGAAGAGTTACGGTGATCCTGGCGGCAGACGTGGTCGGCTATTCGCAGCTAATGAGCAACGATGACGCGGGAACTCTTGCGTTGCTTAAATCGTACGAGGAAAACGTGATCGAACCGGTGGTTGCAAAACACCGCGGGCGCATCTTCAAGCGTATGGGAGATGGTTTTCTGGTGGAATTCAAAAGCGCTGACGACGGTGTCGATTGCGCGCTGGACTGGCAGGGTCAATGTCAGGCCGCCGAAAACTCCAAACTGACCTTCCGCGTGGGTATTCATGAGGGAGAAGTTCTCGACGAATCTGACGATGTTTACGGTAATTGCGTTAACATTGCGGCTCGCCTTGAGGCTGTTGCTCAACCTGGATGTATCACCCTGTCAGATGACGTCTTTCGCCACGTGCGGGACCGGCTCGAGGGCCAGTTCGATGATCTGGGCGAGCAAGACCTAAAAAACATTCCGCGACCTGTTCAGGTTTGGGAATGGCGTTGCCGGTTTGCCATGCCGCGTCGCCTGCAAAATTCCCAATTGCAGATACCTGACAAACCCTCGGTTGTGATCTTGCCATTCCGCAATCTGTCAGGAGACGAGAACTTTGATCTTCTGGCCGAGGGATTGCGTGCAGATGTTCAAAGTGCGTTGACTCAGGTGTCCGGTGTGTTCCTCATTGCAATGGGAGCGGCAGACTCGTTTCGCGGTGCAAACGCCCGTGAAGCGGGGGCGGGTCTGGGTGTTCAATACGCATTGCAGTGCACTTTGCAAACGTCTGGCAATCGCATTCGGATCACAGCTGAATTGAGAAATACCCATTCTGACTCGATCATTTGGGCAGAGCGGTTTGACCGCATTCTGGACGATACTTTTGCGCTTCAAGATGAGATCGCTGCAAAACTTCTCACGGCAATGAACGTCAATCTGGTCGCCGGTGAACAGGCCAAAATCTGGCACAAGTCGCTGAAGAGCTTTAAGGCGCTGGAACTCTTCTACAAGGGCATTGATGCATTCTATCAAATGACTCTGGACGATATGGTCATAGCACGACAGTATTTTGAAAAAGTTGCCAAGTTGGAGCCCCAATCGGCTTTGGGGTGGATGCAGGTGTCGATGTGTTATTGGTATGAGTTGCAAAAAGGCTGGACCCAGACAATTGAGCGAACAAGAGAATTGGCCATCCAGTGGGGTGAAGAGGCCGCATCAAGGGAAGACGAAGACGGCCAGGCCTTGACGGTATTGAGCCACGTCCATTTGATGAATCGAGACTATGAATCGGCCTTGGCCACGGGACGCGCCGCGACAACAACGCGGCCGGGTTGCGCAAATTCCAACGCGTTCTTTGCAAACGTCTTGCACCATTGCGACGAGAATGATGACGCAATCCATCATATCAATCTGGCTCTGCGTTTTAATCCGCTCAATCCGCCTTTCTTCAGAAACATACTTTCTGCAGCCTATTTGGCAAAAGGCGAATTGGCTGATGCAATTTCTGTTACCAAAGAAACCATCAGGATCGCCCCACTCAACATACCTGCGAGGTTAATTCTGGCGAGCGCTTATGAGCAGTCAGACCAACACGCCGAAGCAGAAAAAATTGCATCGAAAGTTAAGCAACTGGACCCTGCCTTTTCCGTTTCACAATTCGCAAGCAGCCAGTTTCACAAAAACCCACAATATGTGGACAGGGTAGCGGCCGACCTGAGATCGGCTGGCATTCTGCACTGATGGTCGATTGAAAACTGGTTGATTTGCCGTTTCCAGTCGGCAACCAAACCTCCGTCCAGTCGGCGATTGCCGATGGTTGTGCGCCAAGGCAAACGGTCATGCAGCATGGCTCCGGCATTTCGTCACCGCTTGGTCGCTTAGCTGTGGCCGCGATCTACTCCGCGGGGCAGTTCAGCCATACGCAAATTCTGTGGAGCGCTGACTGTCGGCTTTGCGAAAATAGTGACCGAGATGGCGAAATCCCAGTATTTCACCACTGCTTCAGCAACTCATCATTTTGTTCCCAGAATGTCTCGCACAATTCGTTCATAAATGGAGGCACCAATAGGGATGAGATCATCTGGGAAATCATAGTCGGGATTGTGCAGGGCGGCATGATCTTCACCCGGCCCGAGACACAACATCGCTGCTTTCGCCTGCCAGCCAAACACGCCAAAATCTTCAGATGCTCGCATCGGCAATCCTTCGTTGCCATTTTGGACGCCAATCGCGTTCATGGCGTTCACGGCTATGTTGGTAGCGTCTTCGTCATTTATCGAGGCGGCGAAGTCGTCGCAAACAGTAAACTCGACACACAGACCGGCATTTTCAGCACTTAGTTTGGCTAGCTGTTTGGCTTTTGACGCCATTTCGGCCATTGCCAAGTCGTTTGTTGTGCGAAGCGTAACGAAAATTTCGGCTTCACCCGGGGAAATGCCGAACGAAGGCTCTCCGATTCTCACATGGGTTATGGTTGCCAGCCTGAATCCACTGTCAAGATCGCCTCCGGTTCCCAGCTCGACCAAAGCCGGGATCAGATCAGCGACTGCATCTGTAGGTGAAACACCATCTTCAGGATTGGCTGCGTGGGCGGTCTTTCCCGTTAGTCTAATTGAGAGGCCTTGAGATGCGCAGTTTATGAGCCCTGTACGGGTTGATACATAGCCAAATGGACGTCCAGGCTCGTTGTGAATAGCGAAAGCCCAATCCGGGGCTATGTCCTGGAATGCCGGATCTGCAACCACGGCGCGCGCACCACTGCCATCTTCTTCGGCCGGCTGAAACATCAACACGACCTTGCCTTTGGCGAAGGGCTTTCGGACAATCAATCGGCCCAATGCCAAAAGCATGGTCATATGCCCGTCATGCCCACAAAGATGGCCTTTACCTGCTTCCTGCGAAATCCAAGGTACATTGGTCAATTCTTGTATTGGCAGAGCATCCAGTTCCGCGCGAAACAAAACCGTTGGCCCATTACTACCGCTGTCGAAAACAGCGGCAACGCCATGCCCGCCCAGACCAGTCAAAATACGCGTTGGCGAAAATTGTTGGAGTTTTTCAACAATTGAACGTGCGGTTTTGGCTTCATCGCCGGATAGTTCTGGGCATTGATGAAGTTGGCGTCTGAACTCGGTCAGTTCGATCAAATCGGAATTTGTTAGCATGTCATCTTCAATGAATGGGTTGCGGTATTGAGTCAAACCGGACTTTGAACACATTGTAATAAAACGTCAAAACCGGCGCGAGGCAGGCATTCTGGCGTATCCAATTTATTGATCCTTTCGGGGCCGCACCAATCCGATTTACTGCCGACGCCGTTACAGCGGCTGTGAACAATCCGAAAAAAGCCAATTTTGCAGAGCAACAATTGGCAGGTATGCGAACTATTCTATTTGGCATGCCAATCGCCGATCTTGACAGCACGACGTTCATTCCCGTCACAAACTATCGATCTTTGAATACCAGTCGTTTCGAGACATTCGGTAGCTTGCCCAGGCCGGGTTTGACATCCCAATTTCGACATCACCTGTTATCTGCGCTGTGACCTTGGGAGATTGAGCAATTCCTTCTGGAAGAGCCGCCGTTATCCGTTTCACTGCGGCGTCGGGATTCAGTAATTGTTCCGCTGCAAGCTGGCCAATTCGTATCGAGACCTGGCGTAGTGTTTCCTCATACCCCTCATTCTCCAGGTTTGATGCTCGCCAAAGATCGAATTCCAGCACTTCAAACATTCGTTTTTCACCAAACGTATCCCTCAGTGTATGCCGTTCAGCCGGTGCAAATCCCAATCGATGCTGAACCGCATCGCTGGCCGGGTTCAACTTGGGCCAAATGCGCGTGTAAATCGCATCGACATTTGATTTTTCAAACACTTGCCCACAAAGCAGTGCTGAAGAATCCCCTGAGACCCCATTGCCCCAATAGGCCCTTGCAACCGCGACGAATGTTGCCACTGCGTTTTCGGGCAGCCCTGGCGCGACAAATACGCCTCGGATTCCTACGAACTGGTTGTGGTTGGTTTCATTTCGAATGGTCCACATGCCAATGTGATCCGGATTGCCGGGATTGCGTTTTCCATCAATTGCAAGTGTATCGATCCACATGTCCGTCGCGGCGAAAACGTCCTCACGTGACGACACGTTATGGACAAGCGTCTTGGCGACCTCGACGTCTCCGAAAATGTGATCGGCAACATCCAGTCGGTCTGCGACCTGACTGGGTTGCATTCGAAATCCCGAACGATGGAGAACGGCTTCCATGAGACTTCCTCTTTTGAAAATTAAATTCATGCCAACCAGCAAGTTTGGTCAAGTGCAAATGCTGTAGTCAAGATGTGGCCGCTGACCAGCGTGGTGAACAATCGGAAAATACAAAATTTGTGGAGCGACGAATGTCAGGTGTGCGGGACGAAGCTGCCGGTCGAAGTTGACGTGTCTTTGGAGGCTACTTATGCATTGCGTATGGAAAATCCCATACAAAGGTTATTGCTGATTTCTGGACCTGTCGGTGTTGGAAAATCGACCATCGCAAATGAACTTAGTACCTTGCTTGAGGCGGATGAGGTGCCCCATACGTTTATCGACTTGGATGCGCTCGCCTATACTTTTCCGCGCAATGCTGCCGACCCCTTTGGCGATGGACTCGCGCTTGAAAATCTTAAATCAATCTGGGCAAATTGCCAAAGACGAGGGTCGAAAAACCTTATTGTTCCCAGGGTTGTAGAGACAGAAAGCTATCCTGAAAGAGTCGCGGAAATGGTGGCAATCCCAGATCCCATCGTTTGCCGATTGACGGCTTCTGATCAATCCCTATTGGAGCGCGTTCGGATGCGGGAAAAAGGGTCGAATTTGAGCTGGCACGAGAAGCGTTCACTCGAACTCTCGGCCGCTCTTGAGGACGCGAATGTAAACGATTTCTGTGTTGCGACTGATGGTCGTTCAATAACCGAAATCGCGACCGAAATTATGCTGGAGATCGACTGGTCTCGGTAAACACAATGGGCTTGAAGGAGACCTTCAGCCCGCTCCAATCGATGAGCCCGGCGGGACAGCATTAATCCGATTTTTTACCACCGCTGCCGCTGCCGTTGCACCGCCGCAGCGTGTCGGTTGTACGGCAATCAAACTCCTTTGCCTGATGTGAATGGGGAATTTGATTTGTGGGTCCAACCGGTCACCGACCGGCAACTTGCCCGTGGCCGCTGACGACCGGCGATTTCGGTCGCGACAACTGGCTGCCCATTAGCCTAGACTGGGCCGGGGAATCCGCAGGAGCTTTGAGTGATAATTTGACCCACCATGAACTCAGTCTGACTGATGCTGCCAACACAATAAAGTCTGGAAAAATCTCCTCACAGGATTACGCAACGAAACTTTGCGAACAAGCAAGACGTCACGCGGATCTCAACTGCTTTATCCATTTTGACAGTGGCCGCCTTTTAAGTGATGCGCGCAAGGCCGATGAGATGATGGCAGCGGGGAAAAAGCTTGGTCCCCTGCACGGTGTACCAGTGGCAATCAAAGATTGCATCGATGTTGCAGGATTGCCGACAACCGGAGGCACGCCATCGTTGCGCGACAACGTGGTTCAAAGATCGTCTACCATCGCACAAAAGCTCTTTGACGCCGGTGCGCTTCTTATGGGCAAGACGAATTTGCACGAACTTGCATTTGGCATAACGAGCAGCAATGAATGGTCCGGCGCTGTTGGGAACCCCCACAACCCGAGCTACTCAGCAGGAGGTAGCAGCAGCGGTTCGGCCGCAGTCGTTGCAGCGCATATCGCGCCCGCTGCATTGGGAACTGACACCGCCGGATCTGTTCGTATACCTGCTGCGCATTGTGGGGTCTTTGGTTTTCGCCCATCTCATGGACGGTATGATACAAAAGGTGTCATGCCGCTATTTCCGACAAGGGACACGCCTGGAACCTTTGCCCGTTCCATCGATGATTTACTGCTGTTGGACAGCGTGTTGACTGACGGGTGGGCACTGCCCGGAACGGGACGACAAGGGGGACGCCTGGGTATCCCTGGTGACTATTTTCTGAACGATCTGGAAGATGTCGTTTCTGTTGCGGTAGAAGAAGCATTCAAAAAACTTGAGTCTTCTGGATTTGTTCTGGTCGACGCACCACCCCCTGATTTTGCTGGAATTGTATCAGAAACGGGCGGGCCAATTCGGGCATGGGAATTGCCACGCAGCATTGCGAAATATCTCGAAGCATGTGGAAACGGTGTGTGCTTTGAAGATGTCCTGTCAGGAATTGCTGGTGATTATGTGCGAACCGAGTTTTCCGAAGCACTAAAGGACACTGAATCGCCGGGACTGGCGCAGGCCTACCGCAATGTAATGACCGAAATACTGCCGCGCCATCGGCAATCTTACCGCGAATACCTGAGCCAATATGACCTGGATGCAATTGTCTTTCCCACAGTTCCTCTGGCACCGACCAGGCTGGGCGATAATGTCTCAACGCAGTTGAACGGAAAACCAGTATCGATTTGGCGCACGATGCGGAACGCATTACCTGCATCATTTTTTGGTGCCCCCGGAATTACAATTCCATACGCCACAACGCCAGATGGGATGCCCTTAGGGTTGGAATTTGACGGAGCTCCAGGAGCCGATAGACAATTGCTGGCTTTGGCCGCAGCGTGGGCTCGAGCATTGAGTTGAGTTGCGGACTTTTTGCCGTTGTTATTTTGATGACAAGCGAGAATGCGACGCATCTTGCTACGGCGCATTTTGCCAATATGAGACATTCTCTGGGCTGTGGCATATTTAAAAGTGTTAGATTATACATTTGGGCAGGAGGACGGAGATGGAGCGGCGACTAAGCACCATTGTTCCCCGTCAGCATTCATGAGACAGAGAAGTGATTTTGCCTAAGAGATGATTTTTGGTTCATCGTAGCCCTTATGGAGCGAAGATGAGACATAAATCAGGAACCCGGGGATCGGGTTCGGAGAAA
>WLWH01000427.1_pt1 | contig 34520 bp, 66 predicted proteins | sample 6712741 | NCBI WGS metagenome assembly WLWH01 (sample SAMN12718694, study PRJNA515312) | sponge metagenome | isolation source: marine sponge | host: Mycale hentscheli | place: New Zealand: South Island, Marlborough, Capsize Point | collected 2003-05-01
TTTCTTCTAGAACTTTTTTTAGTTCTTCTATATCAGTATTAATATCTGCTATTTTATGTAGCATTGCATGTTTCTTGGTTTCAATTACACCAATATCTAATATTACTTTTTGAAGATCTTCTTGCTGTTTTGAAGCTTGTTCAAGTTCTTCTTTTGTTATTTTATTTTTCATTTAATTTAATTTAATTGTTTGTTACTTATATATTTACCTGTATAAGTAGCTTTTTACTATTCAGGATCTGGCTCTGACCAAGCTGCAGTTGCCATTAAAGCTAAAGCTTCACTTTGATTCATTACATCACCTACTATTGGTAAGCTACCATCTGTAACAAAACTTGGAGTTACTCTATAACTTAACAATCCTTGAGTGTTTGCTAAATTTCTTCTCATTGATTGCGCATTTTGCTGGTCAACTTGTGAAAACAAAACTAAGTTAGTATTACTTAACTCAATTACTATATAACTTTTATTATTCATTTTTTTATTTTAATATTTTAACTTGGTACATCTGTTGCTCTATCTAATACATCCATATTTTCAGATAATCCATTTGCTGAACTGTAGGGAGCATCTCCGACAATATCTATAGAGCTAGTTCCTAATCCATTTGCTGAATATCCAACACCATTTGTAATTTGGTCATTTGTCATATTACCGACAAGAGTTGTAGCGTTTGAAGGTGTTGCAGAGGTTCTTGCTGTTCCTTCATTTAAACAAGTCCATTTACTTGTACTTGCATCAAAAGAACTATTACTCCCCATTTGCCACCATCCAGATGGATTTAAAGAAGTTAAATCACCTGGTATACCTTGATTATAAAGAGTGTTTACATCTATAACACTATTTTTCCAAACAGCTACATTTGACATTTTACCATCAAAAAACTGTGTTGTATTAAATCTATTTCCTATAATATCTGGCATTGAGCTAGTGTCATTTTTAAGAGTTTCTGAAAAAGCAGTAGGAGTATTAACAAGAACATTATCTACATATATTTTAAGAAAAGAACCATCATAAATACCAACAACGTGCTGCCAATTACCAGTAAAAGTTAAAGCAACAAAAGCTGTAGTATTTAAAAAAGTATTATTTTCTTTTGTAACATATAATTGAATATTTCCATTACTTTGATATCTAAACATAACGCCACCAGCAAAGTGAGTAAATATGTTTCCAAAAGACGCTGGTTGATTTGGATTTATCCAAGCACTTATAGTAAATGAAGTTGCTGCATTTAAAAGTCCATTCCCTCCACTATTGTCTAAAGTAAAGGAATTAGCATTACTTGAATCTAAAGTTAAAGCATAAGGACTATAACCCACACTACCATTTAAACTATTATTTGGAACTAAATAATCTGCACTTGTTCCTGTAGAAACTGACTGCTCGCCTAATTGATAGTAAGCAACTGGAGCTGGACTTAACGACATTGGATTTGTAACAGCTGTTCCACCACCATAAAGAGTAGCTATAGAGTTTGTTCCTGTTGCTGGTAAAGCGTAATCAAAAAAACATACTTGGTCTATTTGTCCATCCCACGATAATGATGAAGTAGTATAAGAACCAATATTTGTTAATGTTGGCGCTCTGTGTAGCGAAGTTCCTTTACTAACACCATTTATATAATATGTTGCAGTACTTCCAGCGCCTGCTCCGTTTTCACCAGTTATAGCTATATGAAACCACGTATCAGCAACCCAAGCTACGTCTGTAATTAATTCATTTGATGCGCCACCAGCTTTAATAATTAATCTAATATTACCACCACTTAATAAAAGGTATGGGTAATAATAACCAGCTGCACCACTAATAATAATATCTTGTGGGTTTGTTAAACTACTTTTAACCCAAAAAGAAACAGTTGAGTTTTCTGGTATTGTATAAGATGGAATAGTTATAAAATCATTACCGCTACCATCAAACTGCATAGAATAGTTAGAAACCTTATTTTGATTTTCGTTACTTGGTATACGCCATTGGTCGTTAAAAAATTCTGTACTCATAATTAATCTCCCATTCTATACCACTTTATAGGTGGTGTTGTTAATTGACTTAAATCTGCTGTTTTGTTTACTCCTTCTATTACTGCTGTTGCGTTGTAAATACTTGATATTTCTGCATCTGTTAAAGCTGTGTTAAATATTCCTACTTCGTCTATATTTCCATTAAAGTAAGTTGCTGGGTTAGTTGTTGCATTTCCTAAAAAGTTTGCATTTGGACTATCTGAAAATGGTCCAGTAGTAGTTAAGTCAACTGAAGAACCATCTACATAAATTTTATAACTTGATGTATTAGTTCTATCAACACCGTCAAAAGTTACGCAAATATGTTTCCAAGTCCCAATAAAATCACCACCTATATTGCCTACTGTTTTAGCTCTCATAAATCCTGAAATACTACCAATGTTAATACCTTGATAAGGGCTATTTTGACTTAAAAATATTATAAAACCTTTGCTCTGGTCTGTTTTTATTCTACAGATGCCTGGAAATGCTGGTGAATAACTATTAAGATTTACCCAAGCAGAAAATGAAAAACTACCAGTAGAATCAAATAAAACATCTGTACCTAAATCTATAAAATCATCAGTTCCATCAAACTCCATAGAATAAACATTGTCTACTTGAGCTAAGGGAGTTGCTCCACCGCCGCCACCTCCAGGTCTTGATACCCCGGGTAGATTAGCTATTCTGGGTATTGGATTACCTATGCCGACAAACATATATTAATATATAGCTATTAAATCTCCATTAGCGTATGTTCCTGATCCTAAAGTAACAGCTACAACTCTTTTAGCTAATACTGGTAAGAATGATCCAGCTGTAATACCTTTTAATCTTGCTGTGGCATCTGTAGTAGCAGGAGATGCAGGGTTTCCGTTATAAAGCTCTCCACTTTCTAGTATTAAATCTAGACCTGTGTCAATAGCAATGCCAGCATAAAGACAACAACCTCTTTCGTGAGTATTAGGTAAATCAATATTTTTTACTGTACATCTAAAGTCTATACCAGAACCAGTGCTTGAAGCTTGCACTAAAGAATCATCTAAAACATAACCAGCTCCATAAGGCGCATTTACTGTTCCGCTAAATTCTAAAGCAAAAGCAGTTATAACACCGCTGTTGACGGCTAATACTTTAACTTTAGCTGCCACTGTAGCTCCAGCACCTGTACTTAGTGTTAATACATCACCTACTGCATGACCTGTTCCTGCAACTGTCATTTCAAGACCATTAGCAATGTTTTCGTTTAAAGCTCCAGTACCTTCTTGACGTGGGTTTATAGCTCCAATAGCTATAGGAACCATATCATGAGCAAACACTCTTGGTTGAGCTGCTTCGTTTCCGTTTAATCCTCTCATTTTATTTATTTATTTTTGTAATTTTTTCAGCACCACGACTTCCGAAGTATGCTACGTAAACTGTTACCAGTAGTGTTTTTAATAAGTTTATCCAAGCTTCGTCAACATCAAACTGTAAATGAAAAGAATCTACAGCCATCATTAATACAGCTGAAGCTGTTAAGAATACTAAAGCTAAAGGTCTAGTATTTTTAGATAACCATGAATCACTTTTCATATCTGCTTTCCACCTGCTAGATACTTCTTTCATTTCGGCTATGTCTTGCTCTATGAGTTTCATAGCTTGCTCTTTATCTACTGCCTTAATCTTATTATCACTTGATATAAGATTTTTTACCACACCAAGAGTTCCTTGATTAGGAAGTACATCTCCTAAAGCAGCTAAAACTTTAGGTGCTTTGCTTGATAAAAAAGCACCTATTTTAGTTTCTTTAAATGTTTTCTTAGACATTACTTAGCTTGTTTTACTTTATAAGTTTTACCGTTTACTACAAAAGACTCTTTACCTGCTTTTCTAGCTTCAGTTAATTCACCTATAAATTTATTAGCCATAGGACCTTCTTTCATTGCGGCAGGACCTTTGCTTTTACCTTCTACGCTACAACCAAAGTTTTTAGCATAGTTAGCCATTTTAACAACAGCTGGTTTGTATTTCTTTTTGCTTTTAATTACTGCATCAGCTCCATCGCAAGTAGATTTACCAGGCATATTTTTTTTAACCCATTTTGTAAATTTACCTTTATTCTTAGGATCGATACTTATATCATCTTTTTTCTTAGGCATAACTTATTATTTATTCATGTTATATGGAAAGTTTTTATTAAACCACTCTTTACGGTGATCACACCCACAGCCACCGGGTATTTTATCGGCTAGTCTTTTTATACCTGTAGCTTTAGTAAACTTTTCTATACTATCGCCTAAACCTCTAGATTTCATAATTTTTTATATTCTTCAGTCGCGTCAAAGCTAGGACAGGCTTTATTTGCAAACTCGTTATGTGAATATATAATAGCTTCTGGATACATTGCTTTTAATGTTTTAAGTACTGCAAGTAAACTCTGCTTTTGCGTTTCTGTTCTAGTATCCTTCGGAGTCTTACCATCTGCTTCAACGCCACCACAATAGCATAGACCTATTGAATTACGATTATGTCCCTTGCAGTGAGCTCCGACACGATCTATATTTCTACCTTTTTTAATAGTTCCATCTAACTCGATGTAGAAATGATAGCCAATGTCGCTCCACCCTCTAGAGTTTATATGCCAGTCTTTAATTGTTTCAACTGGTATATCTTGTCCTTCTCTAGTAGCAGAGCAATGTATAATAATTTCTTTTACTAATCTCATTTTTTCTTATGTAATAACATCCATTTATGAATAGTATAGCCTATTGTTAAAGCTAGAAGTAATATTTCTAAAGCTGGCTCTATCCAATTTAAGCTAGCTAAAGTAAATGAAGATGCATTTAACAAATACAACTTTAAGTCTTCTGTACCCACTATCTTTGAGCTAGAAGGTTGGCATTACCCTTATACATAATGTTATCAACAGACAAATCTGACTTTATAGTCATATCTCTTGATGTCATTACTCTTTTACCAGCAGGTCTACATCTAGCTGGAGTACTTAATTCAACACCTGATTTTGCTATTATTTTTCCCATGTTTTTATTATTTGTTTTTGTTACTCTTGAATATTCATCAATTTTTTTAAACTCTACATCTATCATGCTGTAGTCTACCATATTATATCCATCTTCGTTTTTAGAAATTACTTGCTCTGGCATTTCATCTGCTATAACACCTTGATAAACTCCTTCACCATAGCTAGGATCTATAAATTTAAATGAATATATGTTATAACCTTGTTCTGACTTACCTATTAATTTTATATTAGTTTTTAACCTTCTGTCACTAAGTCTATTTAAAAATCTTTTTCCTGCATCTCTAAATTTTCTAACTCCTTTTCCTACTTTAGTTTCTCCAAGCTTATCTACAGTTTCAGTTACTTTACCACCAGTAACTTTGTCAGCTAGTTTATATAATCCTTTGTACGCTGCAACAATAGGATTAAAGCTTAGCAATTTACCCGCATAGTCATAAGCTTTATCTCCTAATCCTTCTTGCTGTTCTTCTATGTATTCTTCTTGCTCACTTTGAGTTTTGAAAGGTAAAAACATTTCTTTTTTTTGGTTAAGACCAAAAACACCACCTACATTACTACCGCCAGATCTTCTAGCGGCTCCAGTCATAATTCCAGATTCATTTACCTCTGGTAAATCAATGGATTTACTAAATAGGTCTTTAACATTACTTTCCATGTCACTCCCTTTCCTTGTCACTCTCTCTCTCGCGCTTTGAATAAGTTGATCCGAGTTAGTGAGAAAATCACTAGTGCTAGAAGCATTAGGAACTGGCACTGGACTTGAAAGTGCAGCTACATATACTGGATTTGTTATAGCCATATTATCTGTTTTTATCTTTATTAACTTCTTTTATAGAAAAGCTTAATACTTTATTAGAATAAGTATTTTGTTTTAACTTATTAGGTATATCTTCTTCACCTAAAATTATACGGTACATCCGACTTATTAGTTGTTTGCACTTATAGGAAACTTTATATATATGATATTTTTGAGTGGTGTGGTTTCTTTTTCTCCACACTACGATCCACCCTTGTTTCAATAATCTGTTCCAGCGCCTGTTGTCCCAACTAAATGAGTAAGTACCTTTCTTAAAATCATTTTTGGTAAACATATCTATAGCGTCTAAATAAATTAAGAGCTCTAAATCTGCATCATTTAAATTATTATTTTTACAAGCCCATTTACGTATTATTCTATAATGTTTAAGTAAACCTAATTCTTTTAAATCACTAGAAGTTAACTTCCTCATAAAATAACAACTACATCGAACTCTTTAATAACTTTGTATTGTTCTTTGTTTATTTCAATATTAAATCCAGCTGCTTTGTCGTAATAGACTTCGTCACCTTTTTTTAATACAGATACTTCAGAGCCAGGTTCTAAAACCTTAGCTCTTCTATATCTAACATCTTCTCTTTGCTTTTCAGCTAGAATTAATCCACCTTTTGTAGTTACGTCTGTTTCTTTTATTGGATCTATTACTATAAACTTTCCTACCGCCTTCATATCCTGATGTTATTTATTACACAATCAGTTGAAAGTATAGTAGTAGCTACTGAAGCTGCGTTTTTTAAAGCACTCTTAGTAACTAATAAAGGATCTATAATTCCGGCTTTTACCATATCAACCGTCTTTCCTGTAACCACATCTAGTCCTAAACCTTTTACTCCTGGAGTTTCATAATTTTCTACACCAGCATTTTTTAGTATCAATTTAAAAGGCTCTTTGATAGCACTGTAAAGTACTTCTTCGCCCATTGACTGAGGTTCTAAATGTTGTGCAGCATTTAATAAAGCTATACCACCACCTGGTACTATACCTTCTTTAATCGCAGCTTTTGTAGCACAAATAGCGTCTTCTACTCTATCTCTTTTTTCTTTTAATTCTATCTCTGAATTTGCACCAACTTTGACAGTAGCAACTTTAGCTTTTAATTTAGCTAATCTTTTCTCTAGCCTAATGACAATATGTGGATTTTTTGTTTCTTTTAATTGATCTTCTATTAAACTTATAGTTTCTTTTACTTCTTTGTTTTCAGATAGATCAACTTTTAATATAGTCTCTTCATGACTTGTAACAGATTTTAAACAAGAACCTAAATGCTCAGGTTGTATAATATCCATATCGTCACCTAAGTCTTCATTTATAAGTGTAGCGCCAGTAACTGCACATAAATCATTTAACACATCTTTTTTACTAATACCATATATAGGAGCATCTAGTATGTTAACTTTTATATTGCCTTTACTTTTATTCATAGCTAATGCTGAAGCTACTTGAGGATCTACATCTGCTATTATTAATAAGCTTCTACCGCTTTTTATAATAAATTCAAGGACTGACTGAATCTTCCGCACGTTGGGTATAACTGATTCTACTATTAGAACCAACGGATTTTCAAGCTCAGCCGTTCCTTTTTGTTTGTTGGTAATAAAGTGGTTGTTCTTCAGAGCTTGATCATATTGAACACCCTCTATTAACTCAACAACAGTCTCAGGTTGTTCGTTTGTTTCCATCATAACAACCCCTGTCTCATCTACTAATTTGAATGCTTGTCCTATGACCTTGCCCAACTCTATATCGTTATTAGCTGATATAGTAGCGACTTGGTCTATTTTTTTACCTGTTACTTTTTTACTATTTTTATTTAAATAGTCTAATACTTTTTCAACCCCACTATCAATACCTTCTTTCATTAATCTAGTATCTTCTAATAGATCATGTGCTTCTGCTTGGTTTAGTATAGATTTAGCTAACACTGTAGCTGTAGTTGTTCCATCACCAGCGTCTGACACTGTTCTTTGTGCAGCTTGCTTTATAAGTGTAGCACCTATATTTTCTAAAGGATCTTTAAGTGTTATATTATTTGCTACTGTTACACCGTCTTTAGTAATTTGTGGAGTACCGTTTTCGTCTTCCATTATAACACACTTGCCACTTGCTCCTAAGGTTGACCCTACTGCATTAGTAAGTTTTTCAACCCCAGTTAATATCTGACTTCTAGCACCATCGCCAAAAGTCAGATTTTTAACTAACTTTAATTCTTGCATTTAATTTAATTTGATATGATTTGTTTTGAATATTACTCGAAGGTTTTAATTACTTTCGGTCCTTTGGTAAACTCTAGCTTTTTAGCATAATGTTCAACAGATGCGTCTATTGCTTGTTCTGCTCCAGCTATTGTTTCTCTTCTGGTAACATCTATCCAGTTATCTGGATTATCGATGCTATTATATTCGGTTTGTAAAAATCCATTAGGTAATTGAACTATTCTCCAGTTTTTCTTCTGTGAAATATGTTTCCAGTACTTAATGGTTTCTTCTGTTGGTTGTGGTGCACCAGACCACGTATTGGTGCGGGTATATAAAAACGTCATTGTTTTTGGTTTTAAGTTAAACGTTGGTTATTTATATTATCACTTGATAATTCGGTTATTTAATTTTTAATTATACAAAATAGCAGAAATTCTAGTTCCAGTAGCACTAAACGTAAATGAAGTAAGTAAACCATCTAGTGTTTCATATGTAGTTGCAACTGAAGTAGAAAAAAGTCCAATAAACTCGTTTGAAATCGCCGTTGTTGTACCTGGCATACTAATATTTTGATCTACGCTAACACATACAACTATGGTTTCTCCTACTACTAAGTCTGTCGCTCCATCTGCTTTTGCCATTTCTATTGCTGAAAATGTCTTTGCTGCAACTAATCCGCTAAGGCTTCCGGTAGAATGTAAAGTAGCTGAAGAAGTTTCGCTTAAACTACCTTTAAAAATACCAACTCTAGCACTACGCCCAGAAGATAGTTCTAATAAGTTAAAAACTTTAAAAAACATAGTTGATGAAAGACTTGCACCTACGATAGATTGAAACACGAAAGTTCCAGTGGCTGTTACAAAAGCATCAGAGTTTGATAAAGGAATAGTTTGAAAACCACTAGAGTTCCCACTAGACGATATACTTATACTAGTTGAACTGTCTCTAGTTATTGTAATTCCTGACCCTTGTGTTAAGCTTACTGTAGAGTCTGATCCAGTTGCTGCATTGAGTAATAAATTTGCTCCACCACTTTTGGTTTCTGCTTCTAAAGTGTAAGTATCACCACTTGAACTATTTATTTCTATATTATTACCAGAGGGATTTAAAGTAATATTAGTTCCTCCGGTTATAGTAACATCACCTGTTAGAGAATTAAATGAATCTACTACATCTAATGGATCTTTTAAATCTCCAATAGTTATCTTTTTAGTTTGATTACTAGCAGAAACATCAGATATTAACAATAAATCTCCAGTTGTTGGGGTTGTCTTACTTGGGTAAGAGTATATTATTGGCATTAAATGTATTTACCTTCTGATTTATTACTAGAGCCTAATCCTTTTATTCCTTTGTCAGTTTTAGAATCAAACTTCATTGCCATTGCTCCTTTTTTTTCCATCATAGCTTTAGGTCCTTTCTCCATCATTGCAGAAGGTCCTTTTTTGTGCTTATGAACTTTGTCAAATGAAGACATCATAGCCATAGGTCCTTTTTTATAAGCCATAGCTCCATCTTTTTTCATTGCTTTAGGTCCTTTTTTGTCAGCAATATCATTTTCTAAATAATGCATTCTAGCAGAAGCCGTTAAATTCTTGTCATATGCTTTTTTAGCATCGTATCTTTCAGCTGATGTAGCCATTGGCCCTTTTTCCATCATTGCTTTAGGTCCATACATTGCTGTTGCACCCTTTTTCATTTTATAAGGCATAATTTTTATTTTTATTGTTAGTTGTAATTTTATATTTTAGCTTTTATTCTATTAGCTTTAGCACTTAATCTTGATGATCTTCTTGCGTCTTTAGATTCTTTCTTAATATTTTTAATTTCTTGCTTTCTAATTTCATTTCCTTTACCTTCAAAATAAGGATCGTTAAAACCTTCTCTATTTTCTTTACCTCTATATTTTTTAATATTAGATTTAGCTTCTTCTTTTACATATTTCCTCTTCTTTCTTTGTACTAATCTGCTATTGTCTAATTCGCTAGTTTTATCAGACTGATACCCGTGTTTATATCCAAAGTCGTCTATTATGTTTCCACCTCCTAAAACGTTAGCACCTCTTCTTATTTCTTTTTTAGCAGCTTTTACGTCTGGATCAGTCGCTTGTGGTCCTTTTTTAGGCATTGAAACATTAGTTTTTTCCAATGCTTGAAATACTTTAAAATCTCCAGCATATTTACTAGGTGGTCTACCATATGGCGCTGAAGAAGCAGCTTTAACTTCTCTTAATGTATAATCTTTGTCGATGTTCATACCTTTGGCTGATCCTGATTTAAACTTATCCATACCAAAAACCATATCTCCTTCTTTTACTCCTTTATATGGAGATCTAGTAACCATACCACCTTGATCTGTTGCTAAACTTTGCCCAGCTACATTAATAGATGGAGTAATTACTTTTTTAAATAAATTACTCATACCTTCTTTAGATACATTGTTCTTTCCGCTGCCTGTAGCTTTATTATCAGGGCCATTATGTAGTTTAGCCATTGGGCCAAGTTCTTTTCTTTTATACATGTCTGTAGTTTTTTTTAATGCTTTTGACCATTTTGGTCTTAATATAGCTTATTACACAGAATTACTCGTTTTTACTTGAAACAAACTTTAAAAACACCATATAATATATATGAAAAAACTAAAGATAATCATAGAAATAATGCTATATATAGTAAAAATAATAAATATATTGTTAAAAGTGGGACAATAGCCTCTTATAGGATAGGATCTAAGGGGCTAATGTCACTGTTTTTTAAAACTCAAAATAAGTATAGAAGTAAAGTGTTGCCCCCCTCCCTAATCTATTTACGTGCTTAAACCAAAATCGTTTTTATTTTGACGGGCCGCGCTTGTTTTTACATTTTATTTTATATATTTTTAGACTTTTATATATTTGGCCGCCAGGCCCCACCATTTTAGCCCCCAGCCCACCTCAACTATCTATGTACTACATTACAAACATAATACGACTTATAATAGATAATAGAATAAACAAACAAACAAATTAAAACTTATTAATATGAATACAGAACATGAAACAAACTTACTTAAATTAAAAATAGTTTCAATAATAATAATATCACTTATGTTAATTAATGAAATACTTTTAATGTAAATAACATAGAACATATGTGCAACACTTCTAACTAATAAATAACTAATAAACAAATATACACTTTTACAAACTAAATACGACAAACAACTGATAATAATAATAACTAAACTAAATAAATAATAAATATATGAAAACTAATAACTTAACAACAAAAAGATTTGTAATAAGAAAATCTTTACTCGGTACAAATACAGTAATTACATTTACTAATAAAAAAGAAGTAACTTTTACTTATGATCATGATGAAATTTACTCTACATTTCAAGAAAAGTTTGAAACTATGAACTGTTTCCAACAGTATAAATCTTACACAAATAGTAATACTGTTCCAAAATTCTGCAGAGAATTAAGTGAAATATCTTAAATAACTAAAAGTCCAGTTAGTTACTTGTTTCCTGGTAAATCAAATATGAATAAGTAAAAGTCGATGTTGATAGTAATACTTTAACGACTATAAATAACACGAACATATTACTTCAGTTTAACTGATGAGAGTTTAATACTCGAAACTACTTTAAGTAGTCTTAAACAATAAATAATGATAGCAATAATAATAATAACTGTAATGTGTTTTCCAATGATAATGGGAATTATAGTAGAAATAAATAAGTAAATATGAAAAAAATAATAATAGGTATTACAGCACTCGGCGCAATGTCGTTTACAAGTAATCAATTATATTACTCAACTCAACTAGTTTACGCTATGAATAATATAGAAGATATGAAAGAGTGGATTATACAAGATGTAGAAAATAATAAAATCGATAGTGAATATGCAGAGTTTTACTTTGAAACACTAGACGAAACTCAAGGTTTTATACAAGATTTTTACAACAAACAATGTAAGTAATGAATTACTATGATGATATAAATCCTAATGAATTAGCTTCAACTTCAAACTTTGACTTTTTTATATTAGGTTTAGTAATTGGAGCTTTATTAATAGCTTACTTACTAAGAAATAATACAAACTAAATACGATAACTAATAGATAATAACAATATGAATATAAAACAACATAAGCAAAAGCTTAACAAAGAATACAATCAAGCGATTGTCGATAAAGTACTAAACTCAATGTGGTCAAAGCTCGGTAATGAGTTAGATGATGTGATGATGTCAAATGGTTACTCTGAAACTAACAATGAAATGTTTGATGACCAAGATAGTTACTCAGGTATTATACTAAACATTATGAAATCACAGTGCGATGAGTGAACAGCAAAAGATAGAAGCAATCGCTAATGATATACAGGATGGTATCTACGGTTGGACACAGAAATGTGGAACAGAGTGGCAGAAGTGGACATACTCATTAATGCAAGCTAAGAAAATATATGACGGTGATTTAATAATAGATTTAAGTATAGAAAATGAATAGAGATAGAGAGTGGGATTTTATGGATAAAGATTTACAACAAATAGAAGATAATAGATCTTTACTAGCAACTTTTGCACTAGTAGTTAAAGAACTAGCTATAAAACACCCTAATAACCAAGAACTAGGTGCAGAAGTAAGACAATTAATACAAAATTACAAACTAAATACGAATAACTAAAGATAATAATAACATGAAAACAATTAAATTTTACCCAAGCGACAGGTCACTAATCAATTTAGATGGCAAATTATTAAGAGGTTACACTATAGATAGTATACCAGACAATATAAACTCATGGTTTAACTACAAAGGTCTAACATTTGTAACAAGTTAATCTAATTGTCCACGAAGTAGCGTTAGTCACACGTTGCTGTTACTGCGAGAAGCTTACGACATTGCTCGCACTGCTCATACTCACAAGGTATGGGCTTTTCGTGGTAGATAAAATAAATAAATATGATAGCAGTTATGGATAATATAGATTTTACTTGGGCAATACTACTCCAAATGAAAGGTGAACTAACAAGAGAAGAAGTTCTTGGGATACTAGAAACTCACAAATTAAACTTTGAAGATTCTAATACTTACAAATTACCATTATCTATATGAAATGTAACCACAATATTCCACAAGCAAGATTAGATCTTGGCTATAAAGTCTGTGTTGAGTGTTCAACTGAAGAAAAACTCGGTTGTATTGATACTATCCATCACAAAACTGGCAATACTATTCAAGTAATGTCGCGTAAAGATGCAGAAAAAGCCAATAAGTTAACAAAACGAGCAGGTTTTGGTATACTAAGATCTATGTCTAATGGTTCAAGTCAACGTAAAGCTAATATGATCACTGGATGCTCAACTACTTATGTAGGTAACGACGTTATGTTCGAGCAAATAGGTAAAACTTACATTGATTACTTAGAAGTTGACAAAGAAATTGCCCAGCGCTATCTCGATCGAGCGCTAAACAACTTAGAAATATCTCAAAATCAATACAATAAGATAAAACTAATTTGTTACAATCTAAATACGATCACTAGTAGATAATATATTTAAATAATATATGAATAAAATAACAAAAAAACTCGAAAACTTGTACTCTTGGACAAAATTCTATCAAGATCGAGGTAATAAAGACGGAATAAGAAAGTGTCAAACTGAAATAGCCCAGTTGAAAATGGCTTTTAATCAACTAAAATCTAATAAAAATGGCAAAAAATAGAACGCTAAATGAAATTAGACAATCAAAAGAGTATCAACAAGCTGTTGAACTAAGTGATCAAGGCGGTAAATATACAGTACCGAGTAAAGGTGCAAATCCTGTACCTGTTAAAAATAGTGTAATACCTGAAGTTTCTGATTTTGATGTAGTCAAAAACAAAATAGTAGAAAGTTTACACCATCAAATGTTTGATATAATATTTCAAGCAGTTAATGAAGAAATGAATAAGTTTCAAGTCTTTCAAGAAGATAACTACTTAACTGAAGCAGGTATTGATTTGTTTGAAGAGCAGTGGTTTGAATTTTATCACGAACATCATGGTGATATACTACATCAAGTAATTAAAAATATTACAAACTAAATACGAACGCTTAAAGATAATACAAATATGAATAAAACAATAATAAAAGAAGCTTTAGAAGCTAAACTAGATGAACTACATGAGTCAGTATGGGGTACTACAACCGCTGAACTAAATGAAATAGTTTATAAAATAGATCAAGTAAACCAACAATTAAAATTAGTATCATGACAGAAGAAAAACTAGCAATGGAAACATTAAATGCACTAGGTGTTAAAAATGTAACTACTAATAGACAAAAGAATAACGGTACAACTATGTTTGAATTACCTACAGGTGATACTGTAGCTGAATTTAACTCAGGTTATATCAGGAAATACTTAATGTCTGGACAAAAAAACTTAAAGTTTCACTCTTGTTATCAGCTAAATCCAGTGTATAAAACAAAATGGAAAGCTATAAACTCAAATGGTAAGCTAATAGAATCAGAAACAAACTCAAGAATGCTTATATATTCAAGAGCTGAAAGACTAAAAAGACTTGTATTATATACAATAAAACAAATAAACAAGTCAAATGGATAATGATAAAAAAGATTTAGCGCTAATATTAGCAGTTTTAGCGCTAACTTTTTACACAATTTTACTAACTGCTTTAATAATAAATTAAATTAAATGACACTAACTGAAGAAAAAATGATTAAAATAGCTAAGCAAGCGCTTGGTTTAACAATAACTGATAGCTTTGATACAGGTTGTGACTTGTATTGCTACAATGAATCTACTGTAGATGGCTATGATGTATGGGTATTAACTTATAGCTTAAATGATGTAAATGTATCTGAAAACGTATACTATTATGATAGTGATTTAGCATCTGCTGTTATGGAAGAAATTCAACACAACGGCGGTAGCGAAACTTTACTGCATATGGATGAATACTTGTGGGATGACTTATACATGGATGATCAAATGCTTGAATATTTTGCTGAAACTATCGATGATATTATTGAGAGTAATGACGAAGAAGGCTATGGTTTAACTAAAGCTGAAATACAAGATCTTACTGAAGAATATGGCTTAGATGCCGAAGAAATTAAAGAAACTGTTAGTTAGTTAATAGTAGTTTAGTTTCCACGATAGCTCGTACTCAAAAGGTACGGGCTTTTCGTGGTATGAAAGATACAAAATATAACGGATGGACAAACTACGCTACTTGGCGTATTAACCTAGAAATACTAGGTGACATCGAATTTGAAGAAAAAGTTTCTGCAGATTATTTAGAAGATATAGTAGAAGATGTTGTGTTTAACAACACAGTTGAAAAAGACTGTTTAGCAGCAGATTACGCTAGAGCTTTTATAGATGAAGTAAACTTTTATGAAATAGCTAAAGACATAAACGAAGAATCTGAAGTTTTTATAACTAAAAACGAAAGAGATTAATTACAAACTAAATACGATAACTAACGGATAATATTATTATGATGAACGAAGACGAAATAGAAAGACTAGCTGACTTATTATTTGATAAGATAATGGAAAAGCAAGAAGAAGCAGACAGAGAGTATGCTGAACAAATAGTTAAATTAGCTAAAGATGGTTATGTAATAAATGACATAACTGACAAACTAGAACTTAATGAAGAAGAAAAACTAGTTGGTGAGTTAGCTAGAATGCAGACAATTATGATGATTCTTGAAGACAGAGAAGAATACGAAAAAGCTGCAGTAATACAAAAGAAAATTAAAAACATAAACAAGAAATTAAATAATGGATCAGGAAAATATTAAAGCAATGCTAGCGCATAAATACAATGAAGATAAAGCAGATTATCCTGCATTTATACAACCTAAATTAGATGGCGTACGTTGTTTATTTACTAAGTCTGGCGCGTTCTCTCGTGCTAATAACCAGTTTATGAATGTAGAACACATTGAACAAGCTTTAAAGCCGTTCTTTGCAAAAAATCCTACAGCTGTACTTGACGGCGAGCTATACAATCACGGTCTTAAAGATGACTTTGAAAAAATTATATCTCTTGTTAAAAAGAAAAAACCAACAGATGCTGACAAAGCTGAAGCTGCAGAACTAGTACAATACCATATGTATGATGTAGCAAGTTTGAAAATGGCTACTTATGTAGACAGAAACTTGTTCTTACTAGCTGAAACATCATTTAGATCATACAGCTGTTTACAGGTAACTAAAACAGAAATAGCTACAGACTTTGATAATGCACAAAAGTTTCATGCTAAAAACCTTAAACTAGGTTACGAAGGTTCTATGTACAGAACACCATCTGGTAAGTACAAAGGTACAAGATCATGGGATCTTATGAAGTTTAAAGACTTTCATGATGCAGAAGCTACAATTATTGGCTATGAAATAGGTAAAGGTAAGCGTGAAGGTACACTAGGCAAGTTTATTATGCAAGATGATGATGGTAACGAGTTTGGTTGTCCTCCAGGTAAAGGTTATGACTACAAAGCTCTAGCTAACATGCTAAATAATATACACGACTACATTGGTCAGTATGCTACATTTACATACTTTGAGAGAACTAAAGCAGGTAGTTACAGACATCCACATTACAAAACACTAAGAAATTACGAATGAGAAGATTAATATATGATATGTTTTATGCTGATGAGATCAGTGAAGACGTTGCTTACAAGCTAATTGATAAGCTAAATAAAGTAAGAGATAAAACTAAATACAGTTGGGAAAGATGAAAGATATACTAAAAAAACGTAGATGTTTATCACATAGAAGATATGTAGAGCATCGTATGGCTGAGCTTCAGACTGAAATATTTAATGACGCTATGGCAACAGGAAAAGTTAACCTAGAAAAAAGACAACAATTATTAAAATATAGAACACATTTAAATAATTTATGACAAAAAAATTAAAACCAATATTTGATTCTTTTCAAGAATATATAGAAGCCGAAAATATGATATTTACTACACTTCAAGATGATATTGAAAGTGGGACAATAGGCTCTTAGATAGTATTAGTAACAGGCTAATGTCACAGTTTAGAAACTTAACATACTTAAACAATAATAGAATTATATATCGTAGGTACTCTTCAGACAATCCAACATCGAGCTACGGCTGGGGTTGGTATTATGCTGATGGTACCTATGGGTATTATGCTCTGTTTAATAGTAAAGCTAAAATTAATAGCTATAAGTCTTTAAAATGGCACTTATTAGTGTTGTGGTATTTAAATCCTAGTATGTCATTAAATGACTTTAAAAAATTAGCTAAAGTTATATGCAATAAACAAAATGGCTTTACAACGTTTGAAGTACCAAATAAAATACTAAAAAGTATGATAAACGAAACGTATATGGAAGATCTTGAAACTCCACCTAAAAATAGATTACGTAAAGTAGTTTTTAAAGATAGTACATTATTAAGTACTAGCGAAAAATTACGTATAGTAGGTGCAATAATAGGTAAAGGTAAAACAGTTAAGCAAGATGATATCTACGAAGCTATGATGTATATACATGATCATAATGAAAAAATAACCGCAGTTAAATTATCTAAAATACTTAATTGTACTACTAGAACAGTACATAGAAATATAGGCGAAGAACTTAAACAAGAAAAAGATTTATTAAATAAACAATTATGAAAAAGTATAATGTAAAAAATTACGTCAGATACAAAGAAGATCTTAAAAGAGCTAACGGTAGAATACCAATTAAAAACTTTATAGACTACACGCCTGAAGAACTTAAAATAGTATTTTTACCTTTAGTTGAAAATATAGGTAGAAAATTTGCTACGTCTCAAGAAGCGTCTGGTGTTATGTCTATAAATGATATAATACAAGAAGGTAGTTTTCAGCTATGTAAAGCTGTAGATAAAATAGACAGAGCTAGATTAATAGCTTCTGAAGATATAGAACAAACTTTAAAATCTTTTTTAGCTAAAAGAATAAGAGGTGGCATACGTAGAGAAATAGATAAAAATAGAGGCACAATGCGTATACCTGAACACAAGCTAAATGAAATGCGTAGAGATGGTGGTAAAGATAAAAAAATGGTTGCTATGTTCTTTAATAGTATATTCTTAAGTATCGATGCTAACCCAAATGATGAAGATATGGTATACCAAATACCTGATAAATCAGATCCATACAACGAGCAGTTGTTAAATGCTTATATTATGAGCTTGTTAAGTAAATATCTTGATTTTAACGAAATGTTAGTATTAAGTAAAAGCTATGGTTTAGATGGACCTAAATGGTCTGCTAATGAAATAGCTACAGCTTTAGAAATAAAAGGTGTCTCTGCATATGTAAGAGTATCAGAGCTTAAAAAACAAGCAGTACAAAAACTTATAGATAATGTAGATCACTCGCAAGTGCTTGACTATCTGTAAAATACAATATAAACCTGTAATTATAATAGTATGACAATATACCAAAAATTAACCAAAATTCAAACGAAGTTTAAATCGAAGAAAAGTAGATTTAACTCATTCGGCAAGTATTATTTCCGATCTGCCGAAGACATCCTAGAAGCTACAAAACCCTTTTTAAAGGAGCTAGACGTTGCGGTAACGATCACTGAAGAATTAATATCTTTTGATCCTGCTGTGTTAAAAGTAACAGCTAAAATTATGAATGGCGAAGCTGACAAAGGCTTAGGTTCTCATAAGCATGCTGAAGCTGTAGCTATTGTAGGTGTTGACTTAGATCAGAAAGGTATGCAAATGCCACAAAGATATGGTGCAGCTAGTTCTTATGGTAAGAAATATGCACTAGGTAATTTGTTTTTAATTGATGATACACAAGATGCAGATGCAACTAATTCTCATGATAAAAAGCAAACTCCAAAAATAGCTATATCAGCTGTGCAACTACAAAAGGCTAAAGAATATATAAAGTCTGGTGGTAAGGTTGAAGCAATAAAAGCTAAATATAAATTAACAAAAGAAGTAGAACAAGAGTTAACTACATTATGAAAAACAAAAAAGAAGTACTAGAGAGATTGAAGAACGATGAAGATTACTATGGTGATTTTGGTAAACAGTTTATATCTAATTCAGATATAAGAACTTTAATGACAAACCCGCTAGATTTTAAAGAACCATCGACTCAAGCTCCTCACTTTCTTATTGGTGGTTACTTTCATACTGCAATACTAGAGCCTGAAAAAATAAAGAACTTCAAAATAGTTGAAGCTACGTCGCGTAATACAAAACTTTACAAAGAGATAACAAACGGAGAAGTTTGTCTATTGCAACACGAAGTTGATAAGACAGAAGCTTTAGTTGATAAGATGATGAATAATAAAATATGCAGAGATCTTATACATACTGAAGGTAATGATTTTGAAGTTCCAGGCGTTACCGAAGTATACGGTAATATGTGGAAAGGTAAAGCAGATATTGTTAACCACAAAGAAAAGCTAGTTGTTGATCTTAAGACTACATCAGACTTAGAAAAGTTTCATTGGTCAGCTAAGAAATACAACTACGATAGTCAAGCTTACATATACAGTCAATTATTTGGCTACGATATGTTGTTTATAGCTATCGACAAAAACACAGGTCAAATAGGTATATTCGACTGTTCACAGGATTTTTATAAAACTGGAGCAGACAAAGCTGAAAAGGCTTCTGAAATATATGATTTGTTTTATAAGAATGAAGACTTTGACCCTAATAATTACTTTATAAATAAAACCCTATAATATGGCAGGAATAATAAAAGCAAGTATCAATTTAAATGCAATTGATAAATCAAAAATAATCGAAGGCAAGAAAGGTAAATACCTACCTATTACGATTACAGTAAATGATGAACCAGATCAGTTTGGTAATCAAGGTCCTGTTATAATCGATCAGTCTAAAGAAGAAAGAGAAGCTAAGGTAGCTAAAACGTATCTTGGAAATTGTAAGGTAGTATGGACAAACGGTGTTTTTCCAGACAAAATACCTTATGAAGGCGGTGGACAAGCTCCAGCACCAAAACAAGAAGCAAAAGTAGAACCAGATCTACCATTTTAATTTAATAAAATAAATGCAAGTCGAAGATAAAGAAATAAATGGTTTCTTAATTGAAACTTTTAATCAGCACGACTTAGAAGTAGGTAAAACGCAGGGGATTTGTCCCCTGTGTTCGTCTTCTAGGAAACCTGAAAATAAGAAAGCTAAATGCTCTTCTTATGACTGGGAACGTGGTATCGGTACTTGCCATAACTGTGATAAATCTTATCAACTACATACGTTTAAACGTAAAGGCAAAGCTGAGCGTGAGTATGTATTACCTGAAGTAAAACATAAACCGGTTGAATCTAAAGTTGTTGATTGGTTTAAAACAAGAGGTATATCTAAACAAACCTTAGATGAGGTTGGTGTAGGTGAAGGTAAAGAGTTTATGCCACAGACCGGTAAACCCGAGAATACTATTCAGTTTAATTATTATGTAGGTGGAAACTTAACTAATGTTAAATATAGGGATGGACGTAAGAACTTTAAGCTATATAAAGGAGCAGAAAAAGTATTTTACAATATAGATAATACTGTAGGACATGACACATGTATTATAGTTGAAGGCGAAATGGATGTATTAGCTTTACATGAAGCTGGTATTACAAATGCTATATCAGTTCCTAATGGTGCTACGTTAAACAGCAACAACTTAGATTACTTAGATAATTGTATTGATTATTTTACAGACAAAGAAAAGATAATCATAGCAGTAGATAATGATCCACCAGGTATTGCATTACAAACAGAGCTTGTAAGACGTCTTGGTGCTGAAGTTTGTTATCTAGCATCATTTGATGACTGTAAAGATGCTAATGAATATCTAATTAAATACAGTGCATTAGAACTAAAATCTAGAGTCTTAGACGCAAGACCTGTGCCGTTAGAAAACGTAACAACATTTAAAGACATTGAAGATGAAGTTACAGACTTTGTTCGTAATGGTTTTAAACGTGGTTATCAAGTTGGTTTACCTAACTTTGATAATATTTTTTCTACATATACTAAACAGTTTATAACTGTTACAGGCATACCTAGTTCAGGTAAGTCAGATTTTGTAGATCAAATGGTTGTAGGTTATAATAGAGAGTACCAATGGAAGACAGCATTTGCGTCTCCTGAAAATGCTCCTACTTTTTTACACGCACACAAGCTTATGCGTAAAGTATGGGGTGACATGCCTAACAAAGGTGATATTGGTAGAGACAAATGGAATAAAGTAGCTAATCATGTTAATGATAACTTTTTCTTTATTGATATGGAGCGTTATACTTTAGAATCTGTTTTACGTAAAGGAGCTGAGCTAGTTAAACGTAAAGGTATTAAATGCTTAGTTATTGATCCATACAACAAGGTTAGAGACGTTGATTCTCATACTGAAGACGTTAACCGTTACACAATGGAATACTTAACTAAGATTGAAACCTTTGCTAAGAAATATGATGTACTAGTATTTATAGTAGCACATCCAACTAAAATGTATAAAACACAAGATGGTAAAATTGAAGAACCAACTATGTATAACATTAAAGGTGGTGGTGAATGGTACGATGCTAGTTATCATGGTTTACTTGTTCACCGTGATTATGATAATAAAACAACTAAAGTTAAAGTACTTAAATGCAAGTTTCAAAACTTAGGTGAAAATGGTGCTGAAGCTCATTTTACTTGGGAACCTAGATCAGGTTGTTTTATACCTCATGATGTACCTGACTTAGATGAAGCTATGCCATGGGAGTAGAATTAGTTAAAGGTGTTGATTACAATTATGTATATTCTATAAAAGCTAATAATGTTATTTATAAAACATATACTAAAGATACTGTTGATATGTATGAGGCTATATTAGATAAGTTTAATATAAAATATAAAACAACCTATGATAAAGACAGTGAATTGGAAACCACCACCGTGGAGTAAAGAATATAGAAAAATATATTCTTGGTGTTTAAAACACGGAATAAAAATATACCCTGTAGCTACGGCTAAAGGAGAAAAAAATAAAAACTGTTATATAGAAGTTAGTGTAAATGGTAAAACAACGTTATCACCTAAGCATTATGGTGTTAATGAATTATGGCCTAAAATATTTGAGCTATATAAGTTTTATTATGATAAACGTACAAACTAAATACGATAAAGTTTAGATAATATAAATATGATAGAATATAAATTTAATAATGCTAATGAAGCTTTTGACTTCTACTATGGCACAATACCAAATACTGGTGTAGATTTTAGTGGCACTAAAGCAATGTTTAATCAGGGTTTTACTATATTAAACCCATTAGATAATATAATAAAATCAGAGGTAAGAGGCTTTAATAAAATATATGCTGAAGCTGAATGGCAATGGTATTTAACTGGATCTCCTAAAGCACAAAGACTTGGCGAGATATACGGTAAAATACCTAAGATATGGCAGGATATGACTGATGGTAATGGTAATGTTAATTCTAACTACGGTTCACAGTGGGAAAGAGCTTATCAGTTAGACAGAGTTGTAGCTATGCTAAAAGATAATCCAGATACAAGACAAGCTGCGATATCTATATACGATGGTAAAGAAATAAGTAGATATAAATATGATACGCCTTGTACTTACGCTGTACAGTTTACAGTTATAGATGATAAGCTTAATATGTGTGTTACGATGCGTTCTAACGACCTTTGGTTCGGTTTCTGTAATGATCAATATTGTTTTAGTAAACTTCAAGAGATGGTATCTGAACGTACAGGATATAAAATAGGTACATACTATCATTTTGCACATAACCTACATATTTACTATGATCAATTACCTGAAAAAAATACACTAACATCTAGAGCTAAACAATATGGATAAAATAAATTATTATTTATACCATATACCGGGTAAAAAAATAGGTGTTACACGTAATCTTATATCTAGAGTCGTAGAACAACAAGGTTACGACTTAGACGAAGTAGAAGTTCTAGAGCAAAGTACAGATATAAACTATATATCCGACCGCGAGTTAGAACTTCAATTGTCTCATGGCTATAAGGTTGATAGACAAAAATACAAAGACTTATATATAAACCAAAAACCAAAATCAAATAATATGAATGTAAATGCAACCGAACAAACTTCAACATTTCCTTGTCCAGTATCTAAACTTAAAGGTAGATTAATGGATAATATGGGTATGACATGGTTAACATCTCACGGCAAGTTTGAGATTAACATGGATACAATAGCGTGGATAATGGAGAATGTGACTACGTCTATGTATACAACTGAAAGATGTTATATATATAATAAATCTTTTGCTAAGTATTTTAAAACAGTTGAATTTCCTTTCGGTGATGATGCTTATCAAGCTTATCACGATACGTTAACTGAAAGAGTTAAACCAAGTAATGGTAAAGCTTATTCAAGTACAGATGCTAGGTTTCAATTAATAAGAGACTGGGCAGGTGAAAGAGGTCTCTATAGTAAAGGCGATACTAAAACTCAGTTCTGTAAGCTAATGGAAGAAGCTGGCGAACTAGGTAGAGCTATACTAAAAGACGATAACCCAGAGTTTAAAGATGCTATTGGTGATATGGTTGTAGTACTTACTAACTTAGCTCATATGGGTGGAACAACTATTGAAGACTGTATTGATACAGCATACAAAGTTATATCTAAAAGAACTGGTAAAATGGTTAACGGAACGTTTGTTAAAGATGAAAAGTAAAACTATTAAATTCAGAGATCCAGTCGTTGAGAACGTTGTGGATAAGTTTGTATCAAGATCTGATGTTGGCTTTGCTAAGTATGGCCAGTCAATGCATAATGAAAGAACAACCAAACAAAAAGATCTAGCAGGTTATCTTAATGATATACAAGAAGAGCTTATGGATGCTATACTTTATATTCAAGCTGCACGTGAAGAGCTAGCAGAACAAGAAGATCTAAATATACTGAGTGTTAATTCACCTTTACCAGGTGAAGATTTAGAATATGGTTCGCCGGTATAGTAAAAAGAAAGGTCCGGTAAGATCTAAAAAAACTAAGCATGATGGAATACAATTTGCATCAGGGCTAGAAAAACATATGTATATAGCTTTAAAGAAAGCTAAGATTAAAGCACATTACGAGGGACAAACTTACGAGCTTGTCCCTTCTTTTAACTTTGAGCAAGAAGCTTATGAACGACAAAGTAATGGAAAAGGTGAATACCGTAATCGAGGTAATAAAAAAATACTTAATATTAAGTATACTCCAGATTTTATTGGAGATAATTTTATTATTGAATGTAAAGGACGTGCTAATGAATCTTTTCCCATACGTTGGAAGTTATTTAAAGCTTATGTACATAAACACTTACCGAACGTTACGTTATACAAACCTCAAAATCAAAAGGAATGCGAAGAAACCGTGAACTTAATTCTTGGGAAAAAAAAGACCTAGCAAGAAGAAAATATGCCGAAAGACAATTACAAAAGTTTATAGACTGGAGCGTTGAATCTAAAGGTTATTTAAAATATAAAGATTTAATTAAATACTCAGAAAAATATGGCACGACAACAATTAAGTAATAAACTGGATAGAGTAAAAATTAAAAGAAAAGGTGTACATGCTAAAACCAAGACATCTAGCTCTACATCTAGTATATTATATAAAAAGAAATATAAAGGACAAGGTAGATGAAAGAAAGTAAATTATTAGAAATGCAAAACAAAGTAAAAGCTTTGACAAATGTAATTCAACAATTGATAAGTGAAATAACACATCTTAGAGAACTAAGCATAGGTACTTTAGAAACAATAAAGTTAATGCCTGGTTATGAAGATGCCATTGAAGCTTTAAAAAAGCAAATGGAAAATAATGTAAAAGAAAAACAAAAAGCAAAACAAAATGGAGCTATCGAACAAGATTCTAAGTGATATAACAGTGTATATGAAGTATGCAAAGTTCGTTCCTGAGTTGAATCGTAGAGAAACTTGGGTAGAACTAGTAGATAGAAACAAAGCGATGCATATTAAAAAATATCCAGAGCTTGCAGAAAAAATAAATGAAGCTTATAAATTAGTATATGATAAAAAAATTCTTCCAAGCATGCGTTCGTTACAATTCGGAGGCAAACCGATTGAAATTAGCCCTAATCGCGTGTATAATTGCGCTTATCTACCAATTGATCACATTGATAGTTTTCACGAAACAATGTTCTTGTTACTTGGAGGAACCGGTGTTGGATACTCTGTACAAAATCACCACGTAAAACAAATGCCACCAGTTAATCAGCCTTATGCTAAAAGAACTAGAAGGTTTTTAATTGGTGATAGTATTGAAGGTTGGGGAGATGCTATTAAAGTATTAATGAAGTCTTATATGGGCGAGAAGAGAAGTTCTACTGTAGAGTTTGATTACTCAGACATTAGACCAAAAGGAGCTCAGTTAGTTACATCAGGTGGTAAAGCACCAGGACCTCAACCATTAAAAGAGTGTATACTAAAAATTAAAGGTATATTAGACGCTAAAGAAGATGGAACACCATTAACTACCGTTGAAGCTCACGATATAGTTTGTCATATAGCTGACTCAGTATTAGCTGGTGGTATTCGTAGAGCTGCTTTAATTAGTTTGTTTTCAGCTGAAGACAACGAAATGATTAGTTGTAAGTCAGGTAGTTGGTGGGAGAAGAATCCACAAAGAGGTAGAGCTAATAACTCAGCTGTTCTTATGAGACATAAAGTAACTCAAGAGTTTTTTATGGATTTATGGAAACGTGTAGAGCTGTCAGGGTCAGGTGAACCTGGTATATATCTTAACAACGATAAAGATTGGGGTACTAACCCTTGTTGTGAAATAGCATTAAGACCTTTTCAGTTTTGTAATCTATGTGAAGTAAATGCTAGTGATCTTGAATCACAAGAAGATTTTAACGATAGAGTTAGAAAAGCAAGCTTTATAGGTACATTACAAGCTGGTTACACTGACTTTCACTATTTAAGAGACATATGGAAAGATACGACAGAGAAGGACGCCCTTATCGGTGTATCAATGACAGGGATAGGGAGTGCCGCTGTGCTGCAGTTGGATATGAAGGAAGCTGCAAGTATAGTAAAACGAGAAAATACAAAGACAGCTAAAGCTATTGGTATTAATCCGGCAGCTAGATGCACGACCGTGAAGCCTGCTGGGACGACATCTCTGGCACTAGGAACTTCATCTGGTATTCATGCATGGCATAATGATTATTATACACGTAGGATTAGAGTTGGTAAAAATGAATCTATGTATAAGCATTTGTCTAAACATCATCCAGAATTAGTTGAAGATGAATTTTTTAGACCTCATGACACCGCTGTAATTAGTATACCACAAAAAGCACCTGAAGGTTCTATACTAAGGTTAGAATCACCTTTTGATTTGTTTGAAAGAATAAAAAAAGTTGCTCAAGAGTGGATTATTCCTGGGCATAGAAAAGGATCTAATACTCATAACGTTTCAGCTACAGTTAGTTTAAAGCAAACAGAGTGGGATCAGGCTGGAAAATGGATGTGGGAAAATAGAGATCATTATAACGGTTTATCTGTATTGCCTTATGATGGTGGTACTTATACTCAAGCACCATTTGAAGATATAAGTAAAGTACAATACGATATGGCTATGAAACATTTAAAAGATGTAGATCTTAGTAAGATTGTAGAGACAGAAGATGAAACAGATCTTGCAGGAGAATTAGCTTGTGCAGGTGATAATTGTGAAATAACATGAGAAAGTTAGCAATAATTGGAGGTCTCAGCTTAATGACAGCTGGGACTTCATATATGGTGTGGCATCCACACGCACCACAGTTTGATTTAAATCCTAACACGTTAGCAATAGCTAGTGGTGGGTTTTTTGTAGCTGTTGGAATTAGTTTTAAATTTTAAATAAATAATATTATGTGTCCATTATGTTTAGGCAGTATTTGCGAATATTGTAAATAGTTATGTTGGGGAATTAGCTCAGCTGGCTAGAGCGCCTGCCTTGCACGCAGGAGGTCATCAGTTCGACTCTGATATTCTCCACAAATAAAAAGGGGACCTCGTAATGAGATCCCCTTTTTTGGTTACAGGAACTTTGGGTATGGTGCCCAGTATTTTTGTTGTTCCTAACGTCCGTAATTAGTTCCAGCTTCTTTATTAGCATCTTTTTCCCAAGGAGCATCTTTCCTACCTTGCCATTCAGCTTTGTTGTATTTTTTGCCTTTCCAATAAAAATTATTATCATCCCAAGCTAAAGCTCCAGACTTAACATCATCAACGTGACCAAGCTCATGCTTTATTACAGATTTAATATGATTTTCAGGTATGTCTTTACTTAAAGTTATATTACCTGAACTTGTAGTTCTACCTAAAACATTAGCATCATCTTCTATATGACTAACAGAAGTATTCATTAGCCTTAGGTCAAAAGGTATTTTTAATTTAAAACTCATGTTACCATTTTACTTTGTCAGCCCAGTAGGCAGCTGACATTTTGCCTTTAGCTATATTTTTAGCATGTCTAGCCTTAAAGCTTTTACGTCTAGCTTTTTGCTTGTCTGATTCGTTTTTCTTTGGCTTACCAGCAGTAGAAACACCTTGTTGACCAAATCTAATAATCTTTTCTTTACCACCAGAGCAGGCTTTAACAATATGAGACTTTGTTTTGTGAGCTCTAGTTCTTTTAGGTTTATTACATTTTAAAGTTTTTTTATCTATAGCCATTACTTTTTCTTTTTTCTAGTTCTACTTGATGCTCCACAAGGTTCACCTGTAGCTACGTTTATCCAGTTTTCTTTTTCAAACCAATCTCTAAGAGTAGCTCCTTTTTTACGAGCACCTTTAACATTACTTTTGCTAGATCTTTTATATTTACCTTTAGCAGCAGCAGATTGCTTAGCAGCAATTACCTTACGTTTTTCTTCTTTGCTCATTGATTTTACTTTCGCAGCAGGTAAACATACTTTTTTAGTTCCTCCGCCTTTAGTCTTTTTTGCCATGCTTTCTTCTTATTGATATTTTACATTGCTTAGCTATTTTAGCTTGTTCAGGTTTTTTACCAAATCTAGATCTTTGCTCCATTACAGTTAATATTTGTATTTTTCTTGCAAAACTTTTACCAGATCTTTTTACTTTAGTGCAAGTAGCATTAGCATCTGAAGTTGTTGCATATTTAATTTTTACAGTGTCTTTAGGATTTTCATCTGTATATAATCTTCTACTTGAGCCTTTTGGTTTCTTTCCTGTACCTTCTTTTGGATCTTTATTTTTCTTTGCCACTGCCTAGTTTTTTCATTGCTGCATTTCTAGCACACTTCATTTTTTTAGCGTAACTAGGATTTTTTTTACGATTAAAAACTATTTGTTGATTTAAACTACCAACAATAGCTTTTTTATTTCCTTTTCTAGACTTTATTAACCAATTAGCTAAATCACCACAGGATAATTCTTTAAACTTACCTTTAGCATCTGCGTACTTACTGTCTTTCCATTCAGGTCTTTTCTTTGCCATTTTGTTTAATATAATCGTACAACATATCTCCAATTTTTTTACCAAAATCTGAATCTGACTTATAATGAGTTTTAGCTACATTTCTACTATCAGATATATCTTCTGCTAAAAAAGTAAAACTATTAGTATTGTTTAAATCGTTTAAATACTTAGCTATAAATCTACTTTGAGCAGAATGTCCTGATGGATATGCAGGTGTTTTCATAGACTTTAATTCAATGTCATTTAACTTTATACCATACTGTTTAGCAAGCTCTTTAGGTCTTGGTCTATTAAAATGAAACTTTAATTTTTTAATAACATTGTCATAAGCATCTAATGACATGTTTTTAATTATTTGTTTAGGAAATTTATAATTGTTTTTAGTTGCAAAATTACCAAAAACTTTCATTATATCATCATTTTCTTTAACAAACTTAGGGTTTTCTTTAGTTTTAGCTAGTTTTTGTATTTCTCTAAAAGTCTCTAATGAGTTATTTTTAGGTGGTTTTTGCATTTTTAATTTACTTAAATCAAAATTTTTAAAATTACTTTCCACAACTATGCATATTTATAAACCAATTAGCTAACTGAACATCTCTTTTAGTGGCTTTATTTCTTGATTTTAGTTTTTTTACTTTACTACATGTTACGTCACCACCGTAAAGTTTGTTTATTCTAGCCTTTAATGTACCGCGATATTCACCACCACGCTTTTTCACTTTTTAGTTTTCATAGACTTTAAAATTTTATCTATTCTAACTGCTTGCCCTTTATGCATTGCTGAAGCTTTTTTAAGCTCACTAGATATTTTTTTTAATTTTTTAGTATCCATTACTTTTTATTTTGTTTTTTTATCTGTTTATCAGTAAAAGGTACATCTGCATCATCTGTTGGCCTCATTTTTATTGTACCATTATCACAGTAAAATTCTCTTTTTTCTCTAGCAGCTTCTTGTTTTCCACCTTCTTTTTTAGCGTAGCCAGCTTCCCAAGCTTTCCAAGCCGCTTTACATTTATTTTTTGATCTCATTTTCTTTTACTTTTCATGTTTTGTGGACCACCTTTTTTTGTACATCTAACACCCCAACCTGAAGCGTAAGCCGATGGCCATACCTTAAATTTCTTTTTTGCTGCAGCTTTGCATGCTGGACTAATCTTTCCCATTATCTACGTTTTTTTGATTTTAATGCTAAAACTTGTTTAGCTAATTCATCTAGCTTACCATCAATCTTTGTACCGTCTTTTACTAATGTAGAAAGTACTTTAATTTCTTCAGATAATATATCATTCATCTGCTCTATCATATCAACTCTTTCTTTTAGATCTTCTATGTTAGCGTGATTCCATTTTTCTTTAAGATCATATTCTAATCTTTTAACTTCTACTGGAGGTAAATTTTTAGCTTCTGCTATATCTTCCTGTAAAGTATAGTACATACCTACAAAAGTTGTTGTTAACATTATTATGCCTATAACTGTTTTTACATCTATTTTAAATTCTGTGTTTTCAGATATTTTCATTATTTCATTAATTCTAAAAGTTTATTTACTCTGTCTTTTTCGTATTTTAAAGACTTTATCTCTTTACTAGATAGTCCCAGACTATCTAATTTTCTTACTTGTTCTGATTTTTTTAATTTAAAATATTTTTTTGTATCTTCTTTTATTTTTTGTTTTTTATAACCTTCTTCGTCTAGTATAGGTTTGTAAGCATATCTTCTTGTGCTTGCTTCTTTCCTTTTTAAAGCTCTTTGTTTTCTATCTTCTTGTCTTTGCTTTTCAGACATCAACTGCCACTCAGGCCAACCAAGTCCCATAGCTACACGTTTCCAATTTTCATTGTCATCATCTAAAGCTCCTTTAATATTTTCTACTTTTTGATATAACCTATCAAGTGGCACGTTAGTTGTAGATGCCACTACTTTTGCAGCAGCCTCGTATGCTGGATTATTAATATTAAAAGGATCTTTAGCTTCTGGATCTTTTCTACCATATTCCCAAGTAGTCATACCTTGTCTAAACTTGCTTACTTTAATGTCTATAGGAGGAGAAACATCTAGTAGTTTTAAAGCAACATCAGCATATTCAGGTCTTTTCTTTTGAGATCTGTCATAAATATCTACAGCTATATTTTTCAATGTTGATACTACAGCACCTCCAACTCCAAGTCCTCTAAGTATGTTATCACTCATACTGTTTATTGTTTTAGCTCCTTTATACTTTTCTAAAAATGATTCTTGTTCTTCATCGTCATCATTAAAAGCTACAGCAAATAAAGCAGATTGTAGTGTGGTAAATATTATATTTTGTAAAGCTCCATAATAAAGTATTTTACTAACATTATCTTTCCAATCACCTCTTCCATTAACAATGTCTAAACCAGCTTTTTTCATTATTCTTGAATATTGGCTAGGTGTATTTGCAAAAGCTAATATAACTTTACCAGCTGTACTAGCTTGTTGTTGAGATATTTTACTTGGATCAGAAGACTGTTGAGACTCTTCAGACTTAGCTTTAAAATCTTCAAAAGCTCTAGCCTCTGCATCGGCCTTGCTTAAACCTTGTTTTAAATAAGCATTGACTTTATTTCTATAATAACTAGCTCCACCAGTTGCTATTGCAAAACTATCAGCTATTTGAGTTAATACAAAACCTTTTTTAAGCAATGTTGCAATTACAGCTTTAGCTTTGTTTGTACTTGTCTTAGCAGATTCAGCTATTTCTGACTCACTTACGTTTATTTTTAATCCATTACGTCTATCAACTAAATAATCTGAGTTCATTAACTTCATAAAGTCAGACCAATACTGTGGTTGATTAGCAAAAGCTTTACCAGCTTTAAATATATTATTATCTCCAGTTAATTCTATAAAGTTTAATGATGATATAGTCTGTAATACTGCTGATCTAGCATTTAAAAACATTACACCACCAATAGAGTTATTAATATAATCTAAAAATCTAGCTTCTATTCTACCCATAGCAGCACCTCTATTAGTACCTGTTTTCATTCTTCTAAGAGAATCTTCTAAAGCTTCTCTATACTTAGAGCCAAAAGCAGCTTCTAATTTATTTAAGTTTTTAGTTGAAAAAGCTTGTTCGATGTTTTCGTTCCATTGTGCTAAGTACTTTGATCTACCTGTAGTCCTTAAACCTTCTCGCATATCAGTAGTGATAGTCCCAGCTATCCAATTTTCTCCAGGGTAATAGTAACCGTCACTTTTGTTTATTGCTATTAACTGTTTTGAAAAAATATCTATTTCAGGATTTTCTTTAACAAATTGATTAACTTGTTTTAAATCTCTTTTAGATAATCCTTGAACATTGATACCTTGACTAGTCCAAGCGTTTATTCTAACTATATCTTCAAAAGTAAAACCTCCAAAAGCTTTTTGCTTTAAGTTATTAGGTATGCCTTCTAAGCTATTTTTAAGAGCTTTGAAATCTGCTGCTAAAGTATTTTGAGCAACAGTTAAATCGTTAATACCTCTATTATAAGGTTTTATTAAATTTTCTTGCATCCACTCCCATTGAGCATCTCCAACTTTTCCTTTGCCTAATAAGTTGTATAATAAACCACCAAAGTCTTCTGCTGAAGCTGGTATTAAGTCAAAGCTTCTTTTGCCTCTACCTTCTGACTTTGCTCTTACGTCTGAATATTCCTTAAATGATTCTATACCTGTTTTTTGATATATGATATCATTCATTTTCTGATCCACAGATTCACTAAATTTAACTTTAGCTTGCTGAACCTTAGATTTAACATCTATAACATCTAGAGCTCGTTTAACCGCTTCTATATTTTGTATAGCATCGTCAGCAAAATAAAAGTCATTATAACCTTGAGCAGCTTTATCTACTATCCAACTAGATTTAGCTAGACCAGAGCTATTTGCGAGGCCGGTAATATTTTCTATTGGCACTTCTAAACCTAAGCTTGATAAAAATTCTTTTATAGCAATTTCAGATTCAGGAGCCCTGGCCGTCAATACAAATAAATCACCAGAACCTCGTGCTTTTTGTATTTTTTTAGCCACCCCTAATAATGGACCAGGCTTACCTTCTCTAACTATATTAAAATCTGTAAAATCAAACTTAGCGCCTTCTTCTAATAACTTAGCTCCTTCATCTGCAAATTGCTCTGCATTTAATTCACCTTTAGAACCATCAGGCATTTCATAAAATACTTTACTTTTACTTTTTGCTAGTGTATCATCAAAATCAAATACTCTAATTTTTTTAATAGGAGCATTAGGGTCTCTAGCTATACGTAATGCTCTATCAAGTATTTCAGTTTCAATAACTGATATTCCAGTATTTTGATTAGACTCAGAAACTTTTACTTCACTATCGTTTACTAAGTTAGCGTCAAAAGACTGTGTAGCTCTACTATTATTTGTCTCACTAAACTTAGTTGTACTTTGCCCAATAATGTCGCCATCAATTTTAACTAGCTGCATTACTTTAAGTACTTCATCATATCTCGTGTCAAAAGGACTATCACCTATTTTATGTTTTAATCCCATAGCTGATTGTTTGCCTTCAGCTTTTAGTATGTCATCTATACCTTTAGGTAATATTATAGTATTAAAATTATCAAGCTCCGTATTAAAATCATTTTTATTTTTAGAAGATGGATCTAATAAATATTTATAAGTAATTAAAGCCATATATTTAGCTGGTGTCATATGTTCTAAAACATAAGGATCATTGGATTTTAAATTTAAAGATTGTTTTAATTGAGCTTTATTTAGATTAGGAAAACCTATTAAAGACGCAGAAGCTTTTAAAGCACCTTGCATACTTCCTGAATCAACAGATACTAGCCATCTAGCTTCCGTTGGAGTAAGTTCTCCTGCTAGACTAAGTATGGTTTCTCTATATATTTTTTTATTTACATTACCTTCTTTTGCTATTTCATTTACAAATCCTAACTGCGCATTTCTAGTGGTTAGATTTTCCCATTGATTACTAAAATACCAATTCTTTTTAAATACTTTACTATCCATGTTGCCTTTAGTACTAACAGTTCCAAAGTCACCTTTAGAAGGTCCTACTAACAATTTACCATTAGCATCTTTAGCATTTATAACATTGTCAAATAAGTCTTGAACGTTTAAAAATAAACCTGTTCTAGCTGTTTTAGCAAATCCACTTACATCAGATTCAGTAAGTTCTAAATTAGTAGGCGTTTTATCTACTGTTAAACCAGATAATCCAGCTGGGCCCTGTAAACCTGGAGCAAATAGTCTTATAAACTTTTCTCTACCTATTTTAATAGCTAGTTTTAAAGCCATTTGTCTACCAATATTTACACTAGCAATACTTTTCTTGTCAAAGTCTACGTTATTTATACCGTTAGAAAGTTCAATAGCTTTGTAATCACTTGGATTTTCTATTCTTAATTCAAAAGATTCTGCTACAATATCTGCTAACTCTTTTTTATCTACTTTTTTTGCTTCTGCTCTAACTTGTCTTTGGACTGTAACATTACCAAATTCTCTAGCTATTTTTCTAATTTGACTATCTGTTAAATCCTCAAATAGGCCTTTGCCTATAAAATAACTTTTAATAGTGCTATCAACAGGGTTTTTAATATTAGTATCATTAAAACTATCAGCAAGCATAGCTCTAAATGTTTGAGATCTTAAAGCATCTATAAACGTTTGCCTGCTTTGAGGACCAGCACCAGCTAAAGTCTCACTAAACTTAACAACATCTTGTGATCTTTGCTCTCCAGCTGTTTGGTCAAGCACATCTTGCATGTTATCCATTACATTATCTATATAAAACGATGTGACTTCATTGCTAGTCATACCTGTTCTATCAGATAAATCAGCTATAAAATCTGGATCAGTACTTAATTTAAATAATTCTGTTTTAGCAAGCTCTTGAGCTATAGGCTTTATTAATGATCTTTGTCTTTCTATTAATGTAGTATAACCTCCTCTAGTAAAGTACTTGGCAAATTCTT
>WLWH01000431.1_pt1 | contig 34356 bp, 52 predicted proteins | sample 6712741 | NCBI WGS metagenome assembly WLWH01 (sample SAMN12718694, study PRJNA515312) | sponge metagenome | isolation source: marine sponge | host: Mycale hentscheli | place: New Zealand: South Island, Marlborough, Capsize Point | collected 2003-05-01
TTACAGCCTCAACAGTTTTACTGTTAAGCCATGCATTTCTTAAACCAAGTAATGCTCGGTAGTCGTATACAGAATCCATCTCTTGAGGTGAATACCCCAAAACGTTAATGCCATATTCACGAATCGCTAGCTTTTCCTGTTGCGCTGTCTCAGGATTTTGCCATTCTGGTACGATTTCCAAAAGTCTTTGCTGTCCTTCTTGCACCATCTGTGCATATTGCTGTTGCTGTTGAGTAAACGCTTCTTGTTGAAGCCTTTGCTGTTCAGCTTGAGCGGCAGCTAATTTCTCTTTTCTATCATCCCAGAGTTGCTTTTCACGAACATAACCTACGGGATCATCTTCATACAACTGGTTCCAATCTGGCTCGTTGCCTAATTCGCCCGATATTTGGGCTTCCATCTTCGGTAACAGCTGTGCATAAATAGCATCTCTTTCCGCTAACTCCTTCTGCTGTTGCTCAATAGTTTTTCTTTGTTGAGACAGCTCTTGAGTTTTGCGAGTGTAATCTTGCTGACGTGAATATCCGTTTTGGAGTTCCTCAAGCGTGACCTCTACTTCTTGTCCATCAACTCGGATGGTATATAAAGCGGGTTGCTCTTGTTCTTCTTCAACCTCTAATTGTTCTTCGTCATCAATTTCGTCATCGTATTCAAAGTCCTCTTCTTCTTCAGCTTCTTCTAATTGAAGTTCGGCTGCTTCAGGGAGTTCTTCTTCCTCAATGACATCTACTTCTGTTTGTTCTGTCTCTACAACTTTTTCCTCTTCAGGAGTTAAGAAACTTTCAAAAGCGAAAGTAGTGTTCTCTAAGTCTGTTTGTAGGGCAGTCGGTTTTCCGTTGTTGCTCATGTATAAATACTCCTTATATGTATTTATAAGTATTTTATATGAATTTTTAGGAAAAAGGAAAGTCTTAACCGATGTTACGGACTTTATTTATATTAGCTCTGGTTAGCTTACCTTTTTCTGCAATGATACGCAGATGCTTTTCTACTTCTGGTATTAACAATATAGACTTATGTAAACCTTCTCTAGCCTGAACATCTTCAGGTCTTCTGGAATTAATCCATGCTTGCATGTATTCGCTTTTAAGGTTTTGTAGTGCTTCTTGAAAAACGTCTGATTCAAGTATTCTTTCAGCTTCAGCTGCTTTAACAACTTCTTCGTGTGTAGGCATTAGAGTGTTCCTAGTAGTGCTCTTGGACTTCCCTGTCTTATGGGTGAAACAATATTATCAATACTTAAAACTGGGTTAGTAGGACTCATTCCTAAATTAACCATAGGTTGTTGCATTACAGGAGGATTAACCATAGGTAATGTTGGTATTGAAAGTGTTTGTGGTATCTGTGGTAATTGAAAAGGTATTTCTGGTATTTGAACTGGAGCTAAGTTTTCAAGCATAGGCAAACCTAAGTTCATTGGCACATCAACCATTGGTGTAGGTGCTTCCATTACAGGAGGCACTATAGGCATAGAAGGCATAACAGGTTGTCTTTCTGGAATAATCTCAGGCAACACAGGAGGTGCTATGGGTGTAGAAACCATTGGAGCTGCTACTGGTTGTGGTGTTGCTACTGGTGTAGGCAAGTTTTCTATAGCTTGTTGTACATCAATATCTTTTAATAGTTCATCTATATCTATATCTAAAGGCAATGGACTTCCCATAACCGATGGTACTGGTATAGTTCCGCCTTGTGTTGGATCAAAACCCGCACCTACTGTTTCTTCTGGTGCTGGCATCCTTACTGGTGCACCTTCAAATGTAGTTCCAGCTGGCATTGGTGTTCCTTCGCCTGTTGGTAAACCTAAGTCTGCTCCTGTCATTGGGAAGGCTCTTGGTTGGAAAGGTGTAGCTCCTTCTGCAAGATAACCCATAGGTTGATCTGGAGAAAAACTCATACCAGGTGCTACTACTTGTTCAAAAGGCATACCACCCGCTATTTGTTGTGCATAAGCTTGACCGCTTAATAAACCACCGCCCGCTCCGCCTACTCCACCTATTCCACCAGTACCGCCAAAAGCAGCACCACTTTCATAGAAAGTATTTCTAGCTTCGTTTCTTGAGCCTGGTTCTAAATAAGTATATGGCTTTGCAGAATCAGGTACACGACTCCATCCTTCTGTGGTTTGTCCTTCTTCTCCAGTTACAGGATCAAACCAAAAGAAATTCATAGAGTCTATATATTCTCCGCCTAATGCTCTTTTGCCTATATCGCTGTATGCGTATGGATCGTATGTAGTATTAGCTCCTGTTCCTGTTCCTGTTCCCATGCCAGGAGTATAATTTTCATCAATTGGTATAAATCCTTCAGGGGGTCTATCTAAAGAGCCTCTAGATGTGTATGTTTCTCCTGTTGTGGGATTGTAATAGTACATCATTAAAGCTGTACCAACTTGCATATCTCTTCCAATTTCTGCCATATTAATTCGTTATTAGTTTATCTATTTTAGCATCAAGTTTATCTATTTTATCTATTAATCGTTGAAACTCAATCGTGTGTTCATTTCTTGTTAGATACTCTCTAGCTAATTCTTCTCGTGTTTTGTTGATTAAAATGTTCTGTCTTTGTAATTCTGAAGCATGAGTCTTAATCGTATAAAAGATTGGTGCAAATACCAAACTAATTATTATGTTCCAAAATAACATTCCATCCATGATTAGCTCAGTTTATCCCACTCTTTCCCTTGAAACAAATTTGCTTCTGCTTCTCTGCGTTTGACCAAGCCACCTAAGATAACACCGCCAGCTTTGTTCCATCTTTTTATCTGCTCTGGAACACCACTATAGTCTTCTTCATTTAGAACTTTTAGTAACGTAGAGTTTTTTAAGTTTGTAGGGCCTAGGTTATATACCCAACATACTAAAGCATCAAATTGACATTGTTCTAATGGCACTTCTACAAGATCATTAATATAGCCTTCATACTCAATCATTTCTTCTTGTAACATATACTCAGCTTCTTCTTGATTAATCTTGTCGCCTTCTTTTACACCTTTAGTATGACCATAACCAATAGTCCAAACGTCTACAGAATCTTGATAGGCTTCTAAACGACAACCTTCGTAAGACTTGATTAAGGATGTACCCTCTTCAGATATTTGCATTGTTTCTTCGTTTTCTCCGTACCAGTTCCATCTACCGTTTTTACTTGTCATCACCAGAGTTTGATGCTCCAAAGTAAAAACTAATAATAGCTGACGCCAAACCACCAAGATATCCGAGTACCAAGTTGACCAAAGCCTCTGAGTTGGCTTCTGGAGGCTGGAGGGTTATAAGAAAGATATAACCTAGAAAGCCACCTAATGTAGCAATACCTATAATTCTAGTTGTCCAATCTTTAGAAAAAGTCTTTCTAGCATCTTGGGTATCTTGTACTTCTAGTTTAAATACATCTACCTCTAGTTCTTTCATTTGTATTTCAAACTGAGCTTCAGCTTTTTTAAGCTCAAGCATTTGTTCGGGTGTAGCATTATCTATGGCTTTTTGTATTTCTTTAGGTTCGTTCTTACAACCCAATACATCTGCAATCATATTTGCAGCCATACCACCCATAGGGCCTCCTAACGCTGTACCTAGTGTTGGTGCTACTGATCCAACTAAATTTTTAAGTAGTGCTTTCATAAATTACTCCGCTAATGGATTTTTATTATCAGACTTGAGAGCATTAACATCATTTTGTAAATACTGTATTTCTGTTTGTAGTGTCGTTACGTCTTTACTAGTTTCATTAGATGCTTCAGCTATTGTTTTTAGTGAAGGATTGATACCTTCATCAATGCTTTTGTTTATATATTCAACAGACGTTTCTATTGCTACAAACCTTTCTTCTATAGCCTGTTGTGCATTTTCTGTATCATCTATGCCTACAATCTCAGCTTCTAAGTTTTCTAAACGATTAACATAAGTTGCACCCGTATAACCAAAACCAGCTAAAGTTCCTACAATAGAAACTAAAGCTATTAACTGTGTTGTTTTATTTTCAAACCAATCCATAAAAACTCCTAAAGACTAGGTTGTAATTCTATCATTTCACCTAATGTATTCAAACTTGCTGAAGACAATCCATAAAAGGCTTCATTGTTATCATTGATAACTGCATCAGCATAAATGTCTCTAGGTGTATACCAGTTATCTTGTTTAGGCATTTCATAACCTTTGTAAACTTCAAAAGCTGGAACATAACCTAGATAAGCAACCAGGGTTGATTGATCGGCATACTCACCTGTTTCTTGTGATTCTTCTTGCAATTCTTCTTGTTGTTCTTTGATGTTGTTAGCAATAATTTGATCGGCTATTTGATCTGCTTCGCTTTGTGTCATTACACCCGATACCGCTGTACTAATTTCACCTTGCATATTCTGTACTTGCACTTCTGCCATAACTACTTGTGGACTAGAATCTAGTGTAGCTAGTGGTGTAATAATTGTAGACACGCTTTGTGTTTGACTACCACCCACATCATCTGTGTTTGTATTTAAAGACAATACCATGTTGGTTTGTGCATTGGCTGATGTTATCTGATCCGACATACTAGGTGAGTTACTGGTACTAATTCCAGATGAAGATGAAGCTGTATTATTGTTTGTATTGTTTGTGCTATTAGCTGTAGAGGTATTACTAGAACTAGCAGAGGCAACACTTATTGTGTTTCTTACTACGTTTAACATAGTAGAAGTTATTCCACCTTTAGTAGATGTTTCTTCTGCAACTAACTCTTCTATTTCTTCTTCAATCTCTTCAATAATCTCTTCATCGTTTTCTACAACTTCTATTACTTCTTCAATCTCTTCTATTGTTTCTATAACTTCAATAGATTCTGTTTGAACCTCTTGCTCTAACTCTTCTCTGATAATGGTTTCAAATTCATATAGCTGTATAAGTTCTTCTACTGGATTAACAACAGATGTTTCAGGTGTAAAATCATTGTAAGTCAACATAACAACTGGCTCTTGAAAAGGCTCTGTAATTGTTTCTTCAATGGTATTTATTTCTGGTAATACATTTACTTCTTCTACATAAACTTCTTGTGGTATAAATTCTATAAATACTTCTTCATAATCAAAAATAATAATTTCTTCTTGTGGTTCTTCATAACTAAAATCTTCTTCATAACCATAATCAAAATCTTGTTCAACGTAATAAGCAACTGAAGCTTCTTGTTGATAACCAGCACAGAAAGGTGCGTACTGTGGATCAATGTCGCATTGTAAGTCATCGTAAGCTTCCCAATAAGAAGGACAAGTTTCGCTATATAGTTGGTCAATGTCGCATTGTTGGTTCAAATAAGCTGCTGCATAACCATCACAACTAGAATTGTTTAAAGGGTCACTACAATCAATATAGCCTTCGCTATACAAAGAACCACCACTTTCTAGGTTTTGATTTTTATCTGAATCATTCCAATCATAGTTATAGCAAGTAGCGGTATTGGTTGATCCAGTATTACATTCATCGTGAAAATAATAAGTATAAAGTTGGGAAGAGCTGCCTTGTTCTGCTATTAATACATCGTGCTGAATAATATCTAAATTACCATACCTAAACTCATAGGTATTATTAGTCCACAGTATGACTTCAAAGCTATTATCAGAATCTCTATAGTATTCCCTCATGTCATACCAACCAAACACAGCTTTGTCTGAAAAGTTTTTAGCAAGCATACTAGAGTTGTTGTCTTGCACTAAATCAGTCCAGAAAGGATATAAGGTGTTGTCATATTGAGGTAACGGATCGGGTGTATAGTCACCACAGTAATTATCATACGATATGTTTCCTGTACCTAGACCAAAGTGTAAACAACCATTGGTTGCCATACGAGCAGAGGTATAATCGTTTTCGTAGAAGGTAAAGGTAAAGTCTAAATCAAAGGCTGGAGACAACGAATCATCGCCAGAGTTTAAATTAACTGTATTAGTCTGATTGGTTAAATCAATAAGACTTTGATTAGATTCGTAAATGTAGTTTGCTTGTAGATTGTTAAATACTAATAAACAACTAACCAACCATAAATTCTTTAGCACAAGTTCTTCCTGATTTCTTTTTACCTTTTGAGTTACGAGTTGTTTTACATTTACTAATGTATTTGTCTTTCAACTCTTTATAATCAGGTCTGTCTAATTTATTTTCAGACCAAGCTAAAGCAGCTTTCTTTCCAACTTGGCCTTTATACGGACAGGGTGTTCCAGCCATTTCCATAGCTTGAAAAACTCTTGTGTCTTGGCAAAGTATAGCTACAGAAGCTACTTTCATACCTGTGTCGTATAGGTATTTAGATAGTTTTAATCTTTCACAGTTTTCATCTCTGACTGCTTTACCGCCTGATAAACCAAAAACTTGTCCTTGAAAAGCACCTGATACTCCTGTGGTACATAGGTCTTGTGAGTAAGACATAATACTAGGAGCAATAGCAGAAGAAGGAGGAGCATTTGTTTTAACATTTTGATTTACAGTCTGAGTGGTATTTGATTCATTAATATTTCTGTTGGTGTTATCAGAGGTTGAGTTGTTATTGTTCTGATTAACATTACTTGTAGATACCGTAGATTCAGACTCCGACTTATTAACATTAGTGTTTGTATTGTTTGTCGTTGATGTCGAAGTATTAGTATTGGTATTCGTATTGTTTGAAACTGTATTGTTGTTTATATCCTGATTAACGTCTGAACTAACTGTTGACGTTGAGGTATTAACATTAGTGTTACTGTTATTGTTTGTTGCAGTTGACGTAGCGGTACTTGTATTTACGTTAGTGTTGTTTGACGTATTCGTATTTGTGTTCGTATTGGTGTTGGTATTAGTCGCAGTAGAAGTTGACGTATTGGTATTGGTATTCGTGTTTGTGTTTGTGTTTGTATTAGTGTTTGTATTGGTATTGTTTGTAGTTGTAGTGTTTGTTGTGTCTAAACTGTTTTGTTCACAGTACTGTTCACCAGCAGTACAATCACCTGTCTGGTCTGCAATAGCAAAAAAAGGAGATAGTAAAACCCCTAATACCAAAACCTTTTTCACTACTTTTTCTTTTTGGTGTATTTAACTTTAACACCTTTCTTTTTAGCAGCTGCTTTGGCTTTAGCCATTCCTTTAGCTGTGTAAGAATATTTTTGTTTACCTACTTTTGGCATCTTTCTTCCTTATTATTAACTTTTCTTTGATCTAAAATAAACTTCCAAAAGGCAGCGGTTTGTTTACGCTTGTCTTCTGCTGTTGTCTTTTTTTTAGACATTATTTTTTCTTTGCGGTCTTAGCTGCCTTTTTAAAAGCTTTAGCAGTAGGAGCACCTTTCGCTCCAGCTCTTCTCATTGTTTCGCCTGAACCTTTTTTAATTCTTTTACGTTTAGCGTGTATGTTTGCGTATAGTCCTTTCTTTGGCATTTTATTTTTTAAGCTTTAATGATTGTTTAACTTTGTTGTAGATTTCAGGCTTTTTCTTTTTAACGTAGTAGCCAGCTATTACAACTAAAACTACGAGTGCGATTAATATATCCATTAGAAGATTATACTTGGGTTTTTCTAACACTTCCACCTTCGGCGAGCTTGTCTTATCCTAGAGTTAGGATCGTTTCTAGTTTTTGCAGAACTACGTTTAAGTTGTCCAAGTGATCTAGCACAGTAAGACTTTCTTCTGTTAGCTGCTTTGCTACCAGGCTTTACTTTACCCGTTACAGCTGTTTGTAATTTAGAACCAGGGTTAGCTCTGTTGTAAGCATTGACTCCCTTTTGAGTCATACCAGCACCAGACTTAGTAGATCGGTAGTTACCGCCTTTACCTGTTGTCTTACGTATTGCTTTAGCCATTAGTGCACCGTTCTTTCTTCACAAAGAATCACTTCTGAATCTTCGTTTATCTCACCACCAAACATTAATATCATCATCTCAAAAGCTTGTCGTTCACTCTTGGCAAATACTTCTTTGCCTATAAACACCATGTCGCCTTCTAAGACTTCAATATCATAAATTTTGTTGGGGCGCATTGCTAGTAAATAGTCCTTGAGCTTGTTGTTTTGCATTTTGTCTTATCGATTCTCTATCTCTTTCCATAATAGAATTAATCTCTGCAATATTAACTTGTGCTCCATATTTTGCCAACAACTCTGCTGCCTTTAATCGTATTTGTGCTTCTTCTATGTCACGACTTCTATCGTCATCCATAATAATCTTCATACGATCTGTTTCCGCATCTATCATAGCCTTCTGAGCACTTACTTGTGCCTTCATAGCTTCAGCTTGCGCTAACATTTCAGCTGCATCTGGCTTCGGTGGCTCTTGTGAAGGGGGTGGCATTGGCGGAACTTCGGTGTTGATAAACGATTCTGGGTCTTTAAATCCAGCCATTTCAATCATTCTGCTCAACGTATTAGAATATTGCTGTAAAGAGACAAGAGGGTTCTGAGGGCCTAACTGAGTCAGTATTTGTTCTTGTTTTGTGGATAATTGAGACAATATAGCAAACTTTTCTTCGTCTGAAGTCTTGCTAATTGCTACATTGACAATGATATCTTTGTTGTTGTCCCAATATCTAGGGTCAACGGGTACGAATTTACCATTCAATCTAAACATATCTTGAGCACTTTGGTGTTTGATTACCAGATTGTTGACTAATCCAAAGAGGTCTTTCATACCACCTTCGGCAAAATGCCTACAAATAAGCTCTATTCTTCCTTGTGCTCCTGACATAGTAGCGGACACCGCTGCTTTGGTGCTTGATTGAAGAGCGTCAGCGTTTAATCCAGCTGATGCCTTAGACACCCCTGTACGATTCTCTTTGGACTCATCGAGATAGCCCAGTACAGGAAACGCTTCCTTGCCAACAAACGGTACGCTAAAAGGTTGTACCATACCAGGAGCACGCACTCTAATCGGCTGCCCAATATCAGTATTCAATACATCATCAATATTGACCTGACCCTCGACAACAGCCATACGAGGGAAAATAGAATGTCCTAGTGAGTCTAGCGTGTCTCTCATAATCTGAGACTTCGCTGCTTGAATCGGTTTTAAGTAATCTGCTGGACATGAACCAATCGCTGTATGTGGTTCAGGATCAGGGCAGAACATGACAATCGGTAGATCATCCCACGCTTCTACATTGAGAACGTGAATACCATCACCCGCAGTACAGACTCTAATTCTTTCGTCTATACCATCGCCATCAAAGTCGTAGAATAAATAGTGTTCTATGTATAAAACGTCTTTGCCACCCGCATCATTCCTGTCGGGATAAACCATGTTGTCAAAAGGATTACGCGCTTGCACTTCTTCGTAAGCTTCTGGATCAACTGCACTACCGCCATAGCCCGCATGTTGTTCAATCTCTTCAGGGTCGTAACCCATAGCAATTAAATCAGATACCGATTTAACCATACGGTGTGCAACATAAGATGCGCTGTTTAAATCTTTAGCGTGTCTGGATATAAGTATTTCTTCTGGCGGTACAGACTCCATGCACACTTGATCTCTCTCTTTAACTCTTCTAATGGTGAGGTCGTAACTGACAGGCAGTTCTTGTGTAACTTCTTCCTGTGTAAGTGGGTCAAGTGTTGTAATCGTTTCTTTAGTTATCTCTTCTTCGATAATTTCTACGTCAGGATCAAGCACTAGAGCTTGGTAAGACTGAGGGTCTAAGTTGGAATACTCGTGCGTAGTTGCATCAAGTGAGTCATCCCAAAACACTTTGACAAATCCTGTCTTTCTAACGAGTGCATCTTTAAAAGCATCGTATAAAACTTTAAACCCATTGTTCTTTTGTTGAATAACATGGTTAATATAATCTGTTTGCTGTTCGGCAAGCTGTATGTCTTCAGGCCCTTTAGGAATAAATTCAACTACCTTCTTAGTACCAAAGAAAGTACGCATGATAGACGGTAGCATAAAGAGTACGGTGTCTCTAACGTCAGTAGAGATAAACTCAGACTGTAATGTGCTTGTCGATTCTGGCTCATTGCCAAGGTAGTATTCTGTAGACTCTGCTCTTTCTTCTCCGACTTGGTAGATGAAATCACGAGCGTCATCCATCTCTGATTTAATGACTCCTTCAAGATTCATTAAGTCCGTATCTTCGTTCAGTTGCATTTCAATTTCTGCTTCGATCTGCTTTGCTTTTTTATTTGCCATAAATTATCCCACTCTAAATATTCTTGACTTCAAGGGTTTCTTGAAATTATAACCCATAAATGCTTGACTGCCACCAAAGGATGCAGCCGAACTTGCCATCGTCAGAGCTAATGCGTCTGCCTTGTCTGGAGATTTTATACCTCTTTTACGCATTTCGTCTTTACTTTCTATTTTAATTTTTCCAGATGATGTATATTTGTATTGAGGCGCAGCGAGTTCCGAAGCAAGCTCGTCATTATTAGGAAGTCGGCAATCACGCTGCGCCAACCAATCCTTTATTGCAAACCAAAGCTCTGCTCGTAGGTTTAAATAATTCTTTTTCGTGCTCGGTGCTTCGGCTACATTCACACCACGCACAGGTAAATTCTGTTCAGCTAATCTATCCACAACTCCACTACCCAAACCAATTACGTCAACCAATATTTCTTGTGGTCGTTCCATAACCGTTGAGTCGTCATAACGATTTTTTATTGCACCACACAACTGCATTAAGTCCATGGAATTAAATGTGGTTATTTCTAAAACTGTATTTCCTTGTCGTATGCAAAGCGCAGAATTGTCGCCACCGAATCTGGCAACGTCAAGACCCCATAGAATCGGTTCGCTTGCTGCAAGTGTTACGTCTCTGTCTATTGCAGAATTAATTAAGTCCATAGGGATAACGGTATCGTCATCTGCCTTTGGAAACTGACCCATGACTTCTACCCTAGATACAGTAGAGTCTTCTCCATACTGTTCTATCATTTTCTGGAAGAGTGCTTTGTCTGTTCCTTCTACGTCACGAGAGTCTATCTGATCTGACTTCCAAAAGGCACGTTTGGAGTGGAAGCTGTCGTAGAAAGGCCCTGAATTTCTTCTGGGGTTGGAGAAGGTAAACCAGAAACGATTGGGGGTAGGCTCTGAGAAGAAACCTTCTGACACAGAGTAGATGGGTGCGGGTATACCTGAAGCCTCATCCATAATGAGGCACACACCGTAGCTGGAGTGAATACCAGCGAAAGCATCTGGGTTTTCTTCTGACCAGAGCTGTGCTTGTGCGTAGTAGTAGCCCGTGTCTATTTTTAAGTCTCTAACGAGTGCTTCTTCAAACCAGGCTGCGGGTTTGATGGTTGTCGCTGTCTTTTGAAACCAATGAGAATGTATGGAGAGTGTGAGCCACTTACCGAGTTCCGCCCATGTTCTTGAGCGTAGCTGTTGTTCGGTGTTGGCGGTGACGATGACAGTTGAGCCAAGGCGAGTGGAGAGCATCCATAAGATGATCCACGCGACTAAGGCAGACTTACCTATTCCACGACCTGATCCGACTGCGAGACGAAACATCTCTGGCATATCAATAGAGTTGTTACGTTGTATGTGTATTGCAATATCTCGTAAAATTTTTTCTTGCCATTTTCTTGGCCCTTCAAAGTGCTCGAGGGGGGTGTCCTTTTGACCCCAAGGGAAGACAAAGCGGACAAAGTTTAAAGGATCATCTTTTATGTTAAGTGACCAGAGAGAGGTCATCAGTTCTTTTTCTTCTTGTGGACTGTATTTCATTTTTTTATAAAAATTTTATTTCACACTATACGTTGACTGTGCCCCGCCGATATAGATTGATGGGGGGTCTTGAATAAGTAAGTAAGTACTCACTATCGCTGAAAGGCTTTAGTTATGGGGTATGAGGTGAGGCGGTGAACAGTTGCGGAGAGGTGCAACACAGAGATACCGCCTCTATAACGCTGATTCTTTGTACTAGGGAGATTAGATAAGATCATAGTTACACTCTGTTATTTATTGGTTTTTTTGGGGTTCGTCAGTTCTTTCATAGGGAACTGAGCCTTCTCTATATCCATTCGCTCACTTTTGCCCTCTATAACTCTACCTTGCGCTTCTTGTAGTACATTTGAGAGATTTAATTTGTAGTCTATAGTTGAGCGGTCTGCCCAGTTGTCCGAATCGGCATTTTTTAAGTAGAACTGGATGGCTTGAAATTCGCCATCATCTATTTTATCCATAAGTTTAGAAGTAGCTCTCTGTATTCCTTTTGCTTTTCCTCTCTGTAAAGCATCCGCAAATTCCGCCTTTCTTTTTTTGTTGCGGTCAAAAGTATCCCATGAAATGCCGAGGTTGCGGCATATTTCCATAGTTCCCATGTTCAAAGAAGCAAGATGCTCAAGACGATCATAATCAATATTAATTATCTTTCTTCCTCTCTTTTTAGGTGTTTTCTGTTCCATAATTGAATTGTTTTGTGTCCCTTGCATCCTTTTATTCTAAAGCATTTTTAATGGTTATTGTGAATTGATATTAATAAAGGGTTGACGATATGTGCAATAGTGTGAAATAATGCAGTTGTCATTAATTAAACAGAGGAGAAAAAACATGACAAGAAAACACTTTATAAAACTAGCTAACCTAGTAAAAGATAATTCAAGAATGGCCAACGTAAGGAATGCGCCAATGTTCGTAATAAATCAGAATGAATTTGTTACTCAACTTTGTGAATTCTTAAAACAAGAAAATCCAAATTTTGACGAGGTGAAATTTCGTCAAGCTACAGGAGAAATAACAGGCTAACTGAAGAGGGTTAATTATCCGAAACGCCGTGAGGCGTCTTAGTCATAACAAACAGAGGAGAAAAACAATGGACTATAAAAGAGAAGAGATAAAAGAATACTTTGACGATTTTATAAACGATCAAGATTCTCAATGGATAGAAGACAATAAAGACGATATCCATCATTACGCATTTAATGAAGATTATTACATAATAGGAACACATAGTGCCAAACAATGGTTAGGCGATATGGTCTTTGATGTAATAGAAATTATAAAAGAATACGAAAAATCCAACTTTGGCGAAGTCACTACGGATTTTAGTAATCCAGAGCAAATCGTGAACATGTACGCTTATATCATAGGTGAAGATATTGTTTATGAATACATTAACAAGTTGGAAGAGGTCGCATAATGATCAAAACTAAACGCACAATATACAAAGCCTACGCGATACAGTTTTTATACTGTGTCGCCATGACTGGCTTTTTCTTTCTATTCTTATTTCAACTAGGAGCTTAACCAATGAACCATAGAATAATTCATATAGAAGCAGAACTTAGGCAAGAGCGTCATTTAATGGCGCAGTCTAAGATCATAGAACTAGAAACAGAACTGCAACAACTAAAACAGGGAGAAAATAATGAATAAATATAGTGTATTAGTAGCTACAGGCTACGGGGAATGGGTAACAATAAAGGCAAAGAATGAAGCTGAAGCTATCCAAAAAGCTAATGAAGGGGAATATTATGATAGTGATATAACCTCTAAGGAATGTAACCATAGAGAAGCTACAGGCGATATAGAGGAGCAAAGCCAATGAGTAAACAGGGCGAAACGATACACAAGCAACTAGAAGAAATGCTTCAAGATATGCCAGTACAAGAAAGACTTGAACGCACTCTCGCAAGAATAGAACAATACCTGGCACATGCTGACGAGGTAGAGAATCTAAACCATGTTAATTTTATAACTGAAATCAAGTACCAGCTTGAAGACATAACCAATAAGGAGAAAAGCTAATGGATAAGGTAGACGTATTAAAAAACAAAAACAATGATATTGTAGTGTGGGATTGTACTTTTTATTTATATGATGAAGAGGGAAACGAGATACTTAACGATGACGGAAGTATCAAGATATTTCGTGCGCCTAATTTAGATTGGTCTCATATTTCTGAATATGTAGAACTTGAAGATTTAGAGGAGAATGACTAATGACTGAATTCACAAACGCAGTAGAAAAACAGAAAGGCCTTCAAGCCTACGAACAATGGGCGCAACAAATTAAATCTTACGAGGGAGACTGTTGGAAAGGCACAAGAACCAAAATCTATAACGATGGTAGAAAAGAAGTTTACGACATGAAAACCAGCGCACTTATAGAAGGTGAACCACGCAAGACAAGGCGCAGAGATTTAATAGATTCAAATGCTTTTGTTAATTTTTTGCACAGGATAGGTTTCTACCATGAAAATAAGTGACGTTGAATTTATAGCTAATCGCAGATTAAGAATCATACAAGATTTAAAAGAAAAGATAGATAAAAGTATAGAACTTCTTACAGATGCGGGGTATAGCGAAAATGAATCGTACAAGATTTTGGCAAACAAAAAAGATTTTGATTTTAGAACCCTTAAAAGGTGGCACAAAGGTGATACAAAAAGAGTAAATAAAAAGTTTTTTAAATTGCTTAAAGAATAATCAAGGAGAAACAAATGAAATTCAAAGCACGTTTTATATTCAGTTTTAACTCTGATCTGCATCCCGAAACTGTGTTATGGAGATACACAGACGAGGCGGAACATCAAGCTAATAACCATAAGACGTATAAGCCTAAAGTCTCCGATCTAGTCATCATGAACCAGGACTTAGCAAAACAGTTAAAAATAGACATAAGACACGAACTGCTATCAAGCATACTTCAAGACGAAGCAGAACTTCCCCAAAAACGTCTCTAAACTCCTCATACAGAGACGAACCGAGCGAGGGGTAACCCTACCCCTCACTCAACTCATAACTAAGCCCTACGATCAGGAAATGCTTCTTAAAAAACCTCCTTGCCTCCAATCCCCTGTGTCGCCTTCGCTCCCCGCCTTCCTCCACAATCCATATAACCTCCTTATCCGCTAGCCTCTGCACACTCTTCCCGACTGTTCGCCGACTGATTCCCGACATCTTCGCTAAATATCCGACTGCATCCGTACTGCTCATACTCTGCACGCGGAAACGCTCGCAGAGACAATACAAAACGATCTTGTCTGACGCACTCAAGTCAGGTCTATCGAGATTCAATCTAAAGATTCTCCATACTCCCTTCTTCACCTCAGAGAATCTTAACTTCGTTAGACTGTAACGCACACATCCCGATTCCTTTTCATTATCGGGTACGCCTGTTTCTATCCACCAATATTGATTCAATTTCTTCTTCCTTCTTCTCATGTGTGTGCGAACCACAGGTTCGCCACACTATATATGTACTTGTATAGTTCTGTATGCGAACTTTCTTCGCACATGTTGCGCAGTTTCTTCGCAGGAGTTGCGAAGATTCTTCGCACCCCCCTAATGCTTTTTCTCCTTATCCTTGGTCTTTTTTTTACCAAAAATACGATCATATTCTTGGTCAAATTTCTTTTTATTATATTTTCTTGGGTGAGATCCTTTGCTCATATATTTATCTCCTTTGGATAACTTTGTATTGGATATTTAAGATTTTTTTTGAATTCTTTTTTTTCTGTTTTATTGCCAATAAAATATATATATCTATGTTTTCTTGGTCTATCTACAACCTCAAATTTTTCTTTGTTAGATTTTCTTTCTTCTAAAGAATACTTTTGTATAACAGTTTTAGAATGTAAATTGCTTCCCTTTAATCTCCATTCTGTTCTCTTGGCCGATAAACCTGTATAAATAAAATTAGTCGCTTGATAGACTACTCCTTTATGTTCTTGCTCTGTATCTGCATAGCTAACAACTATTTTTGGCTTTGGTAATAATTTTAATGAAGAGCTTATTAATATAGAGGCTTGGTTTTTTTTATTATGCTTTAAAACTAATCGATTAAGTTCCAACACTAAATGCTTATATTTTTCTCCAGCTATACCAGAACATAGAATTGGTGAAGGAGGAGAGCCATAAGACACTATTCCAATTAATTTATTATTTTGAAACAAACCATAAGCGTAAGTAATTGATGGCATCCTTTTGGCGTAGTGTATGTCTAAAATAAATGGTTTAGTTTCATCATAACTTATAGGAGTTATGTAATAATCCTTGTGTTTTACATAGTCTCCAAACATATCAAGAATCATTTGTTTATTTTCCTCATATCAACTTTATATCTTTATCTTTTTTCAACACATCCAATACGGGAGATTCATCATTTCTAAACAACGTCATCACAGACGTATCAACATCTCCGCTATTGGTCTTAACTACGCTCGCCCTAACCACTCTAGTTGGTTCAGGGTTTACACCTTGCTCCATGCAAATCTGTTCAAAGTCATTCGCTAACCATAGTGCTAGTGCAAACCTCATTCCGTCAACAATACTGGAAGCACCTCTAATAGACTGTCTTGCCTCCATACTGCTCTCTGTGCCAACTAAACCGCTCTTGTTCATATGATGTATGGACAACGTAGTCGCTCCTAGTTGTGCCGATATACTGGCACAGAACGAACACCACAACTGAGCTGACTCGTTACTACTACTGATAGGGCTAGAAGCACTCACAAAGCTCTGTATTGGGTCAAATACAACTAACTTTAAGTCTGGTATTGATTTAAGTTCTTCTACTAATTCTGTGGCCTGTTGAGTAATATTATCCTCTGTTAATAAGATCATAGGCTTACCATGATCTGCAATGGTATAAACAAAGACATCATAAGGTGTATTGAATCTAGCACCATGAGGGTCTAAAGAGTTTATTCTCCTGTGTATCTCCTCTTGGTTATCTTCGCTACTTAGCACAACTGAAGAGCCTGACTGCAAAATATTCTTGCCTAAGAATGTTCCTCCCCCCTTTGCTAAGTTCAAGGCTAACTGTAAAGCTAAGAACGATTTACCAATACCACCGACACTTGATAAGACTCCTGGTGCTTTGAGCGGAATAAAACGGTCAACTAACCACTCGATAGGAGGAGGACTACCGATGAGATTTTTAATAGCGTACCGCTTTATCCCTAAACCAAAATCTTCAATCTCTTGTTTGACTGATTCTAAACCTACTTGTTGATGTAGGTCGTTAAAGTCTCCAATGATTGAAGGTAATTTTACTACAGAGTTATGCACAGCTTTTACACATTCGTCAGCTTTCTTTTGCCCAACTCCATTCTTATCATTATCAAAAGCAATAATGAACTTAGCCTGTGTTTTCTCCCGCATCCTGTTCATTGCTTCCAAACCAAAAGTCGCTGAAAAAACGACAACTACTGGCAAACTTGTTGCTAAATGTACGCTAACTCCTGTAGCGACACCCTCAACAACAACTACCTTTTCTAAACTGTGTAACTGGTTTAAATTAAAACCAATCGGAAAGACATTTCCCTTCACTTCGCTGGCAGATACAAACTTTTTACCGCCTTTTTTGTCTATATACTGAAGACTTCTTAACTGACCTGTTATAGAATGCGCCACGGGAATTATGAGGCTACCATTTAATTCCTTTAAACCATAATTATTAACTATATTTTTTGCACTTAAATAAGGATGCTCAACACAATCATTGCACTTTTCAAATCTCTCCCTAACCTCCTCTGCTACTTCATCTTGCCTCCGTTTCTTATGTTCTTCCCCTTGACGTATAGCTTCGTCCAGTTTGGTCTTTAAAACCTGTCTCTGAGTATCACTTAATTGGTTAGGATCAACCGAAGACCACTTACCCTGTAAGCCTGTTCTCCAGTTACCCCATACGCAGTTCTGATAGTCTCCAGTTTCATTGAAGACATACCAACCAGACCGCTCCCCATGTTTATCAGGGCGAACACCAACACCCGACTTAACGGGTACTCTGACTAATTCGCCTGTGGTATTTACATAATCAATGAATAGACCATCGTTAGTCATTTCACTAATTAATGAATCGATGCTTTTCTTCTCTCCTCTGAAGCGAAAATTTTCATCTATGACGATTCCCTCATCGCCTACATATTTTCTTAAATCAACCATTTTCTCGTAATTCTTTTACGAGAAGTCCTTTATCAGCTAACTCCGAACAATAATTTAGATACTCTGCAATAGCTTTACCAAATAGTTTCATCCTCTCTTCTCTCTCCCATTCGTGCATGACAAATGTATTTTCTTTTTTTGCTATTTCTAAATAAGTATCTTTGGTTAAGGTCAAGGCATACTTGATGCCTTCATAATTTAATTGTGCGACATATGGTAAAGGTTCTCCTCTTTCTAATCTTTCCCTTATCTTCTTTGTGTGTTCCATACAACAACTTCCGTAGTAACGATCCTCTATTCGTAATAACAGACCTCCGCTGGGTGACGTGCAATAACTGCACAACGAAGGCCTGTCATACTTTAGGGGTTCATTAGAACGGGACATCTTCAGCAGATGTTTCTTCTTTAGGTTTCTGCACAACCTTCTCTGTAGCTTCTTTTTTTACCACAGGTTGAAACGTATTACCGAAGTCATCTTTTATTTCCATGTAACCCTTTTCACCTTCGACAAGTTCTGCTGACAGAGACTTGCCTAAAAGTTGAACACTAGGATCAGTCAATGCACCTGTAACTCCACACGCTTTACCAATCTTTCTCAATGTTTCCACACCGATGCTAACTGCTTTGTCGCTTGTGTTGTGTGCCATGGTACAGGCATAGTTCATGTTAATAGTGGTATCTTCTACTTCAAAGAATAACTTCAAAGCCTCCCAACCATTTGCACCTGTAATGATTTCATCACCACAGAATGTCATGTTATGCCTTCCTGGTGTTAGCTTACCGCCGCCGCCTCCACCGCCTTCGCTTACGCTATCCACATCTAAGTCGTGGCCATACTTGGTTATATCTACCATTTTTATCTCCTTAATTATTAATTATTGCTTCTCTGATTGTAGGCCAATCAAAAGGTAGCTCTGGTTCTAATGAATACCTGTTCTTAGCTAGAAATGCTGGTCTGCTTTCTGTGTAAATAACACGATCCCCTTGAACTGCTTTAGTGTTTGTCTGCCCACCTTTACCCTGTGTCTTAACTGTACCCAGTTTATAGTTTGCAAAGAAACAACAATCACTATGCTCAAGTATTAAGTCTCCAGCTTTACGATGCAACTTCAGCTCGTGTCTGTCGTATGCCTCAATCTCTGGAGACTCAAATCTTTTTATTTGATTATGAGCAATTTGTATAATTGTCATATTTTTCTCATCTCTAAGAAGGTTAAGCACGTCTATATATTCTCTCCATTGTTTTAGAGCTTCAACATAGCCACGACCATAACCAAATTCTTCAATAGATTTCTTACCATGCTCTTGACAGACCTTCTCCCAAATAAGCGGCTCAAGCCAATCTAATGAATCCACGGCCAAGGTGCGATATGAAGTCTCATTCTCTAATAAAGTTTTTAGATTATTTACAAACGTATCGTAGTCTTTAGCCACAGGAAAGTGATCGCATTGAATCTTACCCATACCATCTTCTGTTAAAGCAAAGATAGGTGCATTCATACCAGATGCGAAAGATGTTTTACCAATCCCAGCACCTCCATATAAAACTATCTTAGGTGGCTTGAGCTTAGTCTTTTTTCTTATATCAGCTAGACTCATCTTCCACCTCTATTACTTTTTGTTCAGACTCTATTGCTGCTTTCAATCTATCGCTATAAAAAGCTATTAAAATATCTTTTTCTTCAGCGTACAAATTACGTTCTTGCACGAATCTATTTTTTTGCTCTTGGTGCAACTTGCATTTATCAAGCAAAAATTTTGCTTCATCAGACAGATCAGATACTTTGTACTCTGGCCCGTCATCTGAAAACCTTACAGTTTCTTCTGCTTCCTGATTATTTTCATCAGTCATTTTTTTCTCCTACATATTGTTTATAAGTATCGCAAATACCTTTTGCATTACAGAAACGACAAGTCTCTTTGCTTGGGTTGTATTGCGGGTTTTCTTCGTCACAAGCATCTGCTGCTGGTTTCAAAGTCTCGTAACCCCAGTCCACTAGATTAGCTGCGGACATGGAATAAGATCGTATAGCACCATCTTTGTGCCATGATCTAGGTTGTACTATTGTCATGGTAACGATTGTGTCTTCGTTACCATATCTTGATAAAGCTCCTAATGAATAGATAAGCAACTGTGTGTTGTCTTCTACATTAACTGGAAACTTACCTGATTTTAAATCTATGATCTCTAATTCTTTTTCGCCTATCAGTATGGCATCTGCTGTACCCCAAATGTGTTCTGATATTTCTTCCATGCTGACTCTCTCTTCTATCAACATCTTGGCATTTAATTCTTCTTTTCTTTTGTTGACGTAATCTACATAAACTTCAGCACATTGAATCATCTCTTCATCAACTACTATTTCAAACTCATCTACAAATTCTTTTCTACCTAACCAATAATCTCTAAGTGTTACGTTCTCTAAACGATCTTTGAATAACATCTCTGACATACTATGTACAAACGTACCAGAGGCAGCTGCATAGCTTGTAGAGTAAGGCACTTGACTCGCTAGATTAGGCATACCAGGACAAGCCATCCATATCTTTGAACCACTAGGACTGAGTTTAGCGTGCGCCATTTGATACCAGCTTGTCTTGTTCGTACTCTTGGATATAGTCTATATCGTAAAGCACCTTGCCACCGATCTTAAAGAATTGAGGCCCTTGCCCCTTTCCTCTTTGATTCTCTAGTGTTCTAGGGCTGATCTTCCATCGTTGCGCTAGTTCTCTAGTGTCAAGAAATTTGCTGGTTTTGTCTTCCATATTTTCCATTATTACTCCCTTCTGTACTCTTTCATTGCCAATAATACATTTTTTAACTAGAATATCAACCACAAGTGATGAAAAAGTTTATAAAAGACAATAAAGCCACCAGTCGTCAGGTTGGAGGTGATCACTATAAGAGTCTGGAAATCACTCCTACTCAATACATCTATGCTAATAAACTATCTTGGAATCTTGGTAACTGCATTAAGTACGTTACTAGAAACAAAGAAGACAAGGTAGAAGACTTACTAAAAGCCAAACATTACATAGATTTAGAGTTAGAAATGATCTACGGATGTAATCCCGAAGGTATACGGGAGGAAAATAAATGAGCCAATATATAGATAAAGTAAAGATAAATGGCAAGACTACGAGTCTTAAAGACAATCCTTGCATATCAGTATGTAGCTTGACGTATGGAGCTGGAGACAAATGTATTTGTGGTCGCAGTTTTAGTCAGGTTTCTAACTGGAATGGTTATGATGATGTCACTAAGAAGATAATCGTAATGAACGCTATAGAAGATAAGGAGTCTTTTCCAAGACAGAAACTTACCTTCTTAGCGGATGAATACGAAATATCAATGGACTCTGCTAAACAAATCTTTGTTACAGACAGAAAGGAAACATAACATTATTCACCATCAATAATGTTCTGTATGTGTTCTCCTACAAGGTTTGCGTTGGCTATCGCCTTGTCCTGATGAATGTGTGCGTATCTCTGGGTGGTTGCCTGATCTCGGTGGCCTAACAAATTACCTACCTCTGATAGATTAATCTTTTGCAAAGACCAGGATGCGTAACTGTGTCTGATGTCATGCAGTCTTATGTCCTCTAAACCAACTGCTTGCTTGATTGTTTCCCATGTTCTTCTCGGTGCTTTTATACCAAGGATGTATTCAGAGGAGCGATCTTGCTCGTTGATTATATCTAGTGCCATAGGGGTTAGATGGATAATACGATCCTCTCCGTACCTGTCTGTCTTATGATCCTTGATAATAAGTGTGTTACCTACTAGATCAGTCCACTTAGCTTTGGCTATCTCTCCCTTCCTTGCACCTGTTAGGATTAGTAACCAAATAAAGGCAACTGATTTCTGATAGATTTGGTCATCTTTCCTTTTCTTTAGTTCCTCCACAACTGCCAGCAGCTCTTCATTCGTCATGTATCGCTTGCGTTTGTTCTCCCTGTTCTTAGATATATTAGTGCTTGGGTTTATAACTACGAGTGATAATGTAATGGCTAGGTTATAAATAGCCTTTATAATAGATAAACACTTGTTAGCTAGAGAAGGTGCTCTATCACTAATATCAAAGTGTAACTGTGCTATATCCCCTCGTATTATTTCATCTATGTTCTTGTCGCCAAGAACAGGACTGATATTGGTTTGGTAGACTTGCTCTATCTTAGCAACAGTCTTGACCTGTCTTCTTTTAAGGTCTTTGACATAGACCATAAACATTTCATCTAAAGTTTTCATAACATCTCCCTAATGTGTTATTAGGTAGTATAGTGAAGTTTATCTAATATGTCTAATATGTTGTCTATAGGTTTGTTGTTCTTCATCTCTTCATCTTTAACAGTAAAGCTGTCAGTCTTTTTAGGCTCATAGAAAACCACGTTCATGTGTTGTAGGGAGACAAAGGCAAAGATGTCTATTGCACCATTCTCGTAACTACGGTTCTTAGTGTGCGATCCTCTACGCATATCAAACCGCCAGTTTGCTCTATGCTTTTCTATCTTGGTCTTGGTTTTAACTTGGACTTTGTAAAGTGTGTTGTTGTATTCAAACAGTAAATCAGCCTCGGCTGAATGAGGAATCATAAGAACTGTGTCGGAAATTTGAGAGAGAAGTGATGCTACGAAATACTCGCCAGAACGACCAACCCGTTCTGTGGTTCTTGACATGGTTTACTGTGGCACAGTTTGTTCCATCCTTTCTTGAGTTTGTAAGGACTGTTCTAACATAGGATCGTTCTGTATGTTATTAGTAACGTATAAAATTCTTCTAACTAAGTTTGTTGCTTGCATAGAATTTGGATTTGTTTTTGCAAGTGCTTCCAACAATTCTACAGAATTATCCTGTGTAAATATATTTGCCAACTCTTCAAGGGTTTTTTTCCTAACACGTGCTTCAAATTTTGAAGCAAATTTAACCTTCCATTGAAAAGCACCGACTTGTGCAACATCTCTTGTTAACAAACTAAAATCAGGAGGAGCACCTGGATTATTTGGGTTGGTAATATTTCCTATTCTTTTAAGCACTCTGTTAAAGTTTAAAAATCCTTGTTTGTAAGTCTCTGGATTTACACCTTTAGCTTTCGCTACCCCTTCTAGCATTGCTTTAAAATTATCTTCACGACCTTTGCCTGTTAACATTCCTTGCAAATTAAATCCTCTGTCAAGTTTTAAATCACCTTTTTTTGCCGCATCTAAGGTTTCGTTCATAGCATGTTTAAAATACGTTCTTGCTATTAAAGGAAATGCTTGTGGGTCTGTTTTATTTAAAACTTCGTATGTTCTCTTTATATCGTTAACATTTCTAGTGCCTATGTCAAAAACAATACTTCTAACTTTGCCCTGAGTAATATCTCCTTTAAGCAATGCTCCTAAGTTCCTTTCAATTGGTTCAACCAACTCTTGTGAAAGTCTTTGAAATTCATCTTTAGCAGCAGAATAATTTTTATTAGTTCTTAATTGTTTTTCTAAAATAGTTAAAACACCCTCTCCGCCTTCATCAAGTCCTTCTCTTAAAAGTCTCTCTGTACTGCTATCAATAATATTTCTCTGTGGAACGATTCCAATTTTTGAATCTGTAATTCTTTCATTAAATCTTTTTAGAATATTATCTAAAGTATTAATGTTGGTTTGTGGTGTTATTATTATTTCTGGTTGCTGACCTCGTATTGGATTACCCAACTGATCTAAAATTTGAGGCTGATCTTTTTTACTTGTTTTAGATTTTATTAAAGCTCTTTTTAAGCTATTAAGAGTTATTTTTGCTGGATCATCAACATCTAATTTTTTAAGCGTATCATCAATATATCTAATAATAGGCAATACTTGATTAGCTTGCAAAGATTCTGTATTTGCAACTGTATATCCAGCTTTTTTAGCTTTTTTACGTCTTTCTTTTCTTGCATTTTTAAGAGCTGTTTCAGCAGTTACTTTAATGTCTCCCATAGCATCTTTTAGATACTTTGGTTCTTCCAAAAGCTTATTGGTTAATTGTTTTGCTATAAAGTTTATTTGCTCTGGTCTGTCTTTAAGAAAGTTATACATTATCGGGCCACCCTCTTCACTTCTATAAACAAGACCTCCTAATTTATTAACTAAACCATTGTTAATTATTTCTGCTGCTGTTATGGGTATATCAAATTCTTTAACAGCTATTTTTTCAATTTCTTTGGCTAACTTTAATTCTTCTTTACTTACATCTTTCATAGCTTTTTCTGCTATTCTCGCAGCCTGACTGGGTCTTGTGTAAAGTCCTGTAATACCACCAGCAAATATGGTTGCTGGTACAGAAACGTAAGGAGGTAAATCTTCTGTGGCTTCAGAAACCAGACCCGCAGCCACACCAGGAGCGACTACGTTGAGTGCCCTTTGTCCTCTACCCGCCCTTGTAAATGGTTTAGCAAAAGGTAATCCTGGTGCTACGAATTCTCCTATTGATTCAAAATATTCTCCAGCTTTAGTTTGTGGTTGATATTGTGTTACCGCTTCAGCACCAGGTATTGTTTCTACCGCTTGCTGTACTTGCTGGAAGGTTGGTTTAAAAGATAAACCAGGTAACATTGGATTAACGAAAGATATTCTTGGGTCTGGTTTAGGCATCCCTAAATAATCCATCAAAGCAGTCATACCTTGTGTTGCCATAGATGGTAATGCGGGTAAAGTCATTACACCTGTAGCTCCGCCTTTAACAGTACTTCTAGCTATGTCCATACCTACATCACCTAAAGTTTGAGGTGCTTGCTGTGGAGTTGGTTGTTGTGGAGTTGGTTGTTGTGCAGCAATATATTCTTTAGCCTTGGCAGTAGCTTCAGCTTGTTTGCTTTCATCAGCTTCAATTTCTAAAATTGTGCCATCAGGCAATTCAAATTCAAATATCGTTAATGCCATTTTATAACTTTATTCTAACTCTTGGAGTTCCATCCGTTGTACTAGGAACTTGTTGTGCGAAAGGATTAAGAAAAGATTTAAAAGGTGTGTCTTCTTGTAAAGACCTAAGTTGTCCAACTTCAATATCAAAAAATTTAGTTCTATCTGGGTAAAGTTCTCTTTGTCTTGGAGAGTTTAACAAGTCTATTCTTTTATCAACAAGACGAGAAACTTCATTTTTTAGTCTTCCATAAGTATCTTCAATTACAGCAATCTTTCCTTCCGCACCTACACCACCACTAACAATTCTTAATGCGTTTTCATAATCTTTGTCCGAAAGACCTCTTCCTTCTTGTCCTCTAGCAGCAGCAAATAAATAAGCCAAGTCTCTTACACGAGATTCGTTTATACCAAACTGTTGACTAACCTCTTTAACTTTTGCACTAAAATCTTTACCTCCTACAGTTTTGTAATCATCATTTGCTGTTGAATCACTATAAAAACCTTGTGTTTCATTACTAGCAAAATCTAAAAATTCATTAGTATTTTGTATCAAACCATCAACAAAAGTAGCTGCACTTCCTACACCCGTTAATGCAGCTGCATCTGATTTAGATAAATTATCTGCATAACCTTGTAAATTATTAAGCAATAAATCAGTAGATTCCCATCTAGCAGCATAAGGTTTGTTTGTATCACTAAACAACTGTATATCTGTAAGCTTGGGTGCTTGCTGTAAAGTTGGAATATCTACAATAGTATGACTTTTTGGGTATTCACCTTTTGCTTGCTTTTCTTCAAATTGACTTAATGTAACAATACCTCCAGGAATACGATTATTATTAGCATCTATTACTTGAAAAACTTTTTTGTCTTTTTTTTCAAGACCTGAAGAGAATGGCCCTAAACTAAATTTTTCTGTATCTATTTTCTCTGCATCAGCTTTGTTAATAGAACCAACTCTTTGACCTGTTTCTTTTTTATATAAATCAAACCTTTCAAAAGTTGATTTGTCTGTATCTAAAAAGGTTTTAATCCCAGCCTCACGACCTAGTAACTTTAACATGTTTGCTTTATCTTTATCTTTTACATTAACATCAATCCATTCATTCCATTGTCGATCTTTCTCTTGCAACTTACGACTTTGTTGCATACCTAAAGCCATCTGCATCCTTTGTGGATCGCCAGATAGTCTTGCAGTTGCAATACCTAGTGCATCTGATAATTGTGATAGTGATTCGTTTGCCATAATTAATCCTTATCCATACCTTTGATTAAATCCAGCTCCAGCACTACCACCAGGTGTAAGACCCGCTCCAGTACCAGTAGGGCGATTAAAATAATCTTTCATAAACGGTGATCCTAATATATCTAAAGCACTAGATACACCTTCTAACGTACTAGGTTGATAACCTGTTGTTTTGCTAGTAGCAAAAGGTTGACCCGCTGCTGCTGATAATAAACCAAGTTGTTGAGGCCCGTAAGCCAACGCTCTTTGGAATTCTTGATATGGAACATCCAATGCTTTTTGTTGTAGCATTTGTTGTTGTGCTCCTATACCGCCTAATAAACCAAGTCTTCCAGCTTGTAAACCAGATATGTCTCCTAAGACACCTCTTTGGAAACCTCTAGTTGCCATTTGTCTTTCTATATCTGACTCAGCAGCACCTAAAGCTTGACTAAATCCAGCTTGTCTTAGTCCAGCTGCGGTTCTAGCTGCTTGTTCTACATACGGTCTAGTGGCTTCAGCTTCCATAATCGCTGAACGTGATCCACCAAAAGCACCCGCACGAATAGCACCTTCTTGTGCTTTACGTTGTGCTATGTCTTGTTGTCTTCTTATATCACCTAATGTGGTGTCTATAACTTGTTGTGTGTAGGGTGATTGATAAGCACCTATGTCTGTTTGTAAAAGGCTAGGAGCGGGAGCTTGTGCGAGTCCAGCCAATCCAGCCATAGGATCGTATTGCATACCCGTTTCAAATAAACCACGAGTAGCTTGAAATGCTCTAAGTTGATCAGGTGAAAAACCAGCCACTCTTGCACCTGTGTAAGGTACAAAAGGTTGTGCTGCTAACGTTCTACCTTGTCCGTAGACTTCTCTCAGCATAGCCTGTTGTGCTGGGTCTAATTGTTGCGTCTGTTGAGTTTGACCTGTTTCTGGATCAAAAGCAGATTTAGCTGCTGCTGCTGCTCCAATTCCCGCTATTACTGTTTCTATTCCCATATTGTTACCTACAAATATTTTTTAATTAAATAAGCATCTTCAAAACCTAAATGCTTTAATTTTCTTGCCCATCCTTTTCTTCCGCCTCCGTACAGCCTTTTACATCCAGCTGACTTAGCAAAAAACTCTATAGATGGTAGCATTTCTTCTAGTTCTTCGTAATCTCCACCACAAAATATTAAATTTAACACCTTGTATTGTGGGTATTCAGCAAAACCCGTTACCATTGCAGACTTCTTACCAGGCCACAAATGGAACAATCCATTACTTATTTTATCCTCTACATCTTGAATTGTATAGGAGTCCTGTGTCTCTATTGCCTCTTCTATCCAAGGCTTACAACGATCCCACTCCATTTCCCATGTAGGCTTAAAATCAACTACGTTATCAGTCACCTTTTGCATATTCTACAATACTCATAATTACACTTAATTTGCTTGCATGAGAAGCTGTGCAATTTATAATTTCTCCAGATGTTAATATCAAACTTCTAGTTAATAATTCAGTTGTTGTGTGTGCGCTTATATTAAATTGCGACCATAATGTATGCACTACTGAGTCATTATCTGTCATAGTAAGAGTAAAGTCTGTTTGTTGACCGCCATCTTCTGTTACTAAAATTGATTCAATAATAGCAAAATCAAAATCATTGCCAGTTGGGGCTGTATATATTAAAGTTGGATTTGTTGTACTCAAATCTACAGTAGCATTAGTTGCTCTTTGTATGTATTGTTCTTTAGAGGCTAAGTGTGTCATCGTCTGCCTCTGTTCCTGACATCTAACCTAATGTTACCAACTTGGAAGTCTTGTGTTGTACTTCCTGTAACTGTCATCTGTACCTGTCGTGCTGAGAACCTTGCATCGGTATAACCATCACTATTAAAGGTAAAACTACCAAAGTCTGTTTCGCTGCCTAGCGGAGTAAACTTACCTTTAAAACTAAGGGTTACACCAGGTAAAGTGTTTGCTTCTTCATCTGGTAATATTTGATTACATTGAACGTACCTGTCGCCATTGCCAATCTCTATAGGGCCACTTGTTGCAAAAGGTACAGATGTACCTAAGTTTGGAGAGTTGTTTAATAACTGTGATTCATGTTCGTATATAAAGCCACTAGAGTCACCCGCTATAGGAAAGTCAAAGACACCTTGGTCAATCCAACAACCACGATCTAATTCACCTATAGACCATGTGTTCTCTCTGTAGTTCCATATAACATATTTGTTCGGTGTGTATTGTCCATCACCGCTTGGGAATCCCCACCATATCTCGTTGAAGTTAGAGTTGTGTCCACCCCAACTAGCAGCTCTGCCTTGTTGGTTTAGATTGTCATACACATAGTCGTGTACTTCACATGGTATTTCTCTAACCTGTCCATCGTATACAAAGAATGAGTTCTCACCCATCCATGCCATAAATGATCCTGTAGATACAATAACTCTTCTGCCTACTGCTTTACAGTTAGAACCCGCATCAGCTATACCGTATATAAAAGGGTTTCCTGTGTAATACATCCTGGATATCCCTGTATCACTAAATATAATGACATCTGCACCAAACTTAACTGCGTATAGTGCTCTACCGCCTGTAGGGATTTGTAGATCACCCGCTGAGTTAGTAGCTTTAGATGTCCAGTTGTTTCTATCTTCTCTATTAGACCAAGCAATCTTTCTAGGATCACTTGCAGAACCAATAGCTACCAGATGTCTTTCGTTGGTTACGATGATAGCCTGATTACCTACAGGTGCATTGGTAACAACTGTAGCTATCGTATCGGCTGTACCGCCAGAGTTAGGTCGCCATTTGTATATCTTGCCATCGCCTGAAAAAGAAAATACTAAATCTTCACCCCAGTTGTCAAAAGCAAAATGACCTGTATCTAGGGGTAAACCCGATTGACTTCTAGCATCACCATAGTCTTCTTGACCGTATTGATAAGCACCATAACCCAAAGGATCATTACTGGCATCATTTACGAAACCAGATGGTGTTATGTCTGTCCAAGTATTGTCGTAGAGTACATAGACTTTTTGTCTTGTACCTACAGCCAGTATAGGCTTACCTGTGTTATCGGAATGTGCATACATTCCAATAGGTTCGCCTGTTAAGGCTGTGTTTCTTAATTTGTTCCAACCACCTATAGGTTTTAGGTAGCCATTTTCAAAGCGTACTAAATTCCCGTCTACCCAACGGCCTTTGTTTCCGTAATCAGTCCCGTTCTTGACGATTCCAGCTGGGGGAGTAATAGGAAGTAATGCCATTCACTTATGATCCTATAGTCTTGGTAACGCTTGTTGGTGTTATCTTCTCAGCTATCTGAGCATCTAAAGATGCTTTAAGTTCAGTAACCTTATCAGCAGTCAAAGCAGCTTCTACCCAACCTTGTACGTCAGAGCTTGTTAAGTCTGCAAAAGCTGTGAAGCTAGAGATACTATCTGTATCTAGTCCTTGGCTTCCGTAGACTCCTGAAGTCTGTGGATTACCATCCGCATCGTTATTAGCATCATCAGTTGCTGTTAGTCTCCAATGTACGTTATAAACGACATCACTATTGCTGTCTTTTGTTGGGTAAGTGTCAACTGTACTTACATCCCATGCATATGAAATTGCCATTTTTTATTCTCCTTTGAGGGTTTGTATTTCAGTTTTTAACTGTTCTATTTGTTCTTGTTGTTCTTGGATTGCTTTGACAAGTAATGGTGTAATTCTTCCGTAGTCCATAGCTTGCATTTCTTCTCCATCTTTTTCACCTGTTACTGCATCTGGAAATACTTCTTGTACTTCGTGTGCTATAAAGCCTTCGTTTGTTTTACCATTCTCTTTCCAATTAAATTTGACTGGTTTTAGATTGTTAAGTCTTTCTAAACCATCTTCTAAAGGTTGGATATTTTCCTTTAGCCTGTAGTCTGAGGAAGTATTGTATTGTGCAGCTAGTCCATCATAAGTTATAGTACCTGCAGCACCAGAAACGTTTTTATCACGCATATCTAAAGCAACTTTAGAAGCAGTATTAGCTGAAGCTACAAGTATTCCAGTTGTTGTGCTACCAAAATCTACTTGTAATTTGTATCCTGTAGAACCAAAATCATTTGTTCTGCCCATGATAAGCTGACCAGAAGAGAGAATACGCATTCTTTCTGCATTGTTTACATAAAAAAGCGAAGCATCTACAGCGTTATCGTAAAAGAAACCACCTACAAAGTTATCTGCTTGGTCACCAATCCAAACACCACCTAAGTTTCCATTTCCTGAAATACATTGTAAATAAGCATTACCAGAAGCATTATTTATAGATAATTTTTCTGCTGGACTCGCAGTTCCTATACCTACGTTTCCTCCATCAAAAACAAAAGAATGAGTTTCATTGGTTGGTGTACCAAATTTTAAATACCCAGTAGCGTCAGAACCTTCCCTAGTTATACTATACGTCCCTGAAGAGCTAGTTGAGTCATTTATAAGTAATCCTTCTCCTGCTGTGTTTCCTCTTATATAGATATTTCCATCTTCAACTTGAAGTTTTTGTTGAGGACTCGTAGTTCCAATACCCAAACTCTCAGCACTCGCATCCCAGTATAACCCTTGGGTTGAGCCTGTGTCATCGTAGAAGGCGATGTCTCCGTTTGAACCTACCAACATCTTGGTTACAGCGGTTGACAAGTCATCATTTAACGAACGTATTGTTAAATTTCCAAAAGAACCACGAAAATCCCAATTTCCATTAGTAACATCCGTTTCACTAAGTATTAATCTTGGTACACTACTTGCTACAATTGCGTCACCATCAACAGTCAAACCATCAAAGGTTGGAGTTCCTGCAACGTCTAAACCTGTCAGCGTTCCAACACTTGTGATATTTGTTTGGGCTGCTGTAGCAAGTGTTCCTGTGATAGAGGTATTAGCAGTTAAAGTGGTAAATGTACCCGCTGCTGGAGTAGTGCCACCAATAACAGAACTGTCAATAACAGCTCCATCTAAGTTGATTGCTACTGATGTGCCAGTAGAACTAAATATTGCGTCAACTGAATCTAAATCAGCATTTATTTTAGTTCCCCAAGTATCTGTCGATGCTCCGACTTCTGGTTTAGTTAAGTTTAAATTAGTAGTAAATGTATCTGCCATAATTCTTTTCCTTTAAGCTGCTTCGTCTTTGCTTAATGTAGTCCAAGTTGTAGAAGGATTAGATTGGTTAGTCCATTCTGTCGTAACCGTCTGATCTGTCCAAGTATCAGCCTGAACTGTTTGCTCAGACCATTTTAGCCCACCAATAGCAGAAAAACTACTGCTTTGTGCTATCGCAGAAGAACCTATAAATATTCTTCCTCCAACCGCAGTAAATCCTGATACTCCAACACTTGTAGCTGCACCAGATACAGTAAATCTACCTGTAGCAGTCATGTTGGAAATAGCGGGGCCTAACACCACACCACGATCTATTTGATGTCCTGTAGCTGTCATGCTAGAGCTTGCTGATATTGTGGAAGCTCCTAAGTCTATTTGTGTACCAATAGCAGCCATGCTACTGGTAGCAGCAATCGTAGCTACACCATCAAGTATGAGTGAGCTATCTGCGGTAAGTCCTGAAGTTGCAGCGATTGTAGATGCGCCTGTAATGACGAATCTACCTGTTGCGGTGAATCCTGAAGTGCCAGCTGGTGTAGCAGCACCCGTAATAACAAAACGACCTACAGCGGTTGCTGAAGAGGTAGCTGCTATTGTGGCTGTGCCAAAGTGATAAACGGGAGTTCCATAATTGGACTTCCCGTATGTGTATAAACCGTAGCCTACTGAGGCCATGGTCTTATGCTAACGTAATATCTAAATCGCCAGCGTCAAATCTGAATACGTCTCCAGAAGATACAGTCTTAGAAGCGGTCAAGTTTGCGTATGCAAGTAAGTTACCACTTGTAAGAGCATCTAAAATACCAACCGCAACTACAGTTCCATAATCAGCTGTAGCTGTAGGGTATTCAACAGCAGCAGCGTTTGTTGCAGTTGTTGGGTCAGTACCAGATACGTTAAAAGTAGAGGTTTGTCTTGCGTATGCACCACCACTTACTTCAGTACCACCACCAGTATCGGTAGGTGCTACTGTATACAAAGCAACATAATGTGTTCCTGGTGCTGTGTAAGCATTGCCACCAAATACATGATCCAATACTTTGTCTTCTAAATAATCACTAAATCCAGCCATAATAACTCCTAATTATTATTCCAATAATAAATGTTTTTCCTAGCTTTGCCATAAGTTCTTCTTCTCTGTAATAGAGAACCTTTACCAAACTCAGCTCTTTCTTGTTCAAGTCGCATTTCTTCTAATGCTTTTTCAAACTGAGCAGTAAACAATGGCACTCGCTCATCTTCCATTAAAAAGATTGATGCGTGTTTTAAAGCTCCATATAAATAAACGTCTGGGTGTCCTGTGGACACAAAGTTCGTTGTATTAGAATCGCTGAGTGCATCAATCGATCCATAGTATGTTAATTGTAATGTATAACTAGTGTCTGGTGTAGGGGCAAGTTCAATAGAATCATCAACCAAAGCAAAATAGATTGGTTGTCCCGCTACGTTATCGGTTGCTTGTCTATAGACATCTAATGATTCAATAGATTGTTGGAATAAAGGTCTGAAGTTGTTAGATGTTATTTCTACGTTTATAGCTTCCATCCAATCAGATGGTACAGATAAATATTGTGAGTCAGCAGTAGCAGTTGCTCTCTTAATCATATCTTTAGTTCTTAGCCTACGATTAAGTTCACCTTCTGTATTGTCAATAAACATATCTATATCAGATGTTAAGTCTGATCTATTTAGATAGTTTGCTATGTTTGTTTTTAATTCAGCGTACGTCATACCTTACCGCCCCATGTTCTAAATAATTTGTTGTCTGGATTGTTAAGCCATTGTTTCCATTTCTTGTTATCTTGTGCCCAACCTTCTCGTAAAGCCTTTTGGTATATTACCATAGGCACTTCTGCGACATGACGAAAATCTTTACCTGGTTTATGTTCTGCTAATGTTTTGCAATGCTGTATTACAGGTGCGACATTTTGTTGGGTATGATAAACAACCTTATCATCTTCGGTTGCAAATTCGTGTGAGTAGTTAATCTTACTGTCAATTAAAGTTCTTTTAGCCATAACTATTAAATTTTAACACTATTCATAAAAAAAAGGGGCTAAAACCAAAGTTCTAGCCCCTTTCATTTAAGCTCTTAAGATACGCTTAAGTCTGCAACTACACCATGAGCAGCTTCGTTGCTCACTTCTAGTCCATACTCAACTACGATCATCTTAGTTTCAGCATCACCTATTGTTGCTATGTCGATAGTATCGAAGTTTCTTAGGTAAGAAACTTTAGCAAATTCAGGATCAACTAATAGAAGTGATCTTTCTCTTGATCTGTTTGATGGAACTATTTTTAGTTCACCAAAGTCAGATGAATAGATAGATACTGAAGCTTCTACAGTATTAGCATCAACCATTTGTCTAGCTTGCGATCTTCCTGTGAAACCAGAAATTACTTGCTTGTTGTGAGGGCCACAAATAGCAAGATTTGGCTCTGCACCACTAGCAAACATTAACTCAAGAACGTCTTTCAGAAGTGTTTCTGTAAGATCCCTTTGAGTTCCGTCTGTTGGAGCAGCTCCACCACCAGTTGAAGCACCACCAGCTCCTCTTGAATCATTAGTTGTTATCCATGATTCAAATGCACCAGTTTGTCTTGCAGTAGTAGCGTCACCAGTTGTTTTAGCACCAGCTTGAGATAGAGCTTCTTCCATATCTCTTTTTAGTGCTTTAGCCATGATAGCTAGTTGGTGTGCCATTTCTGATCTCTTACCAGCTGCATCTGAAGCATCTTGCGATCCTGTTACAGTTGCATCTCTGTATGAGATTTGACATACATTACTAACTCTTGCAGTAGCGGTAGAGGCAGCTCTTGAAAGTTCAAAACCTTCAAGTTGACCAGTTCCGCTAGGAGTTGGTAATGATTCAGTTTGCCAATCAAAAACTACGTTTTTAACGTTTCTTGTTCCGATTGAGGACATAAACGGAGTTTGCATTGGAGAGATGTTGTAAATGATATTACTTAAATCTTCTCTATCAGCTGTGGCCGTATATGTGTCAAAAGCATTAGTTACTTTAGCCATAATATATTCCTTTAAATTACTTTAATATTTGTTCAAAAACTTTAGCAGCATCTTGGACTTTGCCAGATTTTGCTAAAACCTGTTTTGCTTTTTTGACAGGGGCTACTGATTTTGGTCGGTTCGTTGTACCAGGTCTTGCAACACGAGCTTTCGCTTTCTGCGTTGGTTTCTTCTTTACAGCCTCAACAGTTTTACTGTTAAGCCATGCATTTCTTAAACCAAGTAATGCTCGGTAGTCGTATACAGAATCCATCTCTTGAGGTGAATACCCCAAAACGTTAATGCCATATTCACGAATCGC
>WLWH01000438.1_pt1 | contig 33860 bp, 34 predicted proteins | sample 6712741 | NCBI WGS metagenome assembly WLWH01 (sample SAMN12718694, study PRJNA515312) | sponge metagenome | isolation source: marine sponge | host: Mycale hentscheli | place: New Zealand: South Island, Marlborough, Capsize Point | collected 2003-05-01
GCGTCCTGCTCGGAGACCGCGACGACCGCGATGGACTCCGGTGAAGCACCGAACCCTGACGTCGGTACGTCGACCACCCGCACGGAATCGATGCGTGAGGAGTCCTGACTTACCAGGGTGACCCGCGTCCCGCGCGCCAGGGTCGACAAGGCGCCGGAGGGGCTGATGACAACCGGAACCGCTACCTCACCGGGCGCGATGTCGAGCCGCGGACTCAGCCCGCCGTCGAGCACGGGGGCGGGGGAGCGCAGAGCAGTGATCAACAGGAACGCGCCGACACCGGCGAGGAGTGCGGCCACGAGACGGCGTCGTCGGTTGAGGTGATGTCGAAAACGCGAGACGTCGACGAAGCGTCGCAGGAAGTCGACGAAGGCCATCATGTATCGACGTTAGGCACCTGCTCTGGGACGCGTCGAATCACTGTCCACAAGTGCGGCCCATGCGGGCCATGTGGACTATGTCGTGGATGCGGAACTCTTCGAGGTAGAGGAAGTCGAGGTGGATGTCGAACCGGTTCCGGAGCCCTTCGACGACGTGGACGACGTCGACCCGGAGTCGGACGAGCCAGAACTGGACGAACTGGAGCCGGACGAGCCGGAAGAACCACCGGATTCCGAGGAGGACTTCTTCTCACTCGAGCCGGAAGAATCCTTGCTGGGTGAATCTTTGCTCGAGCCAGAGGAGCGAGAGTCGTTTCGGTAGAAGCCCGAGCCCTTGAATACGACACCCACTCCGTTGAACAGCTTGCGCAGCGTCGGCTCGCCGCACGCCGGGCACTCGGTGAGAGTGGGATCGGTCATCTTTTGCACGATGTCGTGCGTGCTGTCGCATGATGAGCACGCGTATTCGTAGGTGGGCACCAAACCTCCTTGTCTCGGTGAGATTAGCACTCGATGGCAACGAGTGCTAATTCATGCGGGTGCATCGCTACCCTCGGAGGATGCGCTTATGGCTGGCGATCGGGGTCGGTGGTGCCCTGGGAGCCCTGGCTCGCTGGTCCATCGGTGAACTCGTTCTTGCTGTGGCGGATTCCCCGACGTTCCCGTGGGGAACTCTCATCGCCAACGTGGTCGGGTGCTTCGCGATCGGTGTTCTCGCTCCCATAGTTGTTCGGCATGCCGCGTGGGTGAGCGGCCTGGTCGTCACCGGATTCCTCGGCGGATTCACGACCTACTCGGCCTTCGCGGAGGAAGCGTTCGCGCTGGTGGACCGCGGTGACGCGGTCGGTGTCGGCCTCGCCGCGGTCTACGTCCTGGTGACCATGGCGGCGACGGCGATCGCGGTTGCCCTCGGTGGTCGGATTGCGCGTGTGCGCTCGACAGGAGGAGCGACGTGACGTGGTCCCTCGCGCTCGCCGTAGCTCTCGGTGGAGCGATCGGTGCACCGACGCGCTACCTGATCGATAGTCGGATCTCTCGCGCAGCTCAGCAGCGCGGGTACGGGTTCTTCCCGTGGGGCTTGCTCGTCGTCAATGCGATCGGATCGTTCGTCATCGGCATCGCCTACGTCAGCCTCGAAGGCCCCATGCGTGCGCTGCTGGCAACGGGGGCGTGCGGCGCCCTCACCACGTATTCGAGCTATGCGCTGTTCGTCAATCGTGTGTGGAGTGAGAAGCGATCCAGTGCCTGGGCGGCCATCATCGTGATGCCGATCGCCTGCATGGGTGCGTGTGGCATCGCGGTGGCGGTCACACGTGCCCTGACCGGCGGGTAGGACGATTCAATTCGACTCGAATGGTGATGATGGGCTGGATCAGAAGCGACTGTTGACTCGGTGATCTTTCGGGTGTGGATTCTCGAACTCACTAGTCCGGCATCGACAGCCAGCGCACACGCTCCGGCGTCACGACGACGTCTACTCGTTGATCGTGGGCCTCGTGCGGGACGTGCATAACCGACTCGTCTTCGAAGATCACGGCGATCACCAGGGCGTTGTCGTCTGACGGACGCTGGGCAAGAGTTCGGTCGTAGAACCCGCCACCTTGACCGAGTCGATAGCCGTCGGCATCGACCGCTAAGGCCGGAATGATCCACACGGCCGGCGGTGTGGAAATCGGGGGGCCTTGCGGTTCATCGATACCCCACGTGTTGGTGACCATGCGCGTGTTGTCGGTCATCTCGACCCAGACGAGGTCGTCGTCGCTGGTCCTCGGCAACACAACCCGGCCGCCGGCGCGCCGCACGTCATTGATCACGTCCCGCGTCGGTGGCTCGTCGTCTCGCGCGAGATAGCAGGCGATCACCTCCTGGCGATCGCACGCCGATCGCACGTCTTCCAGATCCATGATGTGTTCGCTGATACGCGTCGATTCATCAGCACCAGCGTTCCGGTTCTGCCGCTGATGGCGCACCTGTCGTCGCAGGTTGGCCTTGCCCGACACCGCGTCCATAGCCTCACTGTGCCGCACGCGGTGGCCAGCGGGGAGTAATTGCGCTCCGCCGGGACACCCGAGCGGCTCGTCGGAGAGGGGGTAGACCGCGTAGTCTCAGGCCCCATGACAGGCGTCACGGCTGCGGTCATCCCCGCGGCGGGGCTGGGAACCCGGTTCCTGCCCGCAACGAAAGCGATGCCGAAGGAAATGCTGCCCATCGTGGACAAGCCAGCGATCCAGTTTGTCGTCGAAGAGGCTGTTGCTGCTGGGCTCGATGACCTGTTGTTCATCACCAGCCGCGGCAAGCGTGCGTTGGAAGACCACTTCGATAAGAACATCGAGTTGGAGGCTGCGCTTACGGCTAAGAACGACAACGAGCGGCTTGCGCTCGCGCAGGAGTCCAACGATCTCGCCCACATCCACTACGTGAGGCAGGGACAAGCACTCGGCCTTGGACACGCGGTCCTGATGGCGGAGCATCACGTCGGTGATCAACCATTCGCCGTCTTGCTCGGTGACGACTTAATCGACGAGCGAGATCCAATCGTGCCGCGCATGATCGAGGTGCGCGAAAGGTTCGGCGGTTCGGTGCTGTGTCTGATGCGAGTCCCGCACGAAGATATCTCGCTCTACGGATGCGTCGCGGTGTCGGATACCGACAGCGATGACGTCGTCGAAGTGACCGATCTCATCGAAAAGCCGTCCGTTGACGAGGCGCCGAGCGACTACGCGATCATCGGCCGCTACATCCTCGACCCCGCGGTGTTCGAGATTCTCCACAACACCGCACCGGGGCGCGGTGGTGAAATCCAACTCACCGATGCGCTTGTGGAGTTGGCTCGTCGTCCCGCGAGCGAGGGCGGGGGCGTGCACGGAGTCGTCTTCGATGGTCGTCGATATGACACCGGAGACAAGCTCAGCTACCTCAAGGCGGTCATTCAGCTCGCAACGGAGCGGGATGACATCGGAGACGACCTACGCGAGTGGATCTCCGAGCAGGAGTTCTAGCTATGTCGTGGCGGTCGGACGTGGCACCGACCTTGAATGAGGGTGACGTTCGGTTGCGCCCTCTGAAGGCGAATGACGCCAGGGCCTGGCAAGAAGTTCGACGACGCAATCAAGCCTGGCTTGGACCCTGGGACGCGACGGTTCCCGACGAAGGAGTTAGCGCCGGAGAGGTTCCGCCGAGTTTCCACGCGATGACGCGGCGACTTCGAGCTGAAGCGCGCGAAGGTCGAGTGTTGCCGTGGGCAACGGAGTTTCGCGGCCGACTGGTGGGGCAGATAACGATGGGCGGAATCGCGTATGGCTCTTTGCGCAGCGCCTACATCGGCTATTGGATCGACCAGGAGTTTGCCGGCAGAGGCGTCACCTCGATGGGTGTGGCGATGGCGACCGATTACGCGTTCGATGTGCTCCGCCTGCACCGGATGGAGTTGAACATCCGCCCCGAAAACACCTCCTCGCGTGCGGTTGCCGAGAAGGTGGGTTACCGCGAGGAAGGCTTCCGCGAGAAGTATCTGCACATCAACGGAGACTGGCGTGATCACGTGACCTACGTCCTGTTCGCGGGCGATGTCCCCGGAGGGGTCGTGGCTCGACTGCGTGACGCGGTGCGTCACGACACACACCCAACAACGCCTTAACCACGGCGAATATCGGCGCGACACGCACGGGCTCGAAGGCTCACGCCTCCCGCAACATCAGTCCCATAACGCCTAGCGTGTGCATTTGTGACGGGCTTGATCTACGTAGTGATCATCGCCCTGTGGGCTGCCGTACTGATTCCTATCTGGCTGCGCCGTCACGACCAGATCAGCGAGGTCCGATCGACCGCACGATTCTCGTCTGCGATGAAGTCCCTCGGCAAGAACGAGAAGTCGGGAAGGTCGACTCGCCATGGGTCGTCATCGGCCCGCCCTAGCTCCCCGGCGCAGGAAGCAGCGGCCAAGCGTCGGGCCGTGGTGATGGGCATCCTCAGTGCTGCCTTGGCGGTGGTGCTCACCTTGGCCGTGGTCGGACTCGTCCCGCGTTGGACGCCGATCGTCCTCGCGGTCGTGGTGCTCACCTACGTCATCGCTGCGTCGAGGACATCGGCTCGGCGCTCGGCTGCGGTGGATCGACGCTCCTTGTTGGACGATGAAGCACTCGAGTACGGCATCAATGAATACGACGACGAATACGACGACGAGTTCGAGAGCGACTACCGGGAAGTCGCATACGCCGACCGGGTTGCGGACGTCGCCTATCCCCGTTCCCGAGGCACCCGTCCGACGAGTAAGCGCGTCCGAGACGCCCAGATGGCCGCGGCGATGGATGACTATCTGTCTTGGGACCCCTGGGAGGCAGAGCAAAGCGAGGAAGGGTGGTCAGCGGTTCCGACCACGCTTCCCACGTATGTCAACGCTCCTCGAGCCACCCGCGTGCGTCGACCCATTGAGCGCGACCGAGACTGGTCGGGTCAGGCAATGGTCGAAGTCGCCCGGACTATGCGCCGTCCGCGCATCACCGTGGACGACCTCGAGGATGACCGATACGAGTTGCGCTCGACGCCGCACGATGTGGCGTCGAGCGAGGACACCGCCGAGCTGCCATCCTTGGGGTACGAAGAAACCCGACGGGCAGCCGGCGAATAACCCGGCTGCTAGCCTTACGTGCTTTCTGGGGCTGTGGCGCAGTTGGTAGCGCGTCTCGTTCGCAATGAGAAGGTCAGGGGTTCGAATCCCCTCAGCTCCACCAGTATTTCCTTTCTTTAGTGTTGTCGCGTGACGCGCTTCGCCCTGGATCGGCTCCAATTCGCTTTCGCAGTCGTCAATGCCATCGCTGCTGTTGTGACGGCTTTTCTGGTCGTTATCGATGATCGAACAATCCTCGGTGAACCGCTGTGGATGAAGCCCTTCAAGTTCTTCATCTCCGCCGCGTTGTTGTCGCTGAGCCTTTCGTACCTCGTGCCGCGCATCAGTAAAGCGCCTCGGACGACGCGAATCGCCAGTATCACCATCGTCGTATGCCTCACGGTCGAACTTGTCTTGATCACCTCGGCCGCGGCTGCCGAAACGACGAGTCACTTCAACGTCACTTCACCGGCGGCGACAGCGGTATGGAGTGCAATGGCGTGGTTCATCACCGTTTTGTGGTTTGCGACCATGGTGCTCACCGTGATGTTCATCCGAAGTCCCGGTGTCGATCAGGTCATGAAGCGTGCATTCACCTGGGGCCTCGTCGTATCCATCGCCGGAATGGGTGTTGCCTTTTTGATGACGGGTCCCACGGCGGAACAACTTGCTAACTTCCAAGGAGTAGCCGGAGCACACACCGTCGGATCAGAAGATGGTGGCCCCGGTATCCCTCTGTTCGGATGGTCGACCGTCGCGGGAGATCTACGTGTCCCGCACTTCGTCGGGCTTCATGCCCTGCAATTGATCCCGCTCGCGGTCTTCTTTCTCCGGACGAAGATTTCCGTCACTGGAGTGGACTTCATTGGCGTTGGCTACCTGATCGTGGTCGGACTGCTCACCGCGCAGGCGCTGGCCGGGCAGTCGGTTGTAGCGACGTCACCAGCAATCGCCGTGGGGATCATCGCGGCGATCGCCGTACCACTGACCGCCGCTCTGATTCGTGGCCCGCGAGCTGAGACCGGCGTCGAGAGTCAGCGGTCCGCGCCCTCGTAGATCTACCGAGTCGATGTGCGCTAGATCCAGGTGGGCAGCCACATGCGCGCTCGCCAAGCGTCATAGGTGATCACTTCAGCCGACCAGATCGGATAGAACCACCACGCCGCCAAAACCACCGCGAGGACGTAACCACCAATCAGCAACGCCGGCACCCAGCGCGGCCGGTTCCGCAGCCCCCGCGCGATGGCGCCGAGGGTGAGTGTCACGGCCATCACCACGAAAGGCACATACACAACCGTGTAGAACGTGAAGATCGTGCGGTCGAGGTAGAGCATCCACGGCAACCAGCCGGCAGCAATGCCGACGATGACGGCGCCGGAGCGCCAGTCCTTCGCGGCTATCCACCGCCACAGTTGATACGGAACAGCCAGCACGGCAGCCCACCAAATGATCGGATTTCCGACGGCGAGCACAGTGGACGAGCAACTGTCAGCGCCGCACCCGTCCGGTGATTCGTAGTAGAACGAGGTCGGTCGGGTCATGAATGGCCACGACAGCGGACTGCTGGCGTAGTTGTGTTCGGCGTCGAGGTTGGTGTGGAAATTCCACATCTCCGAGTGGTAATGCCATAAGGATCGAAGCGGATCGGGCACGACAGAGGCCCCTTGACCGGCTGCCCAGGTCCGGCTCCACCCGGTGCCGGTTGCGAACCAGCCCGTCCAGGTGAGCAGGTAGACCCCGATGCCGATGACCACAGTCGAGGCAGCTGCGAGGGGAAGATCACGTGCGAAGGCCGCGGACCATGGGTGGTCCACCCCGATTGCCCGTCGCGACAGCGCATCCCAGACCAGCGACATCGCCATGAACGCTGCGAGAAACCAGATCCCGGACCACTTGGTGCCGCAGGCCAGTCCGAACGTGACGATCGCGGCGATGCGCCACGGCCGCCAGCCGAGAAACGGACCGAGACCGGCGGCCACCCGATCGGCGCCGTGTCGGCGAACATCGTCGGCTAGGCGTTGTCGCGTTCGGTCTCGGTCCACGAGAAGCAAGCCGAATCCGGCGAGAATCCAGAATCCGAGAACGAGATCCAGCAGCGCCGTGCGACTCAGGACGATGTGGATGCCATCCAAAGCGAGCAGAAGACCGGCGATGGTGCCGAGGGCGTCCGAACGAGTGAGACGCCGCACGATCCGAGCCGTCATCACCACGGCGGCTATCCCCAGGATCGCGATCGCGATGCGCCAGCCGAAAGGGTCAACTCCGAAGAGGTACTCGCCGGCGGCGATCACCCACTTGCCCACCGGTGGGTGGACGACGAAACCGGGCTCTGTGCTGAACGCTTCGACGACGCGCCAGTTATCGCCGGCCTGCATCATCAAGTCTTTGTGATCATCGACCTCATCGATCTCTACGCCGAAGCGCAGGTAGGACCAGGCGTCTTTGGCGTAATACGTCTCATCGAAGACAACTGCGTTGGGTTGACCCAGCCGCGGCAATCGAGTCACGGCGGCAACGGCGCCAACGGAGAGTGGCCCTAGCCAGCCCCGCCAGCCGTGCGAAGGGAGAGCCGGAGACAGGCGATCAGGGAGCGTTGCCGAACTGCGATCCGGAGCAGCGGTCACGGTCGACACCCTCACATCGTAGGTGCGACAGGATTGGTCCGTGACCGATCACTCGCCTCGCGGTTTGATCATGCTCGCGGCAACACCTGTCGGTAACGCCGGCGATGCGTCGGCCCGACTCGTGGATGCCTTGGCGACGAGCGATGTGATCGCAGCGGAGGACACGAGGCGCTTGCGTTCGTTGCTGTCTCGGCTTGACGTCGAGCCGCGGGGTCAGATCGTGTCCTTCTACGAGGGAAACGAGTCCGCGCGGGTGCCGGAGTTGATCGCGCGGGCCGCCGCGGGTGCTCGGGTGCTCGTGGTGACTGACGCCGGGATGCCCTCGATCAGTGATCCCGGGTTTCGTTTGGTGCGCGAAGCCCACGAGTCCGATGTCGACATCACGTGCCTGCCTGGCCCGTCCGCGGCGCTGGCGGCGCTGGTTCTGTCCGGGCTGCCGGTTGCACGATTCGCCTTCGAAGGGTTTCTTCCGCGAAAGGACGGTGATCGTCGCCGTCGCCTCGCGTCGTTGGCTACCGAAGATCGCACGATGGTCTTCTTCGAAGCGCCGCATCGCCTCGACGTGAGCGTGCGAGATATGGCCGACGCTTTCGGGGCGGATCGCCGGGCCGCCGTGTGCCGGGAACTGACCAAGACCTACGAGGAGGTCAAGCGGGACAGCCTCGGGGAGCTTGCTCGGTGGGCCGAGGGTGAGGTCCGTGGGGAGATAACAATCGTGGTCGCCGGCGCCTCCGATGACGAGCGTCGCTACGCATCGGGTTTGGGAGATGACGAAGCGATAGCTGCGGCGGTGCGTAAGCGAATGGAATCGGGACTGTCGCGCAAGGAGGCCGCCGCCGAGGTTGCTGATCGCGCGGGACTGTCCAAGAGGTACGTCTATGACGTCTCCTTGCGCACAGTGGACGACACCTAGGATCGGATCATGTCCGCGAGTGAGAATGAGTCGTTGTTGGGTGAGAAGGCGTACTACGTCACGACGCCCATCTACTACGTCAACGACGCCCCACATATCGGCCACGCGTACACGACGACGGCCGGTGACGTTCTCACCCGTTGGCACCGGCAGCGCGGCGAGAAGGTCTGGTATCTCACTGGCGTCGATGAGCATGGAACCAAGGTGCAGCGGGCCGCCGAGGCGGGGGGTGTCACCCCGCAAGCATGGGTCGACCGGCTGGTCGAGGAGTCCTGGCTTCCCGTACTCGAGACTGTCGACGCCGTCAACGACGACTTCATCCGAACGACCGACGACCGACACGTGGCCCGGGTACAGAAGTTCTGGGAGAAGGTTCGCGACAACGGTTTCGTGTATTCCGCCCCCTACGAGGGCCCTTACTGCGTCGGATGCGAGGAGTTCAAGCTCCCCGGGGACCTTGTCGACGGGACCGGTGAATATGCAGGGCAGCAGGTGTGCCCGGTGCACTCCCGCCCGGTGGAGCAACTCCGCGAGGACAACTGGTTCTTCCAATTGTCGGCCTTCGCAGACCGCCTCATCGAGCACTACGAAGCCCACCCGGAAGCGGTCCGCCCGCAAAGCGCTTACAACGAGGTGATGGCTTTCCTCAAGCAGGGCCTGGTGGACATCTCGATGTCTCGGTCGAGCGTGGATTGGGGAATCCCTCTTCCCTGGGACGACACCCAGGTGGTGTACGTCTGGTTCGACGCTTTGTTGAACTACGCCACCGCCACCGGGTACGGGTCCGAAGCCGGAACCGATGACGCCGCCACCTTCGCCACCACGTGGCCGGCGAACGTCCATCTGGTCGGCAAAGACATCTTGCGCTTCCACGCGGTGTACTGGCCGGCCATGCTTCTAGCGGCCCGTGAGCCATTGCCGTCGCAGGTTTTCGCACATGGCTGGCTACTGGTCGGAGGCGAGAAGATGAGCAAGTCCAAACTCACGGGCATCGCACCCGAGAACATCATCGACCACTTCGGCTCAGACGCTTTCCGGTACTACTTCATGCGCGCCATCAATTTCGGCCAGGACGGCTCCTTCTCCTGGGAGGACATGTCCGCTCGATACACCTCGGAGTTGGCGAACGGCCTGGGCAACCTGGCATCGCGATCGACGGCGATGGTGGGCAAGTACCGCGACGGCGCACTTCCCGAGCCCGGCCCGCTGACCACTGCCGAGGACGCCGTCGTTGAGCGACTCGCGTCGGCTACAACTAACGCCGACGCGGCCATGGACGAACTCGACTTCTCCACCGCCATCGGAGAAATCCGCAGTGTGGTCGAGTTGGTCAACCAGTACGTCACCGAGGTGGAACCGTGGGTGCTTGCCAAAGACGACGCCAACGCCGAGCGTTTGGACACGGTCCTCTACACGATGTGTGAAGCGCTGCGCGCCGTCGCCGTTCTCTACAACGCCGTGATGCCGAAGGCGATGGCGAGTTTGTGGTCGCAGTTGGGAGCCGGTGAGGCTCTCGGTGCCCTGGCTGTTCAACGGATAGCCGATGCTGGTCGCTGGGGTCAACTTCCTCCCGGGTCGAACATCACCAAGGGTGATGCTCTCTTTCCGCGGCTGCTGGACGAGCCGACGGAGGCCTAGGCATGGCTCGCGAGCTCGGCTGGCCGGATGCTCCGGATGCTCTCCCACGACCGGTGATCGATTCGCACACCCACCTCGACGTTCACGACCGTTCGCTGCACGGCGATCAAGCCCCGGACGCAGACGCGTTACTGGCGTGGGCGGGGCAGGTCGGCGTGCCGAAGGTCGTGCAGATCGGTTGCGATGTCGAATCAGCCGAATGGTCGGTTCCGTTCGCGCGCGATCACCCGAATGTGGCGGTTGGGGTCGCCGTTCATCCCAACGACGCCGCTCGCATCGGTGTTCGCCAGGGGAGAGGCGCGCTGCAAGCAGCCTGGGCACGTATCGACGAGTTGGCGCGGGACCCTGTGGTGCGCGCGGTCGGTGAAACCGGTCTGGACTACTTCCGAACCCCCGAAAGCGAGGGTCAGGCGATCCAGCACGACTCCTTCCGCTGGCACATCGACCTCGCGACGGAACTCGACAAGACCCTGGTGATCCACGACCGCGATTCCCACGACGACGTCATCTCGGTACTCCTCGATCAGGGTGCGCCGAAGCGAGTCGTCTTCCATTGCTTCTCCGGTGATGCGGACATGGCGCGCGTGTGCGCCGAGCATGGATGGTTCATGTCCTTCGCCGGAGTCATCACCTTCGCCAGCGCGGAGGGGTTACGCGAAGCGTTGCGGACGGTGCCGGACGATCTGCTCCTGGTGGAAACCGATGCGCCGTACCTCACGCCGAAACCGAACCGAGGACGCGTCAACGCGACGTATCTCATGCCGTGGACGGTCCGTCGCATGGCCGAGGAGCGAGGTGTCGACGTCGAGAAACTGTGCGATGACATCGTCGCGAACACGCATCGCGCGTTCGGCCAATGGTGAGACGTGACGCGTGAAGCATGAGGCGCGAGCGGTGAGTGATGAACGGTGAGCCGACTGCTGGGAGCCGCCGATGTTCGCCGCATCGCTACCGAGCTCGATATTCGCCCCACCAAGAAGTGGGGTCAGAACTTCGTCATCGACCCGAATACCGTCGAGCGGATCGTGCGCGTGGCGAATGTGTCGCGAGGCGACGTCGTCGTGGAAGTGGGCCCGGGCTTGGGCAGCCTGACGTTGGCCCTTCTGCGGCCGGGTGCGCAGGTGGTCGCGGTCGAGATCGATGCACGGCTGGCCGACCGGTTGCCCCGAACGATCAGCGAATTCGACCCGGCGGCCATCGATCGACTCGCTGTTGTCAACGCCGATGCCCTGCAGGTGCATCAGTTGCCGACCCCGCCGACGATGCTGGTGGCGAATCTCCCCTATAACGTTTCGGTTCCGGTGGTCCTGCACCTGCTCGCAGAGTTCGACAGCATTCACCGAGTCCTGGTGATGGTGCAGCGTGAGGTGGCTGATCGACTGTGTGCCGAGCCCGGTTCCCGCACCTACGGGGTGCCCAGCGTCAAGGCGCGGTGGTTCGGTGACGTCGCGTACGCGGGCGACGTGCCTCGGACGGTGTTCTGGCCCGTCCCCAACGTCGACTCCGGCCTGGTGTCCGTGACGCGAACGGCCCCACCCGCCGGGGTGACGCGAGACGAGGTCTTCTCCCTCATCGATGCCGCCTTCGCGCAGCGACGCAAGCAATTGAAGTCCGCTCTTTCTGGTTGGCTCCCCGGCCACGGTTCTGTGCAGGAAGTTCTCGATGCGGCGGGTGTGGACCCGCGAGCGCGGGGCGAGGAATTGAGCCTCGAGGATTTTTGTGCGATCACGCGCGCTGCGACGAGCGCCGGGTAAGCCGTAACCTGGCGCTGTGTCCGTCGTCGTTCGCGCACCCGCGAAGCTCAACCTGCAATTGAGCGTTGGTCCGCTTCGAGACGACGGCTACCACGAACTCGTCTCGGTCTTCCACGCTGTCTCATTGGTCGACGTCATTACCGCCCAGCGGGGCGAGGGCGTCCAGGTTTCCATGAGCGGTGAGGGATCTGAGTCGCTGGCCACCGATGACAGCAACCTGGTCGTGCAAGCGGTTCACGCGCTCGCGCAACACGCGCAGATCGATCCGCACGTGAGCATCCACGTAGATAAGTCCATTCCCCTTGCCGGGGGAATGGCGGGAGGAAGCGCCGATGCGGCGGGAACACTCGTTGCCTGCGCCGCATTGTGGGGGACCGGGTTGTCTCGGGAGGAGCTCGCCGACATCGGCGCCCGTCTCGGATCGGATGTGCCCTTCGCGCTGTTCGGCGCGAACGCTATTGGTCGAGGCCGTGGCGAGCAGATCATGCCGGTCTTGGGCCGAGGACAGTTCCACTGGGTGTTCGCCCTGGCGGACGAAGGCTTGTCAACGCCGGCGGTCTACCGACAGTGCGACTTGTTGCGCGCGGGGGAGCGGATCCGGCCACCTGAGGTGTCCGATGCGCTGCTGCACGCTCTTCGCCAGGGAGATGCGAAGGCTCTCGCCGCTGCACTTCACAACGACCTTCAACCGGCCGCGATATCCCTTCGCCCGTCGTTGCGCAGACTGCTCGAAGCCGGTGTCGAATACGGGGCGCTGGCCGGAGTCGTCTCCGGCAGCGGACCTACGTGTGCATTCTTGTGCCGCGACAGCGCGCACTCGATCGACGTGGCCGTTGCCATGACGGCGACGGGCATGTGCCGAACGGTGAAGCGCGCAACCGGGCCGGCGCCGGGTGCGCGGGTGGTTACCCCGACGGGGTGAATTGCTGCATCAGGTCCCGGAGCAAGTCCGTGAGTTCTACCCGCTCAGCATCGCTCAACGACTCCAGCAAGAGTTGCTCGTGGGACAGCAGATCGGTGAAGGCTCCATCGACGGCGAGGCGACCAGCGTCGGTGAGTTCCACGCGAACTCCGCGTCGGTCGGTTGGGTCGGGTTGACGCTGAACGAAGGTTCGTGCCTCGAGTCGGTCGATGCGATTGGTCATGGTTCCGCTGGTAACCATGGTTTGGGTCGCCAATTGCCCCGGGGATAGGGCGTAGGGAGTGCCCGAGCGCCGCAGCGCGGCGAGCACGTCGAATTCCCACCCTTCGAGGTTGTGTTGGGCGAAGGCCGATGTCCGAGCCTGGTCGAGGTGTCGGGCCAGTCGAGTGACGCGGGACAAGACGCTTAATGGGCGGACGTCCAAATCGGGACGTTCGCGATTCCACGCTTCGACGATGCCGTCGACGTCATCCATGGCACCATGCTAGATCAAGACTCTTGATGTCGAGATTCTTGATGGTCTACTTCTTTTTCCGCTTGCGGCCTTTCTCAACGGTATGCAGCGTTGGCTTGGGCTCCAAGTGCTCGAGGCCGTTCCACGCGAGGTTGACCAAATGGGCGACAACGTCGTCCTTCCCGGGCTTGCGAACGTCGAGCCACCACTGCCCGGTGAGCGCCACCATGCCCACGAGTGCCTGGGAGTACACAGCCGCGTACTTGGTGCTGATGTCGTGGCTATCGAATTCACGCGCCAAGAGGTGTTCGACCTGCGCGGCGATGTCGAGGATCAAACTGGCGAAGGAACCGCTGGGTTGCGAGACCGGCGAGTCCCGGACCAGGATCCGGAAGCCCTCAGGGTTGTCGTCGATGTAATCGAACAGCGCCATGCCTGCCTGTTCCAGGAGGGCGCGGGCGGTGCCCGCGGTGAGGGCGTCGGAGATGGACGCCAGGAGATCGTTCATCTCGCGGTCGACGACAACCGCGTACAACCCTTCCTTGCCACCGAAGTGCTCGTAGACGACGGGCTTGGACACACCCGCTTTCGCCGCGATCTCCTCAACGCTGACCGCCTCGAAACCCTTGTCCGCGAACAGGGACCGTCCGACATCGAGCAGTTGCTCGCGCCGCTCGTGGCCGGTCATGCGCACCTTGGAGCCTTTGCTCGAGGTGGCGCGGTTGCGAATCTGCGCTCGTGTTGGCCTCGGCTGTCGAGTGGCCGTTCGCCCTGACGCCGAACTCAGTTCGACGACGATGCTGTCTAGGGAGCCGCCGTCGGCGACGTCCTCGGGAGAATCGGCCGGCTGCGGTGTCACGCGGTGGTGCTGGACGCGCTCGCCACATCTGCTGTTGCCGGCGGCTGGTAGCCGCGGATGCGGGGCGCCATTGACGGATCGATGAGCTTCTTGGCGAGACGCTCGGGCTTGGGCCAGCGCACGTCATGCGCGAGATTCACGCGCTCGAGCATGCGAATAAGACCAGCACTGGGGTCGATCTGACCCTTGAGCACTCCGTGGCGAGCGCACGTCGGGTCTACGTGGTGCAGGTTGTGCCAGGACTCACCGAAGGAGGGAATCGCCAGCCAATTCACGTTGCTGGCCAGGTCGCGGCTCTTGAAAGGACGCTTGCCGAACACATGGCAGATGGAGTTGATCGACCAGGTCACGTGGTGCACGAACGCGACGCGAACGACGCCACCCCAAAATATGCCCGTAAGGAATCCGAGCCAGGACCAGGTGATCAGGCCGCCGATGATGCCGGGCAGCAGAAACGTCATGACAACGATGATGGGGAAGGCGTTATTGATGCGCTGAAGGTCCTTGTCGTCGCGGATGTCCGGGGCGTACTGATCCACGGTGGCTTGCTCTTCGGAGAACAGCCATCCCATGTGCGCAAACACCAATCCCTTACCGATGGCTTTGCGGGAGGTACCGAAACGCCAGGGTGAGTGCGGGTCGCCAATTTCGTCGGAGAATTTGTGGTGCTTGCGGTGGTCGGCCACCCACTGGTTGATCGACCCTTGGAGCGCGTATGAGCCCATGAGCGCGAGGGCGATTTTGACTGGGCGGGGTGCCTTGAAGGAGCCGTGGGTGAAAAAGCGGTGGTATCCGACAGTGATCCCTAGACCGGTGATCGCCCAGAAGCCGAGAAGTAAGCCGATGTCGACCCAGGAGACCAGTCCCCAGTAGATCATCGGAATGATGCCGAGCAGGGCGAGCGTCGGCCCGACAACGAAGATCCCAATGGTGATCTTCATGGGGGTGCTGAGGAAGATCGCGTCGCCGTCGTCGACCTTCTCGAAATCCTGGACAAGCGCCATGGGAAGCCCTTCGTATGTGGTGGAAGCCGGATTACGCGGAACTGCGTACTCCAACCTACGGTTGCGTAACTTACGGTACCGTAACCCAAGGAATCCGGCCACGCGAGGCCCCCCGTCGGCGGGTCTTAGGGTTGTTCCCGCACCAGGTCATCTCCCTGATCCCCGGTCGTCTAGTGGCAGGACAGCGGACTTTGAATCCGTCAACGGAGGTTCGAATCCTCCCCGGGGAGCCCGAGTCCATCCATCAGTAGGCACCGTACTCGCCGCCCCCGCGCGATCCGAGAAATTCACCGACCAGACGATCCCGCTCGAATAGTCGAACAGTTCCCCGAGCCGTACCGCCGTTCCAGAGAGAGTGATGGTTCTTGCCTCCGTCGGGGTTTTCGTAGTTCATCAACAACATTTCCTCCGTGGGGCACCAGAAGTCGATGTCGATGCGGTGGGTGAAGGTCTTCGCCGAGATGCGCCACCGAACCTTGCCCGACTCGACGGTGCACTCGAAGGATTGTCGCGACCCGGTCCAGAACTTGGAGAAGTTGAATTCCACAAGCTCACCGCGCAAGAAGAAGGCGATCAGCAACTTGCTGGACAGGCGTCGTCCGAACAGAACCGGAGTGCCGCCGCCGACGTCCAGACAGGTCAAAGGCAGGGCCTCACCCGAGGTGGCGTCCACGAATTGTGCGCAGTTCAACCACACCCACGGGTTGGTGTAGTCCTGACCCCAGTTCTTGTCCTGGTACCCGCTGCTGGTCTCGGGCTCCACGGTGAAGCGTCGACCGTTGAAATCGATCTCGCCCGAGTATTCGGTTTTGATTCCGGCGACGTGCCAGAACATCTGGAAAGCCCTGGTTGTCCGAAAGAGTGCGTCGGCGCCGTATCCGACGGAGTAGGACAGTTGCTTTTTGGCCGTGAGATCCCAGGACATGGAGCCGTTGTCGGACATCCACTCCGGATGCGACGCTGCCTGGTCAGCAGATACTGAGACAGAGCCCGCCAGATGTGACTCCGTCACAGTGGCGTCACCGATCCGCACATCCAGGTGGTGCGTATCGAATGAGCAGTCGTCGGAAGCGACGTAGTTGTGCAACTGCGTGGGCTCAGGGCCCCAGCAGCCGGCGTTGAGCATCCCGTATGACGGACGGATCCCGGCCTCACGATTTAATGGCAACTGCCCCAGAATCGGAGTCGAGCCGCCGAGGCCGGGGTTGATCGAGAAGTATTCGATGAAGAAGCTCCGCGGCTCGTTGGTCACCGCGTCGAATCCGGTGAGCGAATGCCACCACCAGTCGTAACCGCGCGTTGCCAGGGGCCCGGTGAGCATGTACGCGTTGCGATCGGCCACAGGCAGCATGCAAGCACAGTCGCGGTGCGTACCTGGGACGGGCTCTGGGTTCGCCGGCTGCGCTTCCTGGAGTCGTGGCGCGGGGCAGAACACCGATGGGACACAGGAGCGAACCGGGGGGTGGGCTGATCCACGGATGCACCAAACTGGGCTCATGAGCACTCGCCCCGGGGTCGTCATCATCCTGGCCGCCGGTGAGGGCACGCGGATGAAGTCCGCCGTGCCGAAAGTCCTCCATCCGATCGCCGGACGGTCCCTTGTCGGACACGTCATCGAAGCCGCGGCTCACCTTGAACCCGAGCACGTGGTGGTCGTCGTCGGCCACGGTCGGGAACTCGTGATCGAGCATCTGGCGGAGATCGCGCCGTGGGTCGTGCCCGTTGTGCAAGACGAGCAGCGCGGCACCGGGCACGCGGTGCGAATCGCATTGGACGATCTTGCGTCCCGGGGCGTGTCTACCGACGGACCGATCGTGGTGCTCACCGGAGATACACCGCTCGTCAACGGCGAAACCCTGGATGGGTTGATGTCGGCCCACAGTGGTGCGTGCACCGTGCTAACGGCCACCGTCGCGTCCCCCGTCGGGTACGGCCGAATCGTACGAAATGGGAACGCAGTCGCGGCGATCGTCGAAGAGCGTGACGCGACCGACGAACAACGGCTGATCAACGAGATCAACGCGGGTATGTACGTCTTCGAAGCATCAACCCTCGTTGAGCGCATCGCGCGCCTCGACACCGACAACGCCCAGAACGAGGAGTACCTCACCGACCTCGTAAGCATGATTAATGCAGACGGACTGGTGGTGAACGCTCGCGTCTCCCCTGACGCCGATGACATCCGCGGCGTAAACGACCGGGTGCAACTAGCCCAGGCGGCAGCGATCATGCGCGATCGAATCAACGAGCGCTGGATGCGCGCCGGCGTGAGCATCGCCGATCCCGCGAGCACCTGGATCGATGTGGACGTGGAAATCGAACCGGACGCGCAGCTGTTGCCACAGACCATCCTGCGGGGCCCGACCGCCGTCGCCGCCAGAGCCCGCGTCGGCCCGGGAACAACGCTGGTGTCCTGTGAGGTGGGGGCGGACAGCGAAGTGATCCACACCTGGGCCGAACTCGCGGTGATCGGCGATAACGCCCGCGTCGGACCGTTCACCTACCTGCGACCGGGGGCCAACCTAGGAGCAGGCGCCAAGGCTGGGGCGTATGTGGAGATTAAGAACTCTTCAGTCGGCGACGGAGCCAAGGTTCCGCACCTGTCCTACGTCGGTGATGCGGACATCGGCGAGGACAGCAACATCGGTGCGGCCACCGTGTTCGTCAATTACGACGGTCAAGATAAGCACCGCACTGTGGTCGGCCGGGATGTGCGCATCGGAAGTGATTCCATGCTGGTAGCCCCCGTCGAGATCGGCGACGGCGCCTACACCGCAGCGGGCTCGGTGATCACCGATGACGTTCCCCCGGGAGCGATGGCGGTTGGGCGAGCCCGCCAGCGGAACATCGAGGGGTGGGTCGAGAGGCGTCGAGCGGGGTCGGCATCGGCGCGGTCTGCCAGGGCGGCGAATGACGGTGACGATGTGTCTGACAAGGTTCGGTCAGAGGATTCCGCCCGGGAGGAATGAGTGGCCGAAAAGTCCGTACCTACGCAAAAGCGTCTCGTGCTTCTCAGCGGCCGGTCGCACCCCGAACTCGCCGAGTCCGTCGCTGACGAACTCGGCATCGCTTTGTCTCCGACGCTGGCCTACGACTTCGCCAACGGTGAGATCTTCATTCGTTTCCGGGAGTCCGTTCGTGGGACGGACGCCTTCGTCCTGCAGAGCCACACCACGCCGATCAACACGTGGATCATGGAGCAACTGATCATGATCGATGCGCTCAAGCGCGCATCTGCCAAACGCATCACCGTGATCGTCCCCTTCTACGGATACGCCCGCCAGGACAAGAAGCACCGGGGCCGCGAGCCGATCTCGGCGCGGTTGATGGCCGATCTGTTCAAGGCGGCCGGTGCCGACCGATTGATGACGGTCGACCTTCATACCTCCCAGATCCAGGGCTTCTTCGACGGCCCGGTGGATCACCTGTTCGCGCTACCCCTCCTCGCTGACCACGTGGCGTCTCGAGTGTCCACCGACCAGATCACTGTGGTGTCGCCGGACGCGGGCCGGGTGCGCGTTGCCGAACGATGGACCGACGTCCTCGGCGCCCCCCTCGCGATCATCCACAAACGCCGTGACCCCGATGTACCGAACCAGGTTCGCGTCTTCGAGGTCGTCGGCGATGTGAAGGATCGAGTCTGCGTGGTTGTCGACGACATGATCGACACCGGCGGCACGATCGTGAAAGCAGCCGAGACGCTGTTCGAGAATGGTGCCAAAGACGTCATCGTCGCGGCAACGCACGGTATCTTGAGCGATCCGGCTTGCGATCGTCTCCAGCAGTCGCAGATCTCCGAGGTTGTGGTCACCGACACGCTGCCGATCCCCCAGGCGCGACAGTTCGACAAATTGACAGTGCTGTCGATCGCGCCGCTTCTGGGCACGGCCATCAACGAGGTGTTCACCGACGGATCGGTGACCTCGATGTTTGAAGCCGCCACGGCGGACGAAGCCTCCTCGCACTAGGCCCGGTGTCCACCGGTTCGACGGCATCCCCCTAGACTCTTGGCGTCCTCGGCGAGGGAGGCCGTCCTACCGGACCGGTCGCCGTGATCGACGCGGGTGGTGCCACCTGACGTCTGTCCGCACCCCCGCGAGGCATGCCGCATAGTCGTGCAACCGCATGACGAAACGCCGAGGAGAACACGTGTCCAACGTCGAGATCACCGCCGAGCCCCGGAGCGACTTCGGAAAAGGGGCGGCCCGGCGACTACGTCGCTCCGGAAGCGTGCCGGCCGTCATCTACGGCACGGGAATCGAACTCACCCACGTGGCACTCGACGAGCATGAGATCAACCTGGCGTTGCGCAAGCCGCGGGTGGTCTTGAACATCTCCTACGACGGAAGCACCTACCTCACGAAGCCTCGCGACATCCAGCGTGATCCGGTCAAGCAGCACCTCGAGCACGTCGACCTCGTCATCATCACCAAGCAAGAGGCCGCGATTCGAAGCTCGTATGCCGATGCCGTCGCGAAGGCGGAAATTGCAGCTGCGGAAGCCGGTTACGACGCGGCATCCGTGATCATGGCGCTCGAGGAAGCCGTGGCTCGGGGCGAGGATCCGTTGGAAGCCGTCGACCACGCGGTCGCCGACGTCAAGGCCAAGGCCGCAGAGATGGCCGCGGCCGAGGCCGCGCGCGAAGCCGCACGCGAAGCGGCCGTGGCCGCGGGGGTTGCAGACGGCGATGCGGGCGAGGACGCGTCTGCTCCGGGCAGCGACGAGGCGTCCGCGGAATAGTGCGTTTGCCCCGTACGCACTCGACACCCTGCGGGCAGCCACGCTGATGTCCGATCCTTGGCTGATCGTGGGTTTGGGAAATCCCGGACCTGAGTACGCGGCGACCCGGCACAACATCGGAGCGATGGCGGTCGACGTCATCACCGGCGGCACGAGCGCGACGCTGTCACGACACAAGAAGGTGCACGCCCGCATTGCTGAAACCCATCTCGGATTTCCTGGCGATCGGATGTCAGTCATCGCCTGCGCTCCACTGTCCTACATGAACGAAAGCGGCGGGCCTGTCAAGGCTGCTATGAATTTCTACCGGATCCCACCCGAGCGACTCCTCGTCGTGCACGACGAACTCGACATCGACTTCTCCACCCTTCGCATCAAGAAGGGTGGAGGTGACGGTGGGCACAACGGCTTGAAGAGCATCCGCTCTGCGATCGGAACCGGTGATTATTTCCGGATCCGACTCGGCATCGGACGCCCCGTTGGTCGACAAGCGCCCGCGGACTATGTCCTGCAGGCGTTTTCGAGTGCGCAACGCGCGGACCTTCCCGCCTTCCTGTCCCGCTGCGCCGAGGCCGTTGAGACCTTGATCCGACAAGGCCTCGACGTGGCCCAGAATGTGTACAACGAACGGTCGTCCAGCGGTGGCGATGTGAGTACCGGAGGAAATGCATGAACGATCCACGTTCTGACGCCGCCATCTCTCGCGACGTCGCCCAGGATGCCGGTCAACTCCTACTGCGGATACGACAGGACTTCATCGCCGAACACGGTCCCATCGGGGAAAAGGAAACGGCGAACATGCTGCGCGATCGAGCAGACGCGGCGTCGAACGACCTGATCCTGGACTTCCTTTCTTCGGCTCGACCGCAAGACGCGGTACTGAGCGAAGAAGCCAAGGACGATCCATCCCGCCTGGACGCCGAGCGGGTGTGGATTGTCGACCCCCTCGATGGCACCTGGGAGTACGGTCAAGATCGCGCGGATTTTGCCGTCCACGTGGCGTTGTGGGCGGCGGGAGAATTGCACGCGTGCACCGTCGACCTCCCGGCCCAAGGCATCACGCGCAGTGTGCTCGATAACACCGTCAAGACGTCGGTTGATCCGACCCGCCCGATACGGATGGTGGCGTCGCGGAGCAGGCCACCGGCCACCCTCCAGGCCACCTGCGATGCGCTCGGACGTCTTCTTTCGGACGCCGACATCACCGACCGCGGCGTGGAGGTCGTCGACGTCGGGTCGGTCGGTGCCAAAGTCAACGAGATCCTGAGTCAGCGCGCGGACGTCTACCTCCACGACACCGGGTTCTACGAGTGGGACGTTGCCGCACCGTACGGCGTCGCGGCGCACTACGGCCTGCGCTGCTCGAACACCACGGGCCAGCCGATCACCTTTAACCACATGCCGCCGTACGTGAACAACCTTGTCGTTGCGCACCCAGTCCTCTACCCGCACGTGATGCGCGCCCTGGCCGAGACCGCCGAACGTTGAGCCTCCGCGGACTGGTAAACGATCTCGATCGACATCCACCGTTCGTGCGGGTCGATGAACTCGCATCCGACGCGACGGCCCAGGACGTCGAGGTGCACGCCGACCTCGGCATGCACGCCATCACCGCCAGCCGCATCAAGCGATCGACGACTAACCCGATCCTGGTGCTCACCGCCACTGGCTCGGGTGCAGACGACATGGCCGCGGCCATCGAGGACTTCGCGCCCGACGTAAGCGTCGCGACATTCCCATCGTGGGAGACCCTCCCGCACGAACGATTGTCCCCGTCCTTCGACACGGTCGGGCGACGAACCCACGTGCTGCGCCGCATCGCCCACGCGGATCCGCAGGATCCGCTGCTGCCGCCCGTCGACGTCGTTGTGGCGTCCGTTCGGGCCGTCGTTCAGCCGATCTCGTTATCGGTGATCGAGGCAGATCCTGTTCGCGTGCGAGCCGGTGACCGCGTCGATCTGACCGCGTGCGTCGAACGCCTCGTCGGACTCGGGTATGAGCGCGTCGATCTCGTCGAGCGACGTGGACAGGTCGCGGTGCGCGGAGGCATCGTGGACGTCTTCCCGCCGAGTGAGGAGCACGCCGTCCGCATCGAGTTTTGGGGGGACGACGTCGAGGAAATCCGGCACTTCTCGGTCACCGATCAACGATCCCTCGATCTACTCGAGCATGGACTGTTGGCTCCTGCGGTGCGAGAACTGCTGCTCACCGATGGCGTGAGGATGAAGGCCAGCGAATTGGCGATCGGTGCTCCTGGGATAGCGGAGATGTGTCAGAAGATCGCCGCAGGAATCCCGGTCGAAGGCATGGAGTCCCTGACGGCACTTCTGGATACGTCCATGGTGACCCTGGTCGATCTTCTTCCCCGTGGAACTCAGATCGTCGTCAGCGAACCGGAGCGCGTCGCGGCCCGGGCGTCGGACGTGATGAGGACCGCGCAGGAGTTCCTCGAAGCGGGATGGCACAGCGCAGCCGTCGGCGCGGATGTGCCGATCGATATCGACCCCGCCGCCTACCGGACCCTGGACGAGGTGCACGACAACGCTCGAGCACGTGGAGGTCGATGGTGGACCCTCAACCCCCTGCCCTCGATAGACCCCGATGTCGACCTCGGCGCCCGCGCTCCCCGGGAGTATCGGGGCGATTCGCAACAAGCGTTCACCGACATCCGCGGGTGGCTCGGGGAAGGACGCAACGTCATCGTGACGACTGGAGGGAAAGGCCCCCTCGAGCGGCTCGGTGAGGAGATGGCCCACAGCGACATCCCGTCCAGAATTGAAGAGGAGGTGACGAGTGCGCCGGACGGGGTCGTGCACTTGGTCCGCAGCCACTGTCGCCAGGGTTTCATCCTGCCCACAGTCGCGCTGATCACCGAGGGTGATCTGCTCGGGCAACGCACGAGCGCCACCGATGGGCAGCGACTCCCGAGTCGTCGTCGCAAGACCATCGACCCGTTGACCTTGGCAACCGGGGACTTCGTCGTGCACGAACATCACGGTGTCGGTCGATACATCGAAATGGTGCGTCGCACGGTGCAGGGAGCCGAACGTGAATACCTGATCATCGAGTACGCGCCCAGTAAGCGCGGTCAACCGGCGGATCGACTGTTCCTTCCGATGGACCAACTCGACATGATCACCCGGTACGTGGGGGGCGAATCGCCCAGCGTGCATCGTCTTGGGGGGAGCGATTGGGCGAAGACGAAGGGCAGAGCACGCAAGGCGGTCAGGGAGATCGCCGGCGAACTGGTGCGCTTGTATGCGGCCCGACAGGCGAGCACCGGCCACGCTTTCGCACCGGACACTCCCTGGCAGCGGGAGCTCGAAGACGCGTTCGTTTACGTGGAGACGCCCGATCAGTTGGCATGTATCGATGAAGTGAAAGTCGATATGCAACGCCTCACGCCGATGGATCGACTCATCTGTGGTGATGTCGGGTATGGAAAGACGGAAATCGCGGTACGCGCCGCCTTCAAGGCCGTCCAAGACGGCAAGCAGGTCGCGATCCTCGTGCCGACGACTCTCCTGGTCCAACAGCACCTCGCGACGTTCAGCGAGAGATACGCCAGTTTCCCGGTGCGGATCGCGGCGCTATCTCGCTTCACAGCGGACAAGGAACGGAGCGCGGTGCTGTCGGGCATTTCCGACGGATCGATCGACATCATTGTCGGGACGCATCGACTGCTGACTCCGCAGGTTCGCTTCAAGGATCTGGGGCTAGTCATCGTCGATGAGGAACAGAGATTCGGAGTCGAGCACAAAGAGCACCTCAAGGCTCTGCGCGCGAACGTCGATGTGCTGTCCATGTCGGCGACGCCGATTCCGCGAACGCTCGAGATGGCGGTCACCGGTATTCGAGAAATGTCCGTGATTCAAACACCGCCGGAAGAGCGGCAACCGGTTCTGACGTACGTGGGCCCGTACGACGACAAGCAGATCGCAGCGGCGATCCGTCGGGAGTTGCTGCGCGATGGTCAGGTCTTCTTCGTTCACAATCGGGTCGAGTCCATCGAGCGAGCGGCGCGACGGGTCGAGGATCTCGTGCCAGAAGCCCGTGTCGCCATCGCGCACGGTCAGATGGCCGAGGGGCGACTCGAGCAGGTCATCGTCGATTTCTGGGACAAGAATATCGACGTTCTGGTGTGCACGACGATCGTCGAGTCGGGGATCGACATCGCGAATGCCAACACGTTGATCGTCGACCGGGCAGACACCTTCGGCCTATCTCAACTGCACCAACTTCGTGGTCGCGTGGGGCGCAGTCGCGAGAGGGCGTACGCGTATTTGCTGTACGACCCCAACAAGCCACTCACCGAAACAGCGCACGAACGTCTGGCGACGATCGCGCAACGAACGGATCTGGGATCAGGCATGCAGATTGCCCTGAAGGATCTGGAGATCCGGGGTGCGGGCAACTTGCTGGGGGGTGAGCAAAGCGGCCACATCGCCGACGTCGGCTTCGACTTGTACGTCCGTCTCGTCGGTGAGGCTCTCGCGGAGCACAAAGCCGGCGCGGGCGCGGGAGATGACGAAACACCCGAGGTCAAGGTCGAACTGCCGATCAGCGCGCATCTGCCTGAGCAATACGTGCCGGCGGAACGGCTCCGCCTCGAGGCTTACAAGCGACTGGCAGATGCCCGCAGCGACGAGCAGGTGGACGATGTCGCTGCCGAACTCGTCGATAGGTATGGACCGCTCCCACCGGAAGCCGAAACCCTGGTGAGCGTCGCGCGCTTTCGCGTGCACTGTCATACGGCGGGTCTTCGCGAGGTCATCGCCCAAGGCAGCGGCGTACGACTGCACCCCGTGGAACTACCCGAGTCAGCCCAAATGCGCATCAGCCGTCTATACCCGCGCACGACCATCAAGCCGACCGTCCGTACGATCATCGTGCCGCGCCCGACCGCGAGTTCCGCAATCGGAGCGGCCGCGTTGAAGGACCAAGATTTGCTGGCGTGGGCCGACGAACTTGTGGGAGTAGTTCGAGGTTCCCCGGCGCAGCAGAAGACAAAGGACGGAGCGGTCGAGGGTGAATAGCCGGAGAGCAGGCGTGGTTGCAGCGGTCGCCGCAAGCGTCCTCGTGTTGAGTGGTTGCGCGTCCGCCACCCCGGGAGCAGCCGCGGTGGTGGGGAACGAGCGAATCTCCGAACGCGACCTGACCGAGCAGGTGGAGCAGGTGCTGCGCGCGCAGGGACGACCGGTCGACTCGACCTCTGAAGCCCTGGTGGTGACTACCCTCGATCGGATGATCACGACTCAACTCGTCGAACAGTTGGCGGCCGAGAACGAGGTTGTCGTCACGCAGGGGGAATTGGACGCGACCATCGCGAACTACGTCGAAGCCTCCGGAGGGCGAGAAGCATTCCAGAACACGCTGCTGGCCCAGGATCTCGCACCCGACGACATCGATGAGTTGTTTCGCGTGAACCTTCTGGCACAGAAAATGGGTGTGCTATTCGATCCGAGCGGAACCCCGGAGTCTCAATCGAGCGCGATCTTCGCGGCCGTTACCGCCTACAGCGAGGAAGTCGGCACGACGGTGAGCCCACGCTACGGACAGTGGGACCCGGCCGGTTTGCTGGTGGGCCCACCCCCGAACGATTTGTCCGTCCCGATTCAGATTTCCTAACCGGACGCGCACGCAGAAAGCGGACAGATGGCGAAGCGCGGGGAGAGCGTCCTCGACCTGATCGAGGTGATGGATCGGCTTCGATCACCCGGTGGCTGCCCGTGGGATGCACGCCAAACGCACCAGAGTCTCGTCGAGTACCTCGTCGAGGAGGCCTACGAGACCGTCGAGGCGATTGAGGGCGGCGATGACTCCGGTTTGCGCGAGGAACTCGGGGACCTGTTACTGCAAGTTGTCTTCCATGCCCGCATCGCCCAGGAGCGAGGGGATAAGGGCTGGGACGTAGACGATGTCGCTCGTGGCATCGTCGAGAAGTTGATCCGGCGCCACCCGCACGTCTTCGCTGACGCCGATGCGGACACCGCCGAGCAAGTGGAAGCCAACTGGCATGCGCTCAAGGCCGAAGAAAAGGGGCGCGCGTCGGTGGCGGACGGCATTCCAGAGCATCTGCCGGCGCTGCTTCGAGCATCGAAGGTGCACTCGCGCAGCACATCGCTCGGTGACGCGGTTCCGGATCTGGAATCACTCGACGCGGCTGTCCGCTTACTCGATTCCGTCGACGGTGAGGAAGACCTCGGTGAGTTTCTCCTCGCGGTCGCGTCTCTTGCTAGGGATCGAGGCTGGGATGCGGAGGCGGCGCTGCGGCAATCGGTCCGACGCCGAATCATCTCGATACGAGAGGCAGAGAGTCAGTGAACGACGCAACAGCACAGTTTCGCCGGCTCGCGGAAGAGTCGATTGACGCCGCGCTCGAAGCCGATCCTGTAGGCGCGACCTGGCTCGGCGATCATCGATTCGATGACCGACTGCCCGACTACTCAATCGAAGCCCGGGCGTCACGGTCGCGACAGATCGACGATCAATTGACCGCCATCGATGCGATCGATGATGTCGAACTCGATGTCGTCGACCTGGTCGATCTCGAGATTTTGCGGTCGCGACTTCAGCGCGAGGCTTTCGAGATCGACGAGCTCACGAGTGCGGAGTGGAACCCGATGGAGTGGAACCCGGGAACGGCGTTGCACTTGCTGCTCTCGCGTGACTTCGCTCCGTGGCCGGAACGTTTAGCGAGCATCCAATCGCGCCTGTCTGCCATCCCCGAGTTTCTGGACACCGCTCGTCGGTCGCTCGATTCCATGCCGCACATCCACGTGGAAACGGCCGTGGGGCAACTGACGGGAACACGTGCCGTGGTCACCGATGCCATCGCCGAGCAGTGTGTGGTGAACGAGACAGACCTTCCTGCGGGAGTCGACGCTGCCGTCGCAGCCATCGATGAACACATCGCGTGGCTGAACGAACAACTGCCCGTCAGCACCCGGAGTCCGCGACTGAATCAGCGGATCTACGCCGGCGTGCTGTGGCACTCGCTCGATGACGGCACCAGCGCCAATCACCTGCTCCGCGATGCGGAAGCGCACCTTGATGAGGTCACCGGTCGTATGCGCGAGGTGGCCGCCGAGTATCTGGACGAATCCGTGCACGCCGAGCGCGTGGTGCGACGCGCCTTAGAGCGCGTTGCCGCCGAGGCGGTCGTGACCAACGAGACCGTGTTGCCGCTAGTCCGTGATGCCCTGGAGCACGCCAGCGCCTTCGTTCGCGATCGAGAGCTGGTGTCGATTCCTCAGCAAGACACCGAGGTCATCGAAATGCCGGAGATACATCGGGGAGTGGCGGTGGCCTACTGCGATGCGCCAGGACCCCTGGAAGAAGCGTCGGTGCCCACGTACGTCGCCGTCTCGCCGACACCGGCGTCGTGGGATCAAGAGCAGGTCGCGTCGTTCTACCGCGAGTACAACGCGACGTTGCTGCACGACCTCACGATCCACGAAGCCATGCCCGGTCATGTTCTTCAATTGGCTCACGCAGCCCAAGCCCAAACGCCCACCCGCGTCCGACGTTTCGGATTCAGCGGCGTTTTTGTCGAAGGCTGGGCGGTGTACGCAGAGGAGCTCCTCCTCGACAACGGGTACGCCCCCGAAGATTCAGCGCAGTCCGCACTAGCGATCCGACTCCAGCAGTTGAAGATGCAAGCCCGAATGGCCATCAACACGATCCTAGACATCCGCGTCCACTCCATGGAGATGAGCGAAGACGAGGCACTCCAGCTGATGACGATCCGTGGCTTTCAGGAAGAAGGGGAAGCGATCGGTAAGTGGCGCCGGGCCCTGCTGACCGCGGGACAACTGCCGACCTATTTCGTGGGCTACCAAGCGGTCCGGAGTATCGCAAACGATCTTCGAGTCGTGCACCCGGACTGGTCTGACCGTCAGGTTCACGACCTGATGCTCAGCCATGGATCCCCGGCACCGCGACACCTGCGCACCCTTATCGGTATGTGACACGGCTATGCGTGACCTGCGAAATTTACAAGACTCGAACAGCCTCGATGTGACGCGACAACAGGTTTCCGGCAGGCTCGAGCCATGAGACGACGCACCCTGTGGGTGAACGTGGGTATCGGAGTTGCCATCGCTGCCGTTCTCGGGCTGATCGTGGTGTCCCTGCGACCGTCTTCGCAGGCCCCCGAGCAGCGAACCGTCACCGTCGCCCGGGCAGACGTGACCGCAACCGTCACCGCGAGCGGCACGGTTGAACGGTCCGGTGTTGTCGACCTCACTTTCGCGACGCCCGGAACCGTGGCGTCGGTCAACGTGGAAGCTGGCGATGACGTCTCCGCAGGAATGATCCTTGCCACCGTGGACGATACGGCGGCCCGCCAGCAGTTGGCGGCCGCCGAGTCGACATTGGCGCAGGCCGTGCAGACATCTGCGTCGAGTAACGCCTCGGTTGCCTCCGCGAGTGCTGCCCTGTCGGATGCGTCGCGAGTCGCTAAGCAGACGAACAAGCGGAACACGTTGGCCGTGGACCAGGCGCAGGAGTCGTTGGCCGTTGCCCAGGACCTGTGGGACGAATCCTGTCTGGATCCGACGAGCGCGCTGTGCCCTAACCCGTCAGCGCAGGCACAGTTGCGAAGCACCCAGGCAAGCGTTGACTCCGCGCAGCGGGCCTTCGACTCGTCGGTGGAGAACGCAGCCAATAACGCGATCGGCTATGACGTGGCTGTCAATCAGGCGGGGGAATCTCTGACCCAACGCCAGAACCAGGAGAACAGCGCCTGCGAAGGTGCCGGCTCGGAGACGGCCGCCTGCACCAGCGCCCAGACCGCCACGCTTACGGCACGGCAGGCCTACGACTCCGCCGTGCGGGCCCGAACGACCGGGCTCCTCGTGGACCAGCAGGCCCAACAAACAGCGTCTTTGAGCTTGGCGAGTGCGAACGTCGCCCTGCAGCAAACCCAGACGGAATTGCGGAAGGCCGGAGACGACGCTGTCCGTAACTCCCGTCAGGCACTCGAGACCGCAGAGCGTGTCTACCGGCAGGGCAAGGTTGCTGGCGAGCAGTCCGTCTCAGCCGCCCGCGCGTCGTTGACGTCGGCTCTGGCCTCGCAGGAAACGGTGCAGGTGTCCGGAGGTGAGGATCTGACGGCCTCAGACGCGGCTATCGAATCAGCCGAAGTGGCGATCGAGGTTGCGCAACAAGCCGTGGATAACACGCGGATTGTCGCACCGGTCGATGGGGTTATCGGTTCCGTGCCGTATGTCGTTGGCGAGGTTGCTACCGCATCGGGCGCGCAAGGCGGGATCACCGTGTTACCCGACGGCCCGATCGAAGTGGTCGCGAACTTCGCCGAGTCCGACGCAGCCAAGATCGTTGTGGGCTCGCCAGCCACGATCACCTTCGACGCGTTGGCAGGCGAGCGTGCGGAGGGAACCGTCGTGTCGATTGACCCGGTGGGAACCACGAGCAACTCCGGCTTGATCACCTACGGAGTCCGAGTGCAGGTCATCGACGCCCCGACGACGGTGCGTGAAGGTATGACAGCGTCGGTCTCGGTCCTGGTCGATGAGGCGATCGACGTGCTGGTGGTTCCGCAAAGCGCTGTTACGGGAACCGACGATCGTGCTGCCGTCCTCCTGCAGCGAACTGAGGGAGCGGAGACATCGACCGACAAGGTGCAGGTCGTTCTCGGTTTGCAAGGGGACGCGGGAGTGGAGATCACTGCCGGCGTCGAAGAAGGCGATGTCCTGGTCATTCCGTCGGCCGACGACGTCTCCTTCCCCGAGGGAGGGGTTCCTGGATCCGAACCCGACGACGGTCCCTTCGGCGGTGGTGACGAATCGTGACGGCAGTCGTCGAGATGCACGACATCACCAAGGTCTACGGCGAAGGTGAGGCCGAGGTGCGCGCCGTCGATGGAATCTCTCTCACCGTGGAGCCTGGGGAGTACGTCGCGATCATGGGCGCATCGGGATCCGGGAAATCGACGGTGATGAACATCATCGGAGCTCTCGACGTGGCGACGTCGGGAACCTACAAAATCGACGGCGTGGATATCGGGGACCTTGATGACGACGCTCTCTCCCTGGTGCGCAACCGACGAATCGGGTTCATCTTCCAGGCGTTCAACCTGATACCGCGGATGAGTGCGGCATCGAACGTGGAATTGCCGCTGATGTATCGGGGGGTGCGTCGCTCCGAGCGGCGTCGACGAGCGCTGGACGCTCTGGCGAAGGTGGGCCTTGCTGATCGCTCGCATCATCAACCCAACGAGCTCTCTGGTGGGCAGCAGCAACGTGTCGCGGTCGCTCGGGCCCTGGCAATGGAACCCTCGCTCATGCTGGCCGACGAGCCGACCGGCAACCTCGACTCTCGATCGACAGCAGACGTTCTGGACCTTCTCGACGAAATTCACACCGAAGGAAAGACGATCGTGATCATCACTCACGAGGACGACGTCGCCGAACGCGCGGGTCGGGTGGTCACGCTGCGAGATGGCAAGGTCGAATCCGATGTGTTGGCGGCTGCCCGATGATCTTCATTGAGGCGCTGCGCAGTGGCTGGCAAGCCATCCTCGCCAACCGGCTCCGCTCGATCCTGACCACGCTCGGCATCATGATCGGTGTCGCCGCGGTGATCATCCTCGTCGCCTTCGGGCAGGGAGCCTCCAACTCGGTGACCTCCAGCATCCAGTCCTTGGGTAGCAATCTGCTGTATGTGACGCCGGAGAACCCCAATCGGGATGGTGAGATCGTCAACCCATCCGTCCAGGAGTTGACGGTGGACGATGCGATCGCCTTGAACGATCCGGTGCGGGCTCCTGATATTGCCGGTGCTGCGCCTGAGAGACGCACGGCGGTCACGTGCACCAGCGAGGACCGCAGTCACTCGACGCAAATAGTGGGGACTTGGCCTTCCTTCTTCTCCATCAACAACTCACCCGTGTCGGCCGGTGCATATTTCAGTAACGCCGATGAACTGTCTGCCCGCAGAATCACCGTCATCGGATCAACGGTCGCCGAAAGCCTGTTCCCTGAATCCGATCCGCTCGGACGCCAGATCGCCTGCAATGGTGTCCCGTTCACCGTCGTCGGCGTTCAGGCGGAAAAGGGAGGGGCGTTCGCCAACCCGGACGATGTCGTGATCGCTCCCTTGTCGGCGGTGGAGAACTCGATCACCGGGTACGGGGAAGTGTCGGCTATCTCTGTCCAGGCTTCGTCGTCGGAGACGACAGACGATGCCGAAGAGCAAGCAATCGCGATTCTCGATGAACGGCACGGAACGACCGAAGGCACGCGAGACTTCGAAGTCTTCAATCAGGCAAGCCTGTTGGACACCGCCAACACGGCGTTGGGGATCTTCACGGCGCTTCTCGGGGCGGTCGGCGCCATCAGTTTGCTGGTCGGTGGCATCGGTATCACGAACATCATGCTCGTCTCCGTTACCGAGAGAACGCGCGAGATCGGCATCCGCAAAGCAATTGGGGCCTCACGGCGCTTCATCCTCCTGCAGTTTTTACTGGAAGCGACGGTGCTCTCACTCTTCGGCGCCACAGCCGGCTTGGGCCTGGCCCTCCTGGTTGCCCAGATTGAGATCGCCGGTATTTCCCCCTCCGTGGTCCCGGTATCCGTCGTCGGGGCGTACGTGATCAGCGTGGCGATCGGCTTGTTCTTTGGCAGTTACCCAGCCAAGCGAGCGGCATCCCTACGCCCGATAGAGGCATTGCGACATGAGTGACGACGTATCGGCAGAGAATGCCGCTCAACCGAGCGACGATCTGGCATCGCTCCTTGCCAAGCGGGGAAAGAAGACGCGCGCCAGGTCCACATCGATCTTGATCGGTGTACTTCTGGTGTTGCTCGGGGTGCTCGTCGGCATCGGTATCGGCCGGGCAAGTGCGCCGGCCCCGGCCGATGGACCGCAGACATCGCAGACCGATGAGCGACCTCGTGGTGGCCCGTTTGGTGGCCGGCCTCGGGACTAGCCGGCTTTGAGACAAAGCGGGAGCTAGCCCCACATGCCGTCGGTCACCAGCCCGTCGTCGACGGTCAGCGTCAGTCGATCGATTCGGTAGTCCATGGTGACTGCTTGAGGCTCCCCATCGATGACACCGATACGCCAGTCGTATCCGGCGTCCTCAATCATCGCGGTGGCCTCGTCTTGCGGAAGCGGGTCAGCGGTGAGGTCGCAGGCGAAGTCAATCTGCTCTTGGGTGATGTCCGGGTCCAAGCCTTCCTCCACAATCGAACAGTCGGCGGAGGCATCGTCGTCGGAGGACGAGCACCCGGTCAGGAGGGCGCAGCCGATGAACGCACTGGCAGCCAGTGCCGTCACGCGGGGGGCCGTGAGCTTCATGATTTTTCCTTTCGATTGCGACGCGAGAGGGCGACGATGACGAGCACGATAGCCGTGATCGCTCCGGCAATGAGGAGATACGGCGTGAGGAAGCCCCCGAGAGTGATCACACCCGCGGCCAGGGAGATGAGGGAGTTCCAGCCGCGCTCCAGGCCACCAAGAAAGTCGGGGGTGACGCCCGGGCCGGTCGTTGTACTGGTCAAAGAGATATAGGCCGTGGACATATCCACCTGCCGCGTCAGGTAGTCGCGGCGAGCAGTCAGGGATTCGAGTTCGGCTTGGCGTGCGGAAAGCTCGGATTCGACCGCGACCAGATCTGCCACCGATGCTGCTTGGCTTTGCAGGTCGCGGAGTCTGTCGATGGACTCTTCGAGGGTCGTGATCCGCGCTTCGAGATCGATGACCTCGACCGTGACGTCCTGCGCGTCCACGCTGCTGCTCGTGACCTCACCGAGGGTGTCGATCGAGGCCAGAAGCGTGTCGAGATTCGACGCCGGCACCCGGACGGTCATGTTGGCGGTGGAGTCTTCGCCACTTCCCTGAACGCTCTGGCTCTGCAGTTGGCCCTCGAGATCTGCTGTCAGGTCAGCGATCGCGGAGACTCCGGTGGCGACATCGTCGACATCGACAGACACGTAAGCGGTGCGGATGATCTGCTGGTCTGTCTGGGAGTCGGTGCGAGAGTCTGCGCCACCGTCCACGCCAGCGGCATCCATGCTCATCTCGCTCGCGAGCTCCGGCGTTTCAGCGGCTACCTCGTCGCTGTACGGCGCGTCCTCGAAGGCCGGCGTCGCCCCGTTGCTGCCGCAGCCCGACAGGAGGCCAATGCCCATCGCAGTTACTACGCCTGCTGTGGCGAGTGAGACCAGTGACCTCTTCACGCCGTTTAGACGCAACGAACGGTGAGAACGGTTCCCTGTTTCGTCACGGTTTGGTCAAGGTTGACGGGCCAACATCTGCTTGCGGTAGGGCATCAGATCCTTGCTGCGGTTGACGCCGACCACACCTACGAGCTCGTCGCCGCGGTGATATTCCACGATGCACGCGCCGTCAAGATCTCCTTCGACGACGGTTGGCGTGCCCAGACCGGGCATCCCGAAGGACTGCAAGGAGACGTCGTACTGGTCGCTCCAGAACGATGGCAGGGCCGAGAACGGTTCGGGAGTGGTCATCGTGCTCGGATCATCGAGCGACTTCGCGAGTGTGGCGCCGGCGTACTTGCCCAACTCGGTCGGCATATTCCAGTGCTCGATGCGAGACGGTCCGAACGCAAACAGTGCATTCGGGTGTCGAGCGACGTCGCCGACGGCGACTGCGGGTGCCGGGCTGTCGACGACCCGTAGTGATTCGTCCACGAGTACCCCGTCCGAGAGGTCGAGGTCGTTGCCCTCGAGCCATTCGGTATTCGGCACCGAGCCGACCGCTTCGAGAACCACCGTCGCGGGCACGTCGGTGCCGTCGTCGAGACGCATGCCGGTGATCTCGTCGTCGCCGAGGAATCCGGTGATGGTGCGTCCGAGATGGAACCGAACTCCGTGCTCTTCGTGATGACGCTTCATGGCCGCGCCGAGGTCTGATCCCAGGGGCCGGATCATCGGCTCGTCGTCCAGGGCGATGACGTCGACGTCCACTCCGAGTCCGC